>JAEEGG010018105.1_pt1 | contig 14392 bp, 11 predicted proteins | sample 9134161 | NCBI WGS metagenome assembly JAEEGG01 (sample SAMN16246543, study PRJNA631951) | gut metagenome | biome: gut microbiome; feature: rumen; material: CR-attached | host: Bos | place: Iran: Karaj | collected 2018-10
AGGACAGAACTATACGAAACCACCAAGGTTAAAGACTTGATGTTCTACCCCACTACCACCATCGAATACGGCATGAGTGTACAGGAAGCAGCAGAACTTTTCGAAAACTCCAACAACTATAACATTGTCGTAATCGACAAGGGCAAATATGTGGGATTCGTCTCGCGTGCAACCATCTTCTCGAACTACAGGAAGATGATAAAGGAATTCGCAAACGATTAATGAGGCTAGAAGGCTAAAAGGCGTAAAGCCCAATAAGACTGCAAGTCTGTCAGACCGTTGAACCGTCAGACTGTTAGACTGCAAGACCGTTAGACTGTGAGCCTGCAAGCCTGTCAGCCCATTTACTTCAAACATCGCTCTGTTGACAAAAGTTTTGTAATAGTGTTTTTTCTCATTTATTTATAGGTACATTTGCAAAAAATAAATTTACAGGAAATGAGACATTTAGATTTTGATACATTGCACCTTTTCAGTGTAGAATCTCTGAAGAAAGCTGGTGTTCCCGAAAACGATGCGGAAGTTATAGCCGATGTCCTTCTCGAAGCCGACAAGCTCGGAATCGACTCGCACGGAATCAACCGACTGAAACCTATATACTTGGACAGAATCAAGGCTGGAATCGTAAATCCGGTTACCAAAGTTGACATTCTGCGCGAAAGTCCAACTACCGCCCTACTCGACGCCAACAACGGCATGGGACATGTCGTTTCGAAGCAAGCTATGCAGATGGCTATCGACAAGGCAAAGAAATTCGGAATGGGTATGGTGGCCGTACGCAACAGTTCGCACTACGGAATTGCTGGCTACTACGGACTTATGGCCGCTCGCGAAGGGATGATTGGTCTCACTGGCACAAACGCCCGTCCATCCATCGCACCGACTTTCGGCGTTGAAAATATGCTCGGCACAAATCCGCTGACATTTGTAATTCCAACAGATGAAGAATTCCCGTTCTTCCTCGACTGCGCGACATCTGTAAGCCAGCGCGGAAAGTTCGAATACTACGCAAAAGTCGGCAAAGACCTGCCCAAAGGCTGGTGCATCGACCGCGAAGGCAACTCCAAGACCAACTCGGTAGAAGTACTCGACGACCTTGTAAAAGGCAAAGCCGCTCTTGCTCCACTCGGTGGAATCGGCGAAGAAACAGCAGGCTACAAGGGTTACGGCTACGCAACTGTCGTTGAAATTCTATCATCGGCATTGCAATGCGGCGGTTATATGAAGGCTCTCACAGGCCTCGACGAAAACGGCAACAAGAAGCCCTACCGCCTCGGACATTTCTTCATTGCCATTAATGTTGAAACATTCCAGGACTTGGATGTTTTCAAGAAAAATGCAGGCAATTTGCTCCGCGACCTCCGCAACTCACAGAAAATGCCAGGACACGACCGCATTTACACCGCCGGCGAAAAGGAATACGAAAACTTCCTCGTCCGTAGCAAGAACGGTGTTCCGATTCCAGATTCTCTTTGGGAAGAAATGATTGGCGTGACCAAGGATTACCAACTCGACAAATTCTACAAACTATTCGGTTTGGAATAAATAGAATTCTAAAATTATCGACAAAAAAAAATGCACTTACAAAAGTGCATTTTTAAATTTTGACATCTAAAATACTTATTTAAAGAAAGTTATATCAACATTTTTTGTTTTGCACTAAAATAGATTCTAATCTTTCTAAAAAAAACGCACCCGACAAAGTGCATTTCAAAAATTTGACACTTAAATCACTTATCTAAAATAAGTTATATTATCAATTTTTGTTTTGCACCAAAAGTAAATCAGATTTGCTCAAAAATCGCACCAAATTTAGTGCATTTTCTATATTTTATATTTAAATAATTGATTACAAATAAATTACAAGCTATATTTTTGATTAAGAAGGTTATATTACCGTCCCATACAATTCATATTCCGATGCATCGTCTATCTTGACATTTACAAAATCGCCGACCTTGTATTCATCGGAATACGGGAAAAGCACCTCGTTATCGACCTCCACCGAATCGAACTCTGTACGACCAACAAACATATCGTCTTCGATATAGTCAATAAGCACGCGGAAAGTCTTGCCAACCTTCGCCAGATTTGACTGCAACGAGATTTCTTGCTGGATTTCCATAATACGCTCGGCGCGTTCGTCCTTCACTTCCTGCGGAACCACATCCTCGAATTCGCTTGCAGCAGCCGTGCCGTCCTCCTCCGAATATGTAAACACGCCAAGTCGGTCGAATTTCTGTTCCTTTACAAATTCCACAAGTTCCTCAAATTCAGCGCCGCCCTCGTTCGGGAAACCGACAAGCATGGTGGTACGGATAACCGCCCCAGGAATTGTCTTGCGAATCTTGTCGAGAAGAGCAATAGTCTGCTGCTTTGTTCCACCGCGGTGCATACCCGTGAGAACCTTGTCGGAAATATGCTGCAAAGGAATGTCGATGTACTTGCAAACCTTTGGATTGTCGCGGATAACATCAAGCAGACGCTCGGGGAACAGGAATGGATATAGGTAGTGCAGACGAATCCACTCGATACCAGCGATTTCGGACAGGCGCTCGACCAGTTCGGGCAACATAAAACGATGTTCCATGTCGTAGCCGTAGTAGCACAAGTCCTGCGCGATGAGTATCAGTTCCTTGACTCCGCTTTTTGCAAGATTTTCGGCTTCGGCAATAATATCGTCCATCTTACGCGAAACATATTTGCCCTTGAACAGCGGAATTGCACAGAAAGCGCAGTTGCGCACGCAACCTTCCGAAATCTTGAGGTAGGCATAATGCCCCCCTGCACTCGACACACGCGAATTTGCCTTGCTTTCGTCCGACTTTTTGCCAAGGAAAGCAAGAAGTTCGTCAATATTGTAGTTGCCGCACATAAAATCGACCTCGGGCAGTTCAGCTTTCAAATCATCGTAGTAGCGAGCCGACAAGCAACCGAAAACGACTATTTTCTTCAGCTTCGATGTTTCCTTCTCCCCTGCCAATTTCAGAATCGCATTTATCGACTCTTCCTTGGCATCGTTGATAAATCCGCAGGTATTTACAAATGCAATTTCCGCATCGGTACATTCCGAATCAAACACAACCTCGTAGCCGTTTGCCACAAGCTGTGCTGCAAGCTTCTCCGAATCAACAAGATTCTTGGAGCAACCCATCGTTACTATATTGACCTTTGACATAAATGAAAAAGAAATTATTTTTTATGAAGTTTTCTTTGTAAATCTTCCGCTTCGTCCAAATATTTTTTTAAAACTGGATTTCCCATAGAAGTCTTTCCATAAGAACGTTCGCCAGAGTAATGACAATAATTCTCTGGATAATCGTAATCACCCCAAAACCACCATGTATAATAAGCATCTTTACTCATAGGTTTTTCCATATCAAAAGGAATCTTCTCTCCTGTTCTTACACAATATCCATGGTGAACATTTGAGATTTTAGGACTACGTTCTTTATTTTGAGATTCTTTTACTGAAACATATATCTCATTATTAGAAAGTTCTAATATATGTTTTACCTCTTTGTAAACATCACTATATAACTCAGCATCCTGATCTTTTGTAAACAATATTCCCATTTCATAATTATTCACCTGCGAATAATCATATAGATTCATAGATGTAACAATACCTTGCTGTTCATTTATATAACATTTTGCATGCAAATTTTTGCTAATACAACATCTTATGTTTGGCAAAGATTGTAACCACTGATTCTCTTGTAAATATTTTTTCTCCCTGCAAATTACATATATATCTTTTTGATTTTTACTCAATGTTCTAATTTCTTCTTCCAAACGACTTGCAAACTTAAGATATGGGCTTATCAATATCAACCGCCGCTGTGTCTGTTTGACAATTTTTTCTATTTCGGACGAAACCGCTGATGCACTTAAAAACTTAGCCATAACTCAAAAATTTATGCAAAGATACAAAAAAAAACGTAGATGTCATTCAGAACTTGTTTCTGAACCTGACACCATTTCTTATCGCCACACCGACGGCGTAATAAACACTCGCCACGAGCCTTTGCCATCTTTCTCGATATAGCCCTTATCTTGCAACGACTGAAGCATTTTCTGAATAGCAGAACGATTTATGCCGACTTCTTCTTGCAAATAGGCAAATGTTGCCTGCGGTTCGATTTGCAACTCCCGGAGAATCTTCGCATAACTCGGCGTACGAAAGGCTATGCGCTCGCCGTCGTACCACCACACATTTTCATTCTTTTCGGTAACAAACAACACATCATTCTCAAATTCCTGCGCTATAAGTGTTACCATATATTTATAAAATGGTCGTATGGCTTTCAGCGAGGCGTGCGCACCATCGTATGGGACACTACCGACAATTAAATCAGACTGATGCAAGGCTTCCAAATAATTATGTTTCAACCTGCTACGCACAACAACCATAGGATAGCCGTGTCGCGACAAAATGTAATTGAACATCAACCTTGCTATACGACCATTGCCATCCTCGAACGGGTGAATGCGAATGTAGCGGTAATGAAACAAAACCGCCAATTCTACTGGCGACATTTTGCCTTCCGACTCAGCTTTGTTGTACCAATCCACAAGGTCTGCCATCAATGCAGGCGTTTCTTCGGGAGATGCGTACTCAAATCGGTCACCATAACGAGTAATCACACTATTCGGGCGTGTCTTGTACTGCCCTGCGTGTATGGTATAGCTTGTCTGCCCTCCCCCTGGAAGATTACGGTAAACAGTATAATCTTCGCGAAGCAAAGTGCGATGCAATGTACGGATAAAGTTCTGTGTCAAAGGTTGCTGCGTTTCCGTAGCCTCGACCAACATCATCTTTAAGCCCACATTACTCGCTTTCATTTCTTCGCAATCGCGAAAATTAGCTTCACCCGATATTTTTCCAAATAGCAAAAGCAATTCAGTTTGACCATAAGTCAAGGTATTACCCTCAATATGATTGCTATTGTAATTAAAATCAATGGAAAAGCGACGACTTAATCTGTTCAAGTCGCCTTCCGACAACGGCTGTATCTTCTGCCATTTCTCCAATGCCGCTTGCAATTTCTTATCTTCTGTTCGCATACATTTACCACAGTTTTCGGTGGTAACATTACCACCAAATCAGCAACAAAAATACAATTTATTTTTATTATGCAAGAATTAGCAAGAAAATTTTTACAGATTCAAGTTACTACTAGCCGACATTATTTCAGAGAATCAAATTTTAACCATTCTTTTAGTATTTAGAAATCTTAGCAATTACAACATTGAGTAACTTTGCCGAAAATTAAAATTCATACACAAATGAGGAAATATTGTATAGGCATTTTAGCCTTAAATGTATTGATTATGTTATCATCGTGCAACAATGAGACAAAAACTAACAGCAACGAACCGCTGAAGTACCCCGAGACAAAGAAGTGCGACACCGTTGACAACTATTTCGGGACAGCCGTAGCAGACCCGTACCGCTGGCTCGAGGACGACTTCTCGGACGAAACAGCCAACTGGGTAAAGGCGCAGAACGAAGTCACTAACAACTATCTCGCAAAGATTTCGTACCGCGACAAAATGAAGAATCGCCTTCAGGAAATAATGAACTACCCGAAGGAAAGCGCTCCATCGAAGAAAGGCTGCCGCTACTTCTTCTACCGCAACGACGGACTTCAGAACCAGAGCGTCCTGTACTACAAGAACTCGCTCGACGGTGAAGCCGTTGAACTCCTCGACCCCAACAAGCTGTCGGACGACGGCACTGTAGCACTGTCGAACCTTGGCATTTCCGACGATGGCAACTACCTCGGCTACGCCATCTCGCGCAACGGTAGCGACTGGGAAGAAATTTTCGTCAAGAACATCGAAACTGGCGAAACCCTCAACGACCACCTTATGTGGGTGAAATTCACCAGCATAGCCTGGAAAGACGACGGATTCTTCTATAGCCGTTTCCCCGAACCGACAAACGAACTATCGGGCGTAAACGAAAACGGTCAGCTCTATTACCACAAGGTTGGCACCGAGCAAAAGGAAGACCAGCTTGCATACGAAGACAAGACAAATCCCGACCTCAGTTTCAACGCTGATGTCATAAACAAACGATACCTTATTATATATGGTAGCGAATCAACTTCTGGCAACTGCCTATACTATAAGGACCTTGACAAAGCAAATTCCGATTTTGTAAAATTGGTTGACAATTTTGAAAATGACTATGCAGTAATTGACGAAATTGACGGCAACTTCATCGTTATGACCAACTATTTTGCTCCCGAATACAAGGTTATCAAGATTTTCCTCGACAACCCGACTCCTGCAAAATGGTTAGACCTTATTCCAAAGTCTGACGCAGGCGTACTTACCGAAGTTAGCCACATCGGCAAGAAGTTGATTGCCAACTACACCAAGGATGCTCATACCGTAATACGCATCTTCGACGAGGAAGGTCATTTCATCAGCAACCTCGACAACGATATGATTGGAACAATCGGCGGATTCGGTGGCGACACCGAAGATACCGAAACATTCTACACCGTGACATCCTACACTACTCCTGCCGCAATCTACAAGTACGACATTACAAACAACAAGTCGGAACTTTACAAGAACTCAGAAATCAAGTTCAACGCCGACGAATATGTCACCGAGCAGAAGTTCTACACATCGAAGGACGGTACGAAAGTTCCGATTTTCCTTACCCACAAGAAGGACATAGCTCTTGACGGCAACAACCCCACCCTGCTCTACGGATACGGAGGTTTCAACATTTCGCTCACACCAAGCTTCAGTGCTACACGCATTGCTTGGCTCGAACAAGGCGGAGTTTATGCAGTTGCCAACATCCGTGGCGGTGGCGAATACGGCAAGACCTGGCACGAAGCAGGAACCAAGATGCAGAAGCAGAATGTCTTTGATGACTTCATTGCAGCAGCCGAGTTCCTCATCAACGAGAAATACACCTGCAAGGAAAAACTTGCCATCCAGGGCGGTTCTAACGGCGGTCTGCTTGTAGGCGCAGTCGTAAACCAGCGTCCCGACCTGTTTGCTGTTGCAATTCCGCAGGTTGGCGTTATGGATATGCTCCGCTACCACAAGTTCACAATCGGAAGATACTGGGCTGTTGACTACGGCACAAGCGAGGACAGCAAGGAAATGTTCGAATACATATATAAATATTCGCCGCTGCATTCGGTTAAGAATGGCGTAGAATACCCAGCAATACTCGTTACCACCGCCGACCACGACGACAGAGTTGTACCGGCACACTCGTTCAAGTACGCTGCCACCCTGCAGAACAGCGAAATCGGCAACAAGCCGCACCTTATCCGCATCGAAAGCAATGCAGGCCACGGAAGCGGCAAGCCTCTCGACAAGGCAATCAACGAGGTGGTTGACATCTACTCGTTTATTTTCTACAACATGGGAATAGAACCGAAGTATTAAGCCAATACCACAACACAAAAAGAAAATGCCGGAGAAATCTGGCATTTTTTTGTATAAACCCAGACGGCAGTCACCTCGCGTGCGGATACGGCAAAAATGAGAAAACGTTGGAATGGAGCAAAACAAAAAAACTTCATTTCCTTTGTTATGCGACGATTTATTTGTAATTTTGCCGCAAAATATGCGACGATATTGAATGAATAACGTCGCAAAAAAAACACGAGAGTATGTATATACACGAACTTAAGAATTGGACGGATTTCCGTTGGTCGGCAGAAGCAATAGCATTGCCATTGGACGAGGTCTGTCGTGAACAAGGAAAATTGGCAGGGCGGTTAAGTGGTCTCGGTTTTGACAGCCAACTGAGAGCTGTAGCCGAGAACTTGACTCGCGATGTGGTCTATTCTTCAGAGATAGAAGGCATAAGGCTCAATGTTGACGAGGTGCGCTCGTCCATTGCACGCCGTCTAGGTATTGAAGGCATGAAGTACACGCCTTCATCGCATTATGTTGAAGGTGTGGTGGCCGTAATGCTCGATGCAATGGAGCACTTCGACCAGCCTCTGACCAAGGAAAAACTCTGTGGATGGCAGTCGGCCTTTTTCCCTTCAGGCTTCAGTGAGGGTGCTCATATTGAGGTGGGGCAGTACCGTACCCACGAGGAGCATGTTGTCTCTGGATTTTTGGGACGAGAACGTGTGCATTATATGGCACCTTCGCCCGACCGCGTGGAAGAGGAGATGCGTAAGTTTATCGACTGGTTCAATGCGGATAAGCCCATTTCTCCCGTGATACGCTCGGCTATCGTCCATCTGTGGTTCGTATCCATACACCCATTCGAGGACGGCAACGGTAGGTTGTCGCGTATTCTTGGCGACATGTACCTTGCCAGAGGCGACAACAGCCGGCTCCGTTTCTACAACATATCATCAGAAATCAACCGCGACAAGAACCACTATTATGACATCCTCGAACGGGTACAGCATGGCGACGGTGACATAACGGAATGGGTGGTGTGGTACCTGAAAACTTTGCTGGCAGCCATCCGTGAAGCCTCGGCAACGGTGAGCATGGTGCTCAATAAAAGTTTCTTTTGGATGCGCTTCGGCAGTGTCCCATTGACGGAACGTCAAACCAATACGCTAAACTTATTCCTCGATGGTTACGAAGCCAAGATTACATCCAAAACATGGGCGAACTTGAGCAAATGCTCGAAAGACACGGCTATTCGCGATATTCAGGATTTAGTAGAAAAGCATATCCTTGTGGAGAATATTCCTGGCGCCAAACGTCCTAGCTATTCCATCAATTATGGAGGCGAGAATGATGCCGTCGTGAAACGTTTCAGTGAAATTGCCATACAAGATGAAACAGGAGGCTTTTATCTCACTGCGGTGCTTGACAGGAATACCAAAATCAGGGAACGCCTGCTCGCTTTGGATGTCGAACGTTATCGAAATGGCGACTTGCCTTTGGAAAATCTGTTGGCGAAATACTGCACATATTTGTTGAAGTGAAAATAGTAGTTTAAGGAACTGAATAAGGCTAAGCTAAAATCCAAAATTCTAGTCGTCAATGACAATTTAGGCAGGCCACGGAAGCGGTAAGCCTCTCGACAAGGCAATCAACGAGGTGGTTGACATCTACTCGTTCATTTTCTACAATATGGGAATAGAACCAAAGTACTAAGCCAACACCATAACACAAAAAGAAAATGCCGGAGAAATCTGGCATTTTTTATTTGTTAGCACTGTTGCACCTCTTGGAAAACCTTCCTCTGCGAATAAAGGAAAATCGCGGCAAGCGCCGCACCCATTACATCCGAAATAGTACAAGACGCCCATATTCCGTGGAGTCCATCGCCCCCCATACTTTCAAAAATTAGCGGCACAATATAGCACATTGGCAACAAGAATATCAGTTGTCGCGAAAGACTTGTAACAATTGCAATCCAAGGCTTGTCAATCGACTGGAAGAAATTGGAATTCACGATAGTAAAGGCAATGAGCGGGAACATTACCATTATATACCGCGTAGCCGTAATTGCAATATCCATAAGATCGGCATCATCGGTGAAGGCTCGCACCAAGTAGCGCGGAATGGCAACTCCCAGTACACTACCGATAATACCTACCAAAACACAGACCTTCATCGTCAGCACATACACAGCCTTAAGCCTGTCGGGATGTCCTGCACCATAGTTGTAGCCCGCAATCGGTTGCATTCCCTGACAAACACCAAGTATTAGAAGCACCGTCAGCATAGCGAAAGTATTCACAATTCCGTATGCTCCAACAGCATAGTCGCCACCATAGCGCAAAAGCTGTGCATTTAGCAGAGCAACGACACCTGCAGCAGCAATGTTCATAAGGAAAGGGCTCATGCCTATCATTGTGATATTCCTTATAATATAGCCTTTAATCGTCCAGCAATGAAGCTTGTAGCGTATGAACGAACTCGGCTTTACAAAATGTATAACTGAAATTATTCCCGTCGTTGCCATCGAAATTGTTGTTGCCCAAGCAGCACCTGCAATGCCCCACTTCAGACCGAAAATGAATATCGGATCGAGAATTACATTAAGTATAGCACCCCCAGCAAGTATCAGCATAGACTTTATCGGATAACCCGAAGCTCGGATTAAACCGGTAAGGTTGAATGTCAGAGTTGTGCAAAACATTCCAGGCAACACGATGTACATATATTCACGGGCATACGACACAGTATCGTCGGTTGCACCAAATAGCATAAGTATATCATTCATAAAGATATAGCTAAACGACAAGAACAATGCGCCAAGTACAAATGTAAAAATCGTGCTGTTGCCAAGAATCTTTTCCGCCCAGTTTATATCTTTCTTTCCCAATACAATAGACATTCGTGCCGATGAGCCGACACCAACCAGCGAACCAAAAGCGTGTATCAGGTTCATTATAGGCATAGTGATGGCAAGTCCTGCAATAGCCAACGGACCTACCCCCTGCCCTATGAAAATCCTGTCGGCAATATTGTATAGCGATGCTATTATCTGGCTTATCACAGCAGGAAGCGCATACTTCCATAGTAGCTGCCGTATATCTTTGGTTTCTAATTCCTTAGTTTTATCAATCTGTTCCAAGTGCGTATTTTTTTGAGGGTGCAAAATTACAAAAAAATGTCGGTTTTATACACAAAAACAATGTTGCCAATTACCCCTAAATTGCCTACTTTTGCAAAAAAATCGAATATGGTTTCTATCGCTAAAAATTTATACCACATATTATTCATTGTTCTCACAATCGCATTTGTTCTCGTATTTGCTGGATGCGAAAAAATTAACCTGTCGAACATCGACACTCAATGCTACTACATTGGTGAATGCGAAGACAGTACCATAATATTAAAGTTTGAGAATGTAAGTAGCGACAAAGTAACCGGCTTGCGTTACAAAGTAGAGGACTCGCCCATTGCAAAAGAAGAAAACCTTTCTATTAGCGCAGGAAGGAAAAAATGCACGGTAAACATAAATGGTATCGACATTCCAATAAAGGTAATACCCGAAAGCATTGGTAGCGACAGCATTACTGGAGAATACATCGTCGGAAAAGAACATAAAAAATTTCAATTCTATAAATACAAAGCGCATAAGTTCAAACAATTTGAAGATCAGTTCCAAAACGAAAAATACAAGGTCGCTGTCACAAAAGATGTAGTTTATGGCAATGCCAAAGGATTCTGGAGCTACAACCCCGACAGGAATGTTACTTTTGCTGAAGCATATTCAGAGAAACTCGGCGACCTGTTAAAATACAACCTATCACCGCGCGACATAGACCTAAAAATGGACATTTACCTGCCACAGGATGACACGAGCAAACAGCGACCACTCATAATGTTTATCCACGGCGGTGCTTTTTTCAATGGCGACAAGGCTTCGGAAGCATACACGAAATGGAGTACGCATTTTGCAAAAATGGGATTCGTCGTAGCATCAATAAACTACCGCATGGGCTTCCTGCCTAGTGCCGACCAGATTGACTGCGCTGGCTACCGCGCAGCACAAGACGCAAACGCAGCAATGCGCTACCTGGTTCACAATGCAGCCAAATACAGAATAAATACCAACTGGATTTTTGCAGGCGGAACAAGCGCAGGAGCAATCACAGCCCTCAACCTCGCCTTCATGCGCAACAAAAACAGACCGCAATCGACAAAAGGCAGCCTCTTCAAGAGCGATTTAGGCGACATTGAATCTGTTTCGCCCCAATACAAAGAAAAATTTACCATAAAAGCTGTGGCTAACATGTGGGGGGCTGTTCACGACATCAATATGATTTCGAATGCAAAAACCTCAATAATCTCGTTCCATGGCGATGCCGACAACATTGTCCCCTACGGCTACGACCATCCTTTCAACGATGTGCTCGACCCGATAAAAATTGCACTACGGAACGACAACAGCTCAGAGGCAAAATCTGTAAAAAGCATATTCTCGCTGCCACTCAACAAGGCGCTCACCAACAAAATGTACGGTTCGTCGCTAATTGACAGGATGGCAAAGGCAAAAGGCAACCGAAGCAAACTATTCACCTACCCGGGCGGCGGACATAGCCTGCATGTAGACAAAAATAACAACCTAGTGCCGTACTTCTATTTCATACAGGATTCGGTTACTGCATTTTTCGTCGAGGAACTTATTCCTGCACCAATCAGCATTGAACGCGACAAATCCGACCAATTATGCTATAAAATAATGGGTGGCAGTATTGCCGATATATACTGGAAAGCAGAAAATGGAATAATTCTAGAAAGTGACAACAAGCAGGCAAAAATAGTATTCCTTCCAACGAAAAACGAAAGGGTAATTATAGTTTCTGGACACTACAGCAACGGTATCGGATTCAGGAAAGAAATAAAATTCTAAAATAATTGAATAACCTATTCCATTCTCAATTATCTTTGCAGAAACATTTTTAAAATTTTATACGATGAAAAAAGCATTAGTATTATTAGCAAGCGTAGCATTCGCTTTGGTAATGTTCTCTTCTTGCAAGAGCGAACCTAAAACTTTAACAAGCGGACAATGGAGTGTTGACTTTTTAGGCGCTATAAGCACCTACCAGTTCAATGATGACATGACAGGAAAATTCATATCGGCTTCTGGCGATGATTTCAGCTATGATTTCACATACGAGATTGTTGGCGATTCAATATTCATCAGCCAAGTTTCAGATGCTATTTTCGACATGGGTCCCGACAAATATGCATACAAGATTAATGGCAACGAACTGAACCTTAAAGGCGGTTACCTTGGCTTAAGCGATATGACCTACAAATGGGAAGAACGCAAGTAATTTATTTTTTAATCATAAACAAAATGAAAAAGACATTAGTATTTTTCGCAAGTGCATTATTTGTAGCACTTATGGCAGTTTCCTGCAAGGACAAGCCTGCTGAGACAACCGATGACGCAATCGATTCATTGATCGAAGATGCAATCGTAGAAGAAGAACCAGCAGAAGACAAGGCTCTTACCGATGGTATTTGGATAAATGATGACTGGGGAAGCAAGACGACTTACCAATTTAATGAAGATGGTAGTTTCAGACACGTCAGAAAAGGTAACGACCCTGATTTCGACACCGATGAAACTGGCGTTTACACCATCGATGGAGAAAACATCAAATTGGAAGTAAAAGGTGACAACTGGACATCAACAGCTAACATGACGTTCAAGATCAAGGGCAACAAGCTTACTCTCACCGAAGCAGGTTTTCCAATGGAATACAAATGGGAAGCTGCTGAATAAAGCGACTAACATTAAAAACAATAAGGCTTCGGCATGCCGAAGCCTTATTTGTTTATAAATAACGGACTTCTAACCGAAACAACTAAAACGCTTCAGCATATCCATATCAAGTATTGTAATTTCCTTCTTATTAACCGAAATGGCATTGGCAGACTTAAGTTCAGCAAGTATCCTGACAATATTTTCTGTTGCCAAGCCCGACAATTCAGCAATGTCACGACGAGTAATTATAATAGGTATAACATTACTCTCGAAAATTTTCTCCGACAGGTAAATCAACGAATCGCAAACCTTACTAAGCGACTGCTTGTTTGATATGCTATTTAGACGGTCGTAGAGGTTTTGCAACGAATTTGAGTACATTCTTATGATTTCGGAAGCGAATTTATTATTTGTCCTAATAATATCGTCAAAGACAACTCGTTCCACCAAGCAAACTTTAGAGGAAGTAATAGCCTGACAACCAAAATGGTAATGATTATCGCCATACAAACACGAAAGTCCGATTATGCTGAAAGGCTTTGTAATTTTGAAAACAGTGCTCTTAAAATGTATATTCTCAACAAATGACTTAAGCCATCCTTCCTTCAAAATCATAATATATGATGCAAATGAGCCTTGTTTGCACACATTTTCTCCTTTTTTAAACTCAATTTCGGTGTTTGTAACGGTTTTTATTTCCGATGCGCTGAGGCCCAATTTTTTCAAAAAATCGACTAATTTTTTATTATTTTCATCATCTGGTGAGAATGTTCTCATTGTATAATCGTTTAGTTCATAAATTAATATGTCCAAAAGAATCCAATATTTTCTTTGCGCACAAAAATACACAATATTGACAAATATCAATATTTATTTTGATATTTTTTGGCTAAAAATATGATAAAAATTCGTGGTTTTGTAATTCGGTATGAAAGTAAAGCATTAACTTTGGGTCACAAAAATTTAAAATTTAATTTAAACTTTAAAAGTAATATTATGAAAGTACAGAGTATCATGTCGGGTTTGAAGAAGAAACACCCGGGAGAAAAAGAGTATTTGCAAGCAGTACAGGAAGTATTGGAAACCATCGAAGAAGTTTACAACCAGCATCCTGAATTTGAACAGGCAAAGATCGTTGAACGTTTGGTAGAACCAGACCGCATCTTTAAGTTCAGAGTTACCTGGGTTGATGACAAG
>JAEEGG010018106.1_pt1 | contig 14392 bp, 13 predicted proteins | sample 9134161 | NCBI WGS metagenome assembly JAEEGG01 (sample SAMN16246543, study PRJNA631951) | gut metagenome | biome: gut microbiome; feature: rumen; material: CR-attached | host: Bos | place: Iran: Karaj | collected 2018-10
CAAGACGTTGAAAAAAATCCTTGCCAAAAGAGAATAATACAATCGCCCGCCAGAAGATTACCAGCGGGCGATTTTTCTATTCAATAATGAATGTGCTTCCGTGTTGGTACAACCTTAGCAAATCACCGTCTCTGCTGCTGCAGCTTGGCCTGTTGTTTCTGGGCCTCTTCGAGACGTTTTTGGAAGTTCGACTTTTTCTGTGGCTTCTTCTTGTTGGCCTCGATGGTGGCTCTCACCTTGTTCTCATCAATCATCTTGCGGAAGACAAACATCTGGATGAAGGTGATGATGTTGACGAGCATGTAATAGTAGCTCAAACCCGCCGAGTAGTTGTTGAAGATGCCGAAGAACATGATAGGCATCAAGTACATCATCCACATCATGGGCTTCATCTGCGGGTTGCTCGAAACATCCATCTGCTTATTGTTCACGTATGTGTAGATGAAGGTCGTGATGGTCATCAGCAGGGTGAACAAGCTGAGGTGGTCCATGCCGAGGAACTTGGGGAACTCAAGGATACTATCATAGGTTGAGAGGTCGTCGGCCCATAGGAAAGGCTGCTGACGCAACTCAATACTGGCCGGGAAGAAACGGAAAATGGCGATGAGGATGGGGAACTGCAGCAAAGCGGGCAAACATCCCGAAGCGGGACTTACTCCAGCTTGACGTTGCAGGTTCATCACGGCCTGTTGTTTCTTCATCGCATCCTCTTCTTTTGGATATTTCGCGTTAATGGCCTCCATCTCAGGCTTCAGCACACGAGTAATGGCCGACGACTTGTAGGATTTGAACGCCAGCGGGAAGAGCAAGGTTTTGATAAGGATGGTCAGGATGAGGATGACGATACCGTAGTTCCAGCCGTAGCTACTCAACCAGTTGAACACGGCAATGACACCATAATTAATCCAACGGATGAGGAAGAAGTTGCCCAAATTGATTTGGTCCTGCAAACCCAATCCATAGCTCCTCAAGGTCTTGAAGTGATTGGGACCGAAATAGAGCTGCATCGGGATGGTATTGGTCTCGGCGGTGATGTTGTAAGGCACCGAAATGTTGGTGGACATCGACTTAAGATAGCGTGGATTACTCGACTTGCGTGTTTGGACGGTCATCTTGGCGTTCAGGAACTCGTCTTTGGCCACAATGACGTTGCAGAAAAAACGCTGCTTGAACGAAATCCATTTCAGCTTGTTGTTGATGGTCTCAACATCGTCCTTGTTCACATCGAGGTGTTCCACCTTATTGTCGGAGAGCGAGCGATAGTACACCGACTCGTCGGCGAAGCGGTCGTTGCTCTTTTCCTGTTTCATCAAGTCGACAGCCCAGTCCAGACTCAAATAATCGGCGTTGTTGGCAATCACGTCCTTCAACCCGACCGTACGGATATCGAAGTCGAGCATATAGTTGTCGTCATGGATGGTGTAGACGTATTCGATATACTTTGCCGGGTCTTGGGTGAGCAGGCGCATGGCGAAAACGAGGCTGTCGCCCTCGGCCACAATCAAATCGCCGCCCGTATAGGGCCGGCCATTCTTATAAGGTTGGAAATAGAAATTGGAGGTGTTGATGACACGGTTTTGAGCCAAGAAAGAAAGGTCGAACTTGGAGGTGGCCGTATCAAACGAAATCAGCGGCAACGAGTCGTAGGTCTTGTAGTTTTTCAGCTCCACCTGTTTCAAGAAGCCGCCCTTGCTGCTGAAAGTCAGCTTATGCAGTTGGCTCTCAACTGTCCAAGTCCGCTCCTCGCCTTGCGCCGAAGCCGCAAAGATACCAAATTGGTCTGTCAAGGCATTGGCCTTGTGCTGGGCGAGTGTAGCCGAATCCATTTCGGCCATCGCGGTCGAATCTGCCATTTGGGCCAAGGCTGCGGCCTGTTGTTGTTCGGCCAATCGGAGCGAATCTAAGGCCATCTGTTCCCGTCTCACCTGTCGGAGCGAGTCCTGAATGTGCTGTTGCTTAGCCAGTTCCTCTTTAGAAGGGCTCATAAAATACATCCAGCCGAAGAGGATGGCCGCGATGAGGATGAAACCAATTAACGTGTTTTTATTGTTCATGGGAATGATTTTTCAAAATGAGCGGCAAAAATACAAAAAAAAGTGTCCCGAAGGACACTTTTTCGTTTAGTAGTTCCACTTTTTCAGTGAAAGTACGGCATCAATGATACTTGTTGGTCTTCACCTGGCCGATGTGGCAGTGGTAAGGTCTAATTCCTTCTCTGCCGTATACTTCTCAATGTACTCATTCTTAATGGGCGATTTTTTTGGTTGATGAGGTCGACCCTTTCGGGAACAACAGCAATAACATGGTGGTGTTGTGCCAACACCGTGGCAATGCTCAAATCCAGGTAGCCTGTGCCTGCTACTGCGATATTCATACCGTTTTATTGTTAAACTTTAGTTTATTCCGTTCTTCATCTGTCATGTTTTCATACTCTTCAATGCTAATGCCAAGAGGTTACTTGGAGATTATAAAACAATCAGTTAGAATTTCTTGCCAAAAATAATATTGAGGAATGTCAGGCATAGGATTTTTATGTCAAACCACATGGAGCGATGCCTCAAGTAGTAAAGATCCAACTCTAAACGACGGAGCATCTTTTCCATGGTATCAGTATAGCCATTATAAAGCGTTGCATAAGAGGTCACACCAGGGCGGATTTGGTAAAGGAAGGCATAGCGCGGATCCTCTTTCATAATCTGGTCAATATAAAACTTGCGTTCTGGGCGATAGCCTATAAAAGCCATGTCGCCTTTGAAAACGTTCCATAGCTGGGGCAGTTCGTCCAGATGGTGCGCCCTCAGGAATTTTCCGACCTTGGTCAGGCGTGGGTCTTCTTCGCCATTGGCATGACTGAGTGCGGGACCCATTTCCTCGGCATCCATCCGCATTGTGCGGAATTTATAGATAATGAACGGACGCCCAAACCTGCCCACACGCTCCTGCTTGAAGATGGCCGGCCCGCCGTCATCCAATCTGATGAGAATGTAACTCAGCAGCATGAATGGAGAAAAGACAACAAGACAGAGTGCCGAAATCAACATGTCAACGATGCGTTTGACACCCCGCTCGAAGCCATTCATTCCGTCGGGAATGAAATCATAGGCATTTTGGTTTACCATGTTTTCAGGTATGCCCATAGTACCGTAGGTCTGCATTTTGCGCTGAAGTGTTTCGTGAGGAACATTGGCATACCACGAATCTTCGCCGTATGCCATTTCCCATTTCTCATGGAATCCTTTGCTCTCGTATCGTTCAATGAAATGATGAATAATGAAACGGATAGCAACCCATAAGACGATGTCTAATAAAAGCAGGACATTAGCATTCCAGTGTGCAAAAACACCATACGTGTTCATTATCACAAAGATTCCCATTAGACACAATATGGCAAATGGAATAATCGCCACCGGCAACCCCGTACGTACCAACAAGTGGTTGAGCTGGTTGCGGTCGGGCCGGTCTAACATGCGATTTTCACTGACACGACTGTGAATAACTCTAACGATATCTATCATCGGAACGAAAAGAGCACCGAGGCAAATCATCAACATGCCTTCTGGCATACGCTCGCTGTGGCTCAAGGCGATGGTATGGTAGCTGACAATGTATCCCAAAATATATGCTCCTGAGTTACCAGTTATTGTGTTACGCCACTTTTTGCGAGACATAGACATAAAGCAGAACGGAATCGTAACACCCAGAGTGGAAGCACCGACAAAACTGATAAGCATAGAGTTGTTCATGATACTGAACACCAAAAAAGTAAAGAGCATGATGCTGGCAACTCCACAACTCAAGCCATCAATGCCATCCAATAGACTGAAGGCTTCTGTGATATAAAGCACTAAAAGTACGGTAAGTGGCATGCCAACATAAGGCGATAATGATTCAATACCAAAAAGTCCATGCAAGTCATCAATCCATAGACCAGAAAGAGGAAACATGATGGCGGCAATGCAGATGGTGCCCGCTTTGACGTATCCCTTTGTGCCGTTTAAGTCGTCTTTTAGTCCAGCGATAAACAGGAGCGAGCAACCTACGATAAGTTGCATGATACGCATTGTTGTCGGTTCCACCTTGACGCGCAGTTCCTCTATTTGTAAAAGATAGGGTAAAGCGATAGTAATACACAAGGCTATCAGGATGATAGGAAAGAATGTGATTCCTCCTATCATCAAGCTACCAGCTGCAACCTCTGTTTGCTTGGGTAGAAAGGTTTTCTTTTCAGAAGCTAATAGCCTCATGTGGGGAATGATAATAAGTCCCAACACTAAAGAAATGAAGAATGGTATTATCTTAATAAGAAACTCAAAATCCATGCTTTATATAAGAATTAAAAGTTACAGGTTAATGTTTAAGTTTTGCAATCAAAGTGGCTTGTATTTTGGGCAGCAATCGGCGCAACAAATAGAATGGAGAAGGTTTCAAGCCATTGTCACGAAAAGCGCGGAGGATGCTCCGGTTGCCGCGAATGATATTGCGCAGATTGCCCGTGCTTTCTCCTCCCATGCGCATAGTGACGAAGTAACGGGGAATGTAGCGATTACGCAGCTCCGCCACTTCAATGAAGCGTAGCATCAGTTCGAAGTCGGCCGAAACTGCATAGCTTGTATTGAAGGCACCGTATTTCTCGAAACACTCACGACGGGCATAGAAGGTGGGGTGTGCCGGATGCCAGCCTTTGAGGAAAGCCCCCTTCTCGTGTTGCGAACCCTTCCAAATACGCACCACCTTATCTGGGTTATCTGCTTGCACAAACTTCAGGTCACCATAAACGCAATCCACAGGCTGTCCCTCCATGGCACGGTTGATGTCCTCCAACACACGCTCATCATGATAGAAATCATCAGAATTAAGAATCCCTATGACATCTCCAGTGGCACGGGCAACACCTCGGTTCATGGCATCATAAAGACCTTCGTCTTTTTCCGAAAAGACTCGTAATCTACCCTTGCATTGCGGCTCATATTCCCGCACAACAGACAGGGTATCGTCCTTCGAAAGACCATCCTCAATGATTAGTTCCCAGTCCTGGTGTGTCTGGCGGAGGATGCTCTCTATGGTATCGCGAACCGTTGAAGCGCTGTTGTAGGTGGCGGTGATGATGGAGATTTTCATGCTTGCTTGTTTCTGGGGAAAAACTTGTCAAGATCCCCAAGTGTGGGATTGGGCTTGTGGAAAATGTCCTTAACGCGGGTGATTTCCTCGTCGGGCAAATTCCACCATTTGATTTCGAGCAGGCGCTCAATCATTTCAGGAGAAAAGCGGTATTTTAGCACTTTGGCGGGGATGCCGCCTGCAATGGCGTAAGGAGGAATGTCCTTTGTCACAATGGCACCCGCCGCAACGATGGCACCATCACCAATGGTCACACCATTCATCACCAGAACATGCCTTCCTATCCATACATCATTACCGATGCTGATGCGTGCGTTTTCCTCAAAATCATTCTCTTGACACCACTCATCGCGGAATCCCCAGTTTCCTTTCTTGTAAAAAATGGAGTTCGTGGTCAAATAGTTCGTAGGGTGCTGGCCTGGTCCAAGCACACTGTCGCGGCCTATGGCGGTGAAGTTGCCAATATCAGAATACGCCACTTTGGTGTTAATCTGCACACGGCTGTATTTGCCGATGTGTGACGAGTCGAGAACGCAACCACGACGGATGATGCTGGTTTTGGTAAAGGTAGAGTCCTTGCTCCAAAAGGCGAGCAAAGACACTTTCTTGTGGGTCAGTTTCTTGATAGAAAATATGGAACGAAGATATTGTATCATGGTCAATTAAAGATTACTTTTCTAATCATTTCAATTTGCCGATGAGGGTTGTATTTGTTGTCAATAACATCGTAACAGTTTTGCCGTATTTGCTCACGGTCAAGACCATTAGTAAGCCATGCTTGAATGCAATTGGCCAAATCATCCCTATTGTTTGCTTGGAAGAAAGTTCCCGTCCGCCCATCATCTATTGCTTCGAACTCAGGCCCTTGGTGGCAGAAATCATTGTGGGTGATGACAGGCGTGCCAAAGGTCATGGAATGGATGGCGGTTAAACCTATGTCGCCAGGAGAGACGCACAGGTCAGCATTATAGATGAATTGAGCTATCTGTTTTTCCTCATAGCAAGAGCCATAGAACCATACATTTTCCATTAGGCCACTTTTCTTTGCCAACGCTTCAAGCACTGCCTTTTCCGGCCCGTCGCCCACGTAAGTCATATTCATTTTCATGCCTTTGTCGCGTAGCAGCGACATGGCACCGATAATCATGTCCAATTTCTTATCCGCAATCAAACGTCCGATGAAGACCAGATTGGGCAAGTCGTTGTGAAAGTGGTCTTGATAGAAGGAAGAAGATGTGAGTGTCTTGCGCACTTCCAGCTCCTCATCGTAGGCTAAAGAGTTGTAAAAGACATGCAGTTTTTCTTCCGGTACTCCCCAATCTATGAGTGTCTTTTTGGCATGGTCACCATAGAGAAGCGAACCTGTGGCACGTTTCATCTTCCAGACAGTGAGCCTTTTCTTCAAGCCGCGCTCATCGCCGTATGCGCCGTGTGACCAAAGATAGACACGCTTGCCGAAGAGCGGAGCCAGCAGCAAAATAACCCATGCCGAAAGGCAGTAATGAGTGCCTGTGGTAAAAAAGTCGGTGTAGTCACTCCAGAGCAATCGGATGGCACCGTTTTGCCAATAGACAGAACCGAAGCCAATGTTATGGAAATAACCTTTGAAATTCTTTAAACACGAGGTGTCCAGCTCCTTGATAGCTCCCTGTTTGCGCGAGTCACCAAAATAAAAATCAATGCCCAACTCCTGATCCATGAGCATGAATATGTTCTTGCGGTAATGCACCGAGCTCTGATTGAAGAAACAGACTTTATGTTGCATATTGTTTGAATTAATACCTTGGTGTCCAATCAAACTTTTTAGGATCAGGCTTTGAATACATCACAATTCCCTGATTTGCCAATTTCATGAACAATTCATGGGTATATTTTGCATCCACGCGTTCAATTCTCAAATTTGACAGTTTCGACACGTGATATTCCTTTTTGTCAAAATACTTTGTTACCATTTTCTTTTTATCACGTTTCCTTTCCACAGAATTGACTATCATCTGGTGAACGCCAATATTACCATTTTCATCACGATAATTATATTTTATTACTTTATTGAAAAAGTTCGCAAAATAATCATATTTGGTACGAAGAAGACTATCTGTGCAATGAATGGTTGTAGTTAAGAAATAGGGTAATCCTAAGGAAAACACCTTTGCATTGACCAAAGTCAACTTATAATATGGCGATTTTTCATCCCAACAAGTCTCACATAAGTGGTGTTCCGACAGCAGAAAGTCTGCTTGTTTCCCGATTGCACAAGCTGAATGCTGGATGTTTATGCTACGTTTCACTCCTTCCATCTTTCGGAATACCTCTGCTAAATGTCCAGCTTCCGTGGGAGTTGACTTAACATCAAACATTACTTGATCATCAATTCCTCCATAATCATCAAGTAGGCATTTGTTAACGATTGACCTAAAGTCTGTTTTAGGGTAAGCGGGCATAACCAGCGTACCGCTTGGCCCTAAATAGTCAAGGATTTTCTTTATTAGTTCCTCGGCTGTTCCTTGATAGTTATAGAACTCTTTCATCGAAGAGTGTATGAATATAACATCACCGGGGGTCATGCCCATCTTTGCCATACAATCCACGATATCATCGGCAGTGTATTTCTTATGATACAATATTTTCCCAATACGCTTGTGTATGTTCTTCTTAAACAATGACCAATCGCTAATCCCAATTATGCTTTTTATCTTGTTTTTGGTGTTTCTGTTTAGCATATACTTTATTTTTTACTCTTTTCCTTGATAAAATTGATAATTTTCTCAGCTCTTGTAGAAAGATTCAATTCTTGAGCTTTCATCAAAGAACTGTTACTCATAGAGTCTCGCAAGACCGAATCTGCTTTTATTGTTTGTATTGCGTTAGCAATTTCGTCAATGCTATCGGGGTCTACAAGCAACGCATTGGTGCTATCGAGAATATCATAATTAAAAGGCTGATCTGACGATACAATGGGCAATCCGCAAGCCATAGCCTCCACAATGGCGTTGCAACAACCTTCTGCACGGGTGGGTAGCACGTACACATCTGCGGCATTGAGATATTGTGGAATCTCATTTTGTGCTACCAAACCACACTTGATGATACCTCTGCATTGAGGCTTAAGACCTTCCTTTGCTGCGCCGAGGAAAATGACACCAATTCCCTTGTCATTGAGTCTGTCAATAGCTGCAGCCACTCGGTTGTAGCCTTTTCGCTGAATGAATTGTCCGACATAGATGACCACAAAAAGGTCCTCCCCTATGCCCAACTTCTGTCGGCATTGCAACTTATCCATCTTGCGGAACACAGCAGTGTCAGTGGCGTTAGGTATCACGATGCACTTCTCCTCGGTAGTCAACCCAACTGCGATGCTTTCTTCTTTGTTTTTGGAAGACACGCAAATGACTCCGCTGACATACTGCGGAAATGAATCACCTTTGGGGTGGAACCATATCTTGCTTTCTCCAGTGGCCACAAATAGAGGTTTCTTCTGACGCTTGGCAGCGTTGTAAAGCAAGTAGCCATTATCCCAGAAATGGCCATAGTAGGCATCCTGCGCGCCTGATTTTGCTACAGCCCGTTTTACTGCAAGACCACGGAAAAAATTATTGAATTTGCTCAATACTGGTACTTTCCCGAAAGAAAAGATGTAGGGACGTTTTACATCTATCTGTTCACCAGTCGCTGTTTTATGGACGAATGAGGTGGGTGACTTGTCATCTTTGCCACTCCACACACGCATCAAATTTTGCGGGGCAATAATGGTGACTTTGTGTCCCTGTCGAGCCATTTCTTCGCACAACTTAACCACAAACACGCAACTTGCCGACCTCTTTGACGGAAATCCACTACATAGTACACAAATTTTCATGGCTTTGACATCATTTTTTTAATGGAAATATAGGCGTTGTGGTCTCGTCGATATGCTCCTTTACAACCTTGGCGGGATTGCCGGCGACTATAGCATTGGCAGGGACATCTTTGGTGACTACCGAGTTAGCAGCGATGATGGCGTTGTCGCCGATGGTGACACCTTTCTGTATTCTGGCATTGGTACCTATCCACACGTTCTCACCAATGATAATGGGTGCATTAGCAGAGAACTTGTTCTGACGTTCCATAGAATGATGTGGAGTGTGTCGCATGTATCTTCTATCCTGCGGATTGATGGGATGGGTGTTGTTGTCAATGATGGTCACACCATTTGCAATTGCAGTGTCTTTGCCTATCTCAACACGGTTTACGGCAGTGATGACACTCCCAGGGCCTATTTTTGACCAGTCGTACATGATGACCTTGCCATGATTCATGGATACAATCTCACCGAACATGTCGCAATGATCATGTAAAACAACATCATCTGGAGTCGAACCATGTATAACTCTTACCCTAGATCCAAGACGGAAACCATGCGAAGAACCTTGCAGTGTGCAATTGTGGGCAATGTCCTTACGTACAAAATACAATTTGATGTTTCCTCGTAAATTACGGAAGAATGAGTATACTTTCTTAAGCATGTCTATGTTTTACTAATAATTTCTTAAGTGATTTTCTTTCTTTATTATTCAGTCCAACGAAATAGGTTGCGGCAAGAGAAGCGATGATTACAACAGACGTTACAAAAAGTTTATTGTATTCATCATGTATTAGAAAAATAACGGGAACCGCCACAAGCAGGGTAAGTAGTGCGGCGCTGAATACAGGGAACAATACCCGACGGACGTATCCAAGAAATGAAAACTCAGGTTGTGTCGAATGGGTGTAATAGAGCCGGACAAAAATAACGACGAAGTTAAGCACGGCTTTCATTGTCACACCTGTCACAAGAGAGCAGCCCATACGGAATAGTATATACACTACCAACAATTCAACAACATAGAACACGGACAGTCCAATCTGATAGTTCCTCACTTTTCCTGTGGCGAAAATGTTCATCCACAACGGAGCCGAAACGGCATTGCAGAGACTGGCAACAATAAAAATGATGCAGAGGCTTCCGGCATGTGCTGGCACTTCCTTAAGCCATAATTGCAGTACAAGGTCGATGTTCAGCATGATGGGCAACGACACAACGAAAAGTAAAAAGAAGGAAATCTTTGACGCATAGTAGGTCAACGATGTCAAATACTCAAAATCACCAGAAGCGTATGATTTTGTGATTTGCGGCTTGAAGGCAGTTTGGAAATTCGATACCAAACCCGTCAATGCAGAATTAACCTGATGGCCTATACCCATTGCAGCATTGGCAACAACGCTATGGAAAATATTCACTAAAATATTTGTGCCCTGATTGGAGCCTACCACAGCCAACTGTCCATAGATAGTCCAGCCAGAAAAACTGAATATCTGCTTGAACATTTGCTTGTCCCAGAAAAAGAAATACCGAGTCTCTGCAAACTTCGCACGGCAATAGATCCAATTAAGCAAAAGATTCAACGCCGAGATGCCCATCATTAAACCACTATATAGAATCAAATGATCGCCCCCCGTATAGAGCACACAATATGCAACTGCCAATTTCAACACAGCGTCGAGGATACTGAGGAGTGCGAAATACCCCATGCGCTCGTTGGAGACAATGTCGCCCTCGTATGGCAGCGACACCATATTCAGGCATAACGACAACACGGCAAACTGATAGACCCAGTTGGCGGCAGCCTCACGACCGTCGGGTATATTAATATATGTGTTCAGAAACCACAATCCAACGGTTTCCGCTAATACCAACAAAACCAAAGCCAAGAGTATATGGGTGGTCAGGCACATGCTGAACACACGGCGAAGACTGTCTGCCGTGCCGCTTCCCATCTCGTAGGCAAGAAACCGCTGCGTGGACGACGACATCGACGAACGCAGAAACGCGAACAACGTCACCACGCCACTAATGACATTGTAGAGGCCATAGTCGTCGAAGCCTAACGCTTGTAGCACTATTCGCGACGTGAACAGCGTGATGACCATCGTCACCATCATGCGCACATAAAGCAATATGGTGTTCTTGGCTATCCGTTGGGTCTTTCCCGCAGTATCCATAGGGGTTGTTTCTTGTGATGCCGTGATGTCTTGTTGATGCTCTTTCATTTGCTTCATTGTTTTATTCGACGACATCCTCCTCTTCCTCCATTTCTTCCGCTTCAATGGCCTCGCATCTCACTCTATGGCTCTGAATGGTCAACATATATAGCGTCCAAAACATTATACTGCCCGACTGAACTCCCGTAGAGTGCGTTTGTGAATACAGCAAAAAGCAAATGCAGCCTATAGCCATGCCCATAGTACGGTAATCTTCCACATCACGTGAAAACAATAATAATCCTATTAAAGTCTTGCAAAGACAAAAGAAGAGGACTACAAAGGGGAAAAACAATAATAACCCACCTCTACGAAATGTATCTGTGAAAGTATTGTGCCCAATAACGAGAAATATCTGTTTTTCCTCTTCAGTAGTAATCTGATTGTTACCAAATAACAATTGTTTGGGATTACGGATAAAATCATTAAAGACAGACAGGGTATTAGAACGAGTTTGGTCAACAAAGTCAAATAATCGTCCAGCTTGTGTATAGTCGAAACTTAATATGCTGTCAGAATAGAACAGTATTAAAAGTAAAGCAACTGAAATTGCTAAAAGCTTTACAGACGAAGGAAGATTTTTCAACAGAATGACACATAAAATATAGGTCGCCACAACAACCAAGGCCATACGTTGTTGGATAAAGTAAACACAAACGGCACTAATGGCAAATATAAAAAAAGCCCACAATGTCTTGAGATGGAACTTATCCCATACATAATAGGTCAAAACAGGAAGAAATGTGGCTACGAAATAACCGTTACCTACTGATCTTCCCATAATGCCCATAATAACAGACGCTTTTGCTTCTCTGGTATCCATCATTTTAGATTGCAGTTCTTCCAACTCTTCTATTTCTGTCGGGTTAATAAACATACCAATAGACCAACCCATAGCAATATCTTGAGCTTGTAAAATGGTTACGAGAGCATTCAAAAGGTATCCGAAAACTATTACAAAAAATGCTCCCTGAATTGACTCCTCAGTCTTGAAGATTCTCGGAAAAGCAAATATGGCAATACAACAAACAAAATGAACTGCCATTAAGTCTTTGAAAAAAACGCTACTGAAAGCTGTATAGTTCAATATATTAACCAACAAATAGACAGCAACATATAAAAAATACATTTTCATCCCGTTTGTTGGCAAATAGTCACTTTCACCACGCAATAGCACATATACTAATAGTCCGTATGCCACCGCCATACGGACAGAAATTGGGCCAATATGTATACCTCCGAGAAACAGGAACGAGAAAACAATCAAGAATGCTATTCCTATCCACTTGAGCCTGTTTCCAAATGATGTTTCTTCCATCGTTGAAGTTATCGTTTTTATGATTTGTCAGAATTTGTTATCTCATCTGTAATACTGTTTGTACCACCCAGCGAATTTTCTTAATCCTTCTCTCAACGTTATCTTAGGCACAAACCCAAAATCCCGCTCCAACACGGTAGCATCGGCATAAGTCACTGGAACATCACCAGGCTGCATGGGAACGAGTTGCTTGTGGGCCTCGAAGTCATAGTCTTTGGGCAGCACCCCAGCACGAATCAACTCTTCCTGAAGAATCTGCACGAAATCCAAAAGGTTCTCGGGCTGGCCGCCACCGATGTTGTATATTACGTAAGGCGGTATGGGCAAACCATCATCTCCATTGCGCTTCTCGGGAGCATGCTTCATGACCCGTACTACTCCTTCAATAATATCATCAATATAAGTAAAATCACGGCGGCAGTTGCCGTAATTGTATATTTGAATGGTCTCGCCCTTCAGCAACTTGTTGGTGAAACCGAAGTAAGCCATGTCGGGACGACCAGCAGGACCATACACGGTGAAGAACCTTAAACCCGTGGTCGGAATGTTATATAATTTGGAATAGCAATGGGCGAAAAGCTCGTTACTCTTCTTGGTCGCCGCATACAAAGAAACAGGGTTATCTACACGGTCGTCAACGCTGAAAGGTACCTTGGTGTTGCCTCCATAGACGCTGGAACTGCTTGCATAAACAAGATGTTCAACAGGATAGTGGCGGCAGGCTTCTAGAATATTGTAGAAACCGATAATGTTGCTTTCAATGTAGGCATCGGGATTCTCAATGCTGTAACGGACACCAGCTTGTGCAGCGAGATTAACCACGATGTCAAAACGATATTTCGCAAAGAGTTTGTTAATCAATTCTCTGTCTGCGATAGAGCCTTTAACAAACTCATAGTTTAAAGATGTTAAAAGCGTAGAATGGAACGTTTCGAGCTCTTTTAGTCTGTATTCTTTCAGGGAGACATTATAGTAATCATTGAGGTTGTCAAGGCCGACGATGGTGCCCTCGGACATCTCGGAGAAAAGCCGCTTGACCAAATTGGAACCAATAAAGCCGGCCGAACCGGTGATCAATATGCTTTGCATGGTGTTTTTGTCTACTCTTTATATCCTATAGCTCCGCCTTCTAAGTCCCAAAACAATCAATTAAGGAACTGAAAACCAATGTGTTATAGTTTTCTCGATAAAACAAACAAAATTTTTGCAAAGGTAAGAAAAAAATGGATTTGTTGTTTTGTGTTTCTCAACATTTTTTCGTGCTTTTTGCTGAGAAAACCGTACAGCATAATGGGACGGATAACAAAAAAAGTGTCCCGCAGGACACTTTTTTTGAAACCTTCACCCTAAGGGTGAAAACATACTTTAATTAATAATAGCGATAACTCTTCACCTGGCCAATATGGCGGGCAAGGCGAACCACTTGGTTGCTGTAACCAAACTCGTTGTCGTACCACAGATAGAGGATGACCGTCTTGCCATCCGCGCTGACCTTGGTGGCCGGAGCATCGAAGATGCAGGCGCAGCTGTCGCCAATGCCGTCGCTGCTGACGAACTCGGTGTTGTTGCTGAAACGGATTTGCTCGATGAGGTTGCCCTCAAGGCAAGCAACACGGAAGGCCTCGTTCACTTCCTCGACGGTGGTTTCGCGCTCAAGGTCGAGGGCGAGGACGGCCAAGGAAACATCAGGCGTAGGCACACGCACGGCGTTGCTCGTCAGTTTGCCCTTCAGTTCGGGGATGGCCTTGGCAGCGGCCTTGCCGGCACCCGTCTCGGTGATGACCATGTTCAACGGGGCCGAACGACCACGACGCTCTTTCTTGTGGTAGTTGTCCAGCAGGTTCTGGTCGTTGGTGTAGCTGTGGATGGTCTCGATGTGGCCCTTCACGATGCCGAAGT
>JAEEGG010018108.1_pt1 | contig 14388 bp, 12 predicted proteins | sample 9134161 | NCBI WGS metagenome assembly JAEEGG01 (sample SAMN16246543, study PRJNA631951) | gut metagenome | biome: gut microbiome; feature: rumen; material: CR-attached | host: Bos | place: Iran: Karaj | collected 2018-10
CGACGCGGGTAGGGTGGTTTTAAATATGCCTTTGCGATATTTTCCCCACATTACCATTGGATTGCAGAACTTGTCGGTATATTGGTTGACGATGCAATCGAGTTCTGTCTGTACCATGGCAGAGGTGCCGATGACCATGTAGTCTTCGAGAAATGTGCTCTGACATTCATTTGCTGCAGTGGTGGTTTTTTGTAGATAGTCGCAGTTGAATTGTTGCAGGTCGTCGGTAAACGGGATGTCGCAGGAGTTGATGCCCCCCTTGCAGTTCGACACAATGACGTTGACGGCCAGACGGTCGTAGCTGTACAGCCGTCCATTCTCCGGCAAGGTGTAGAACTCCTTCACGTCACAGGCTGCCTTGCCGATGCACCAGCACATCAGGTCGTTGAACTTGATGCCCGTCCTGCGGCTGACTTTCACCAAGCGGTCGACATTCAGCGTCTTCACCAGCGTCACCATCGGCATCGGCGACGACATCCACATCCGGAATGCATCCGCACGGCTGCTTTGATTAGGTTGTATCTCAGTCTTCATGTTTCGTTTTCAATAGTCCATAGATGTAATAGTCGCATTAAGTACTTAGGTTTTCGTATAGGAGTTTTTCATCCAATTATCCAGAAAATGCATCTGTTCTTCCGTGTGGAACCAGTGCTCACCGCCCTCCATGATGGTTAGGGAGGCTTGGTGTTTATTTGCAAAGTCGCAGATGGTTTCTCTTGATATCAGATGGTCGTTGCTCCCATAGAGAATCCGTGTCGGTACACGCCAGTGTATGGGATGATTTCGGACATAGCAAAGGTAATCCCACGACAGGTCTTCTCCGAACGGAGTAAGAATAGTGCCCTTTGATTCCAATTCCTGTTCTGAGATTTCTGCCCACCTCATCATGTCGGAAATCAATTGCTCCATATCCACGATGGGGGAGATGAAGTAGGCTTTCTGAACCATATCGTCAATGCCTGCATTCATACTGAAGAATGCCCCAATACTGTTGGCAATCAGGATAACATTGCCGTATTGCCTTTTCAACTCCCCCACAGCTATTCTTATTTCCTTTGCTATCTCCCAAGGTGTGAAGGTCTGATAGTCTAAGCCAGTCACAGCGCTGTTGGGAAATAGCGGTTTGTAGTGCTCGCACTCTGACGCACTACCTCCTTTTCCGTGAATGTATAATATTGCAGTCATGGGGCTTGATTAGTGTCCTTTATGCTTTTCTTTCCTGTTGGTGATGATTGTCATGGCAATTGCCGCTTCGGCTAAGCCAAGGATGAAAAAGATGTTGCTCAAGGTATTGAGTCCCCAAGCCCACCACTCCACTACGATCCACAGCATTAGGAGTATTCCGCAACCAAGGACGGCATAGGGGGCCATGGGGTGCCGTTTGAAGAGTAATAGGGCAGCTGCAATCTGGGGGAGTCCATTTACTGCCAACAGCACAAAGCCCGAAGGAATAAAGTTGTTGAAAAAGATGTCTTTCATAGGCATCTTGTCGCGTAGCATCTCTAGTAGAGGCTCGCCGCCCCACGAGGCTCCTGTAGGATCTGCCCACATCATTACGGCACCTGCTATGGCCCCGATGCCAACGAAGAGTGTCAATACTTTTAGTATTGTTTTCATCTCTATATTATGAAATTGATAATACCGAAAAATAGATGGCACACTGCAAAAGCCGAGGCAAACACGAGGGCGGGCAGGTTGTTGCGGTCGACAGAAAAAAGGATGAATGCTGCACAGGGAGGAACGGTCAGCAGGAGGATAATATAAGCTTGCGTGTTGCCGATATAGTAGAATACCCAGCCGATGTAGTACAGGGCGATGCAGACAATCGTAGCGATGACGCACGGCGAGAGTCGCAGTGGAGGGCGATTCCGGTTGACAATGAAACAGAGGCAAGCAATAGTTAGGTCTTGAAAGAAGGATGATACCATATCGATTATTGGTGTGGACGACGCTGTCCTTAGTATGTCGTTTGGAGCAGGGATGGCAAACCAGATGAAGTTTGGAAGCATCACCAATAGAAATAGCGCCAGTCCCCAAACTTCAAATCCAAATTGATAATGCTTAATCTTTCTCATAAAGAGTGTTTTTGATTCGTGGAATGGTTGCTAGTGGTCTGTGGGATAAATGAGTATGCGTCATGGGTTATTGTTTAAGAGATGCTAGCTGCATTACCTTTACGGGGCGGTCACCGCCGACCTCCAATTTTGGGCAGAGCGTTTCGACGCCTGTCGCCACAAAGCCGCATTTCTCCATCACACGGCCAGAAGCAGGATTGTCGGTGAAATAGTCGCCCCACAGGTGGGTGAAGCCTTTTTGGTGGAAACAATGGTCGACGACCTTTTGAAGGGCCTCGGAGCAGATGCCCTGATTCCAATAGGGACGGGCAACCCAGTAGCCTACCTCGCATTGGTCGTCGTCAATCGGCAGGTTGGAGGCGGTGGCGGGGAGGTAGCCGACACAGCCTATGACCTCATGGGTCTCGTTCAGCTCGATGGCCCAAGTGAAGTCGTTTAGGAAGCACTTGCGGATAACTTCGAGGCTTTCCGTAACGCTCTTGTGTGGCGGCCATCCGGCACGGGGACCCACTTCGGGGTCGCTGGCATATTTATATAACATGTCGGCATCGCTTTCCATCCATGGGCGTAGCAGCAGCCTTTCGGTCGGCATGACCAGTTTTGCTTTTTCAGCAAAGGGTGGCAGCTGTCCCTCGTTGAATGCTTTTACTTTCTTGGGGAAGGTTTTGTCGTAGTCATCAAAGGCTGTGGGGTTTTGATCGGCGACAAAGTATCCGTTGGGAGGACAATAGGTGCCTTCGCGTTCGCCCCAATAGCAGGGGATGAGTTCTTGCGCGAGGAAGTAGGGCACGTCGGCATCTCTAGGCTCGGCATGGTAGTGAATGTGAAGCTTGCTGGCGAGGTCGAATCCGGCATGACGGTAGAAGTCGATGTTGCCCTCCATGCAGAGTAACCCGATGCCCATCTCCTTGGCCTTGGTAAGAGCATAATTGAGCAATTTCAATCCGTACCCCTTGCGCTTATAGTCGGGGTGGATGCTGATGGGACCGAAGGTCCAGGAGGGAAATACTGTCCCGTCGTCGAGGGTAATCTCGGCTTTCGAGAACATCACATGGCCGATGATTCGGTCGTCGTGCTCCATCACGAAGTCTAACTCGGGGATGAAGTCGGGGTTGTTGCGGTATTGGTTGAGTACATAGTGCTCGGTGCATCCTGGACGGTAGACGTTCCAGAATGCTTCGCGTGTGAGGTTTTCCACCTCACGATAGTCTTGGGGTTGTTCTAGTCGGATAGTCATGTTAGTATAGGTTTATGAAGGATGTTATCAGGTGGAAGAGTGGTTCGTAAGTGTCGGTGAGGAGGTGGTCGTAGGTGTCGTAGACGGTGTGGTAGTACTTGAAAGCGTCGCCCTCCTCGTTCTCAAAGAAGATGCAGGGCACATGGCGTTGTGCGAAGGGGTAGTGGTCGCTATTGCCTGCCAGCTTTCCACGGTTGAGGGCTTTGAAATGGTTCTTTTCGGCGTTGATATGCTCAAACAGGGCAAAGCCCGCCATCCCCTCGTCGCTCACCTCGCAGTACTGGACGGGGTTGTTGTCTCCAATCATGTCGATGTTGAAGAGGTATTTGATTTGCGTTAGTGGTACGATGGGATGGTTGGCGTACCATTCCGAACCTCGGAGGTTGGCATCCTCGCCCGAGAAGGCGATGAAGTACATGTCGTATTCAGGGCGATGTTTGGCATAATAGGCGGCGAGGGTGACGATGGCGGCAGTGCCGGAGGCGTTGTCGTTGGCTCCGGCATAGAAGACTTTCTTGCCGAGGTTGCCGAGGTGGTCGTAGTGGGCGGTGAAGACATAGCAGCTGTCGTGGCGGCGTCCCTCAATTTTGGCGATAACGTTGAAGCACTCGTAGTCTTTGAGGAACTTGTTATCGATGTGGGCGGTGATGGTCCTGGCGTCTTTGGGGAAACGGTAGGGTACCCAGATGATGGGCTTGTCGACCACCTTCTCGCCGTAGGCCTTATAGAACTTCAGAGGCTCCTCCCAGGTGAAGATGAGGCCTGCATTTGGGGCACCTCCGTTGGTTTGCATGCGGCGGAAGTCTGCGCCATGCTTATAGCTGAACCAGAAGTCGCACACCACGAAAGCACCTTTGTTTTCTGGCAGGGACAGATCGTGGAATATTTGTTCGGAATTGTAGTTGGCGGTGTCGATGTAATAGAGTGGGAAGGTGCCGTGTACGCCTGGGGAGAATTCGCGCATGGTGAAGTCCACACCAGGGGTCTGTTTCTGTCCGTCAACAGACAGTTCTATCTTGCCGGGGAAAGTGTTAATGTCCAACTTGAAAGTCTGGATTGTCACCTCGTCGGCTCCTGCCTTTTGGAACTCTTTTTGTAAATACCGTCCTGCCTTGTTGGCTCCGTCGCGAGCGTAGCCGCGCCCTTGGTACTTAGCACTGCTCAGTTCTTTGACAATCTGTTTGTAATACACCATGTCCTGTGCATTCAATTGTATGCAGGCAAATGCCAGCAGGATAAACAACAGTTTCTTTGTATTCATATTGTGATTTTTTATATTGCTATTCAGTGGCGGAGTGGTTTCAGCCGAAATAATATTATTGACCTATCTTTGCCTTGGTACAGACTTTCGTCGATGCCTGTTTCTTCAGTGGTGCCGAATCCTCATTTATTTTTTTGTTTCCATCTATAGTTGATTGTAGTATTTGGGTTTTGAAGGTGTGAGAACTTTTTTGCATTCAAAAGGAGCGAATGTTTGAACGTTCATTTATTAATTATTGATACTTACCCCGCCGAGTATGTTGCTTGCGACGATATGGAGGCAGGGAGTGTTGGGAGTAGGGTTGTGAGCGGTATGGTTACTGATGCCACCTATGAGACTGCGCCCCTTCGCCATAGCGTTGACTGTCGTGGGGACGTATAGTTCCACGCCACCCATAAAGGTGTGGATGTCTATTGCCTCATCTTCGGTGATGACAGCATTGCGCAGGTCGAGGCGGATGCCACCAAAGCTGGCATCAAGCTTGGCACCGTGGAATGGTTCGCCGTGGTAGAGGTATTCGTCGCCACCATATCGGGTGGTGCAGCAGATCCGTTTGCCCTCCTCGGCGGTGGGCACGGGGCGTCGTAGCCACCGCTCGTGTCTGTGTCGAAAGCCACTGACGATGATGTCCAGACCGAGGTAGAACAACACTGCGGGTCCTACGTATTCCGTCCATGGCTGCCGCCAGAGCCAGTCCCAATGAATGAGATTTAGAATGTCGACCACTTTTAGTAGTGCGAAGGCGATGAAGAGTGTGCCAAAGATGATTCTTTTTGCCATCTGACTGAGTTTTCATTTCGGCTGCAAAATTACAACAAAAAATCCTATTCTTAAAAAGTGTGGGATATTTTGCATGGAAATGTGACGAACGGTACACAATAAAAGTGGGTGGTGTCCGTTTTTTTGATCAAAAGTGTTTAATGTATGAGGAAGTCTATTCTGTTAGCTGTAGTATGCTGTGATAGGGACTGTCAGCATTCATAAAATGTTGTTGTCGTGAAGTGGTTTGAGAGTACAATCTGTAAGGAAAGAAGGGAGACAATGACTGTTCGTCTTGTCAGCGTCGGCTTTTCGGTGCTGGCCTTGGCTGTGTTTAAGCCTTTCGGGCTAGGAGCATGGCAGCGGCAAGCCTATTTTCATATGCTGGCAATTGGAGTGCTGGGCATGGGAATCTGTATGTTGACGGAATGCATCTTGAAATATGTTGTCCGTATGCCAAGGTCTACTTCGCTGGGGGTGGGCTACATCATTCGGCGTAACCTGTGGTTTCAACTTATCAACACTCCCCTTGTGTCGCTGATGATATGCCTCTATCGCCACTTCTTATTGAGCGACCGTTTGGTCGGCAATCGACTATCATGGGGCAACTACTTCGAAACGTTGGTCATCATTGCCTTCTGCTCTTTTGCTATCGGGCTCTATTGGCGTTTCAAGTTCCGCAGTCGCTATCTTTCTGCCGAGTTGGATGAGGCACGTCTGCTTAACGAGCAGTTGCAGAAAATGCAGACTGTGGTGGGTAGCGAACAGCCCTCTTCTAAGGTTAAGCTCACCGGTACCACAAGCGAGACGGTGGCACTACCCATTTCCGACCTTTTGTATATCGAGTCTGTCGGCAATTATGTAAAAATCTATTGGCTGTGTGACGATAAGGTGCGTGCCGATATGATCCGCGCCACCTCCCGTCAGATGGAGGACGAGTTGAGTGATTATCCTATGATAGTTCGTTGCCACCGTGCATTTTTGGTCAATCTCACGCAAGTGGAACAGGTTGTCTCCAAATCGGGCAGTATGCAGCTGCTCATCAAGCATAGTCACGACACACTTCCCGTCTCCCGTAGCAACATGTCACACGTGAAGGATGTGTTAGTAATGCTCCCATAGTATTATCTCGTCATACTATAATAAAAAGGTCTGCCACCTTTTTCGTAGCAGACCTTTTTTAACCCGAATGAATGATTGGGGTTATATATGTTAGATGAATCGGCTATTTGATGCCGAGTTTCTTCTTGATGTCCTTGGGGAGGGCGTCCTTGTGGACGATGATGTTCATGGTCTTGTAGCGGACGAAGGCTTTGGAAGCGTAGAACATGCCATGAAATTCGCCGTAGTCGCCCCAGCTGTTCTTAACCATGTAGTATTCATTGCCCATTTGGTCTTTGGCAGTGCCGTAGATGAGCATGCCGTGGTCGTCGGTGGTCTCACGGTTGTCGTAAGCCATCTGGCGCTCCTGCTGGGTGACCCAACGCTGGGGCGTGGGGTGTTTGGCGGCTTCGTCCTGGATGTCTTTGGCCTTCATGCCGGTCCAGTGGGCCATGTCGCTACCCATGGTGGCAGTGACAGTGGTGGCGGGAAGCACGCAGAAGCCCTTGCGGGTGCCCATGCGGAAGCCCTGCTCGCTGACGTCAGCACCCCATGCAACGGTGTAGCCGTTGGCAACGGCATTGTCGAAGATCTGCATCATCTCGTCTAGGGGAACGTTGTAGCACTGGGCGTGGCGCCAGTTGTCCTGAATCTCGAGGGGGAACTTCTCATAGAAGGGATGGTGGGTGTAGGAAGTAATGCTCACATAGTCGTCGGGGTTGAGACCGAGGCTCTCGTAGAAGCTCTTGGGGGTGTACTCTTTGCCCTTGTAGGTGAACTTCTCGGGCATCTGGCCTAGGTAGATAGCATGGGCAGCGCGGATGGCCTTCAGGCAGAGGAGCTGGCCGTCCTTGTCGGTCTGGAGTTTTTTCAGTTTGTCGCTTTTGGCGATGGCGGCGACCATGGCGTCGGTGACAGCGCTGAGCTCGGTGTGGTCGCTGAGGGTGTCGCCGTATTCAACGCCGGGGCGCATCTCGGATTCGGGGATAAGGCCGAAGGTCTTCATTCCGTAGATGACATCGTAGAACGAGCCGCCCTGAGAGAAGCTGACGTCGCCGCTGGTGCGGATGGCAGCCATGGCGCGGTCGTTGTAGGTGTTCTCCACAATGTACATCTCGCTAAAGTCGTAGGTGCCTTTGTTCATGCGTAGCAGCTCGGCTTCGATGAAGGCAAGGCCGCTGTAGCACCAACAGGTGCCGGCACGGTGCTGGTTCTTGACGGAGGTGACGGGCAGTTCCTTCACAACAGTGAATTTGTAGCCTTCGTCCTCTTTCTCTTTCTGTTCGGTCTGTGCAAAAACAGTGGTGCACATGGCGATAACGCCGAAGAATAGGAATACTTTTTTCATTTGTAAATGGATAATTTAGTATTGTGTTTGTATTTAAATCGCGCTGCAAAATTACGATTTTTTTCCCACATATCAGATATATGTGGAAATAAAAAAAAGTAACTATTGGCAACTATACTATTTATTGCAGAAAACCGTTATGATGGAATGAAAAAAGAAAGACGCAAAACCGTTGAAACTATACCCGAAATAGAAGGGTATAATATCGAGTTGAGGACAATTGGCATGGTCATGGCCAATATTGTGGCGATATTGGTGCTATTGCTACTGGGATTGCTGGGGTGGGTTGCCATGTATGCCATCTGGGGTGGTATCTCTTTTGGCAGGCCGTGGAGTGCCATGCTGTTTTGCATAGGCATTTTTGCAGGTGTTGCCGTGCACGAACTGATACATGGCTTTACTTGGATGTGGGTGACCCACAGCAGTTTCAGCCATCTGCGCTTCGGGTTGCTGCGCGGAGGGGTCTATTGCCACATTGATGTGCCGATGAGCAAACGTAAATATGTGGTGGGGGCCTTGATGCCCCTGCTTCTGTTGGGCATAGTGCCCTTCTTGCTGTCGTTTGTCATACACAGCCTTTGGCTGATGCTGTTTGGAGTTATCTTTATCGGCTGCGCCATGGGCGATATGCTGATAGTGTGGGCAATCCGCCACGATTCTGCCGACACACTCGTCTACGACCACCCCTCAGAAGCGGGATGCGTAGTATATCGTCCTATACAGAACGACTGAGTTACAAGAACTCTACGGAGTACTCTCTCTTGATTATGAAGAAAATGTGTAGTCTATCGGACTATCTCGGAGGTGAGCTGTTTGTCGAGCAGGGCGGTATGCATGGGCAGGAGTGTCTCATAGTCGCCGTGTTTGACAGTGCATTTGCCATGGCAATGAACTAGAATGGCGCACTGCTCAGCTTGGGAGGAGTTGATGCGGCAGATGTCGACAAGAGCTTTAATGACATAGTCGAAGGTGTGTACGTCGTCGTTGTGGAGTACCAGACTGCAGCCAGAGTCTTCCAGCACTGCGGCATCGTCTTGTCCTTGGGGAGATATCTGGGGCTTTTCCATGGCTTTTTATTGATTAAGCAACACTGCGGCATGTGCGCTGATGCCTTCTTCGCGGCCTTCGAATCCTAGGTGTTCGGTAGTGGTGGCCTTTACGGACACTTGGTTGACATTGATGCCAAGCGTGTCGGCAATGGTCTGGCGCATGGCTGGTATGTGGGGGGCAATCTTAGGCTGCTGAGCCACAACGATGCTGTCGATGTTGGCAATGGTGTAACCTTCGCGTTGCAACAGTTCGCCACAGCGGTGGAGCAGTATTTTGCTGTCAATTCCTTTGTACTGAGGGTCTTTATCGGGGAAGTGCTTGCCAATGTCGCCGAGGGCTGCAGCGCCTAGCAAGGCGTCGCAGATGGCATGGATGAGCACGTCGGCATCGCTATGTCCGAGAAGTCCGAGGTGGTGGGGAATAAGGACTCCTCCCAGCCACAATGGGCGGTCGGGAGTCAATTGGTGTACATCGTAGCCTATTCCTATGCGCATGAGAGAGTGAGTGTTTATGAGTTGACGGTGGGAGTGTTCTTGGCAGGACGGAGGTTGAAGGTGAGTGAGATACGGATGGTGTTGGTAAGAGGATTGGACGAGAAACGGGTGGTGGGGACTAGATAAGCGAGGTCGAACTGCATGAGGTTGTAGCGGAGTCCGAATCCGACGGTGGCGTATTGGCGACCGCCCTTGGTGTCGTGCTCAAAGAAATAGCCGGCACGGGCAGCGAGAGTCTGTTTGTACCAATATTCGGCACCAGCAGATATTTGTACCTCATGAAGTTCCTCTGTCATGCCGCCAGGTGCATCGTAGAATGACTGGATGGCACCTCGTACTACACCAGTTTGGTAATACTCTGTTTTGTCGCGGTAGTATTTGCTGTAGGTGGTTTCACCGATGGTGGTAGGGGGTGTGGGGACGAGGAGTTTGTTGAGGTCGAGGAGAAAGGTTATCTCGTTGGCATCGTCGATGCGATTGGTATATCGTCCGCCTACGCGCAAGTTGGTTGGCAGAAATTCTTTCTTGGTGTCGTCGTTAGAGTAAGAGAGTTTAGCACCCAAGTTGCTAAAGAAGGCACCGAGGGCGATGTCTTGACTCTTATCGATGGGGTGCTGCCAGTAGAGGCCTACGTCAGCGGCCAAGCTGCGTGCGGGTTTGGTGGTAACGTAGCTGGAGCCGTCGGAGAGTATCTGACCGTTGGTGAGGTCGGACTGTATGAAGCGGCCGGTGGCACCGAGCGAAAGCTCGTCATTGAGTTTCATGGCATAGGTGAGGTCGAAGGCGAACTCGTTGGGGTTCATGATGCCCAGCGGGTTGCCTTCCACGTCGGTGCTCTGTATCTCGCCTAGGGAGAAGTAGGTGAGGGAGGCGGCTGCAGTGCTACGACTGTTGATGCGGTAGTAGCCCCCTAGGTAGAGCAGGTTCATATCGCCCACTCCGAGATGGCGAAGCCAGGGTGTGTAGGTGGTGCTTAATCCGATGTTGCCATCGATGAAGGCGTACTTGGCGTTGTTCCAGTGAGCAGAATAGCTGTCGGGCAGTGAGGCAGCACCTGCGTCGCCCATGCCGCTAGCAATGGCGTCGGGCGAAATGAGCAGGATGGGCATACCCGTTGATATGTAGTTTTGGTTCTGACCCGTGGTGCGTCCTGGATTCTGGGCATTGAGGGAGGTGGATAGGGCGAGGCTAAGAATAAAGGCGCTCGCGAGAAGAATGTTGGATTGTCTCATTTATCGATGAAAGTGAAATATTTTGCTTAAAAAACGAAAGTGTTGTGGTTTTATTGTCTGAGGAGGTGTTTTTTTAGTTCTAACCAATGTTTAGGTGGTTCTGAAAGGATTAGTTGCGTACTATTTTGGTGTTCTGACTGAGGTTTTGCCCACTAGTTGTAGTGATTATGCAACGGGCAATATAGACTCCTTTGGGCAGGGCGGTGCCATCGGAGGCAGTGAAATCCCAAGGATAGGCAATGACACAACCTCCAGCCGCAGGCGTAAGGTCGAGTGTCCGTATCAGCCGACCGCGGATGTCGTAAAGTGTGGCTGTTGCAGAAACTATTTGGTCAGTGAGATTGTGCTCAATGCGTAGGGTGGTGTGGTCGTGAGCCGGATTGGGGGCAGCGGTAAACTGACCTACCTGTGCGGTGCGGTCGTTGGCGACAACAAAGTTGATAGTGGCACTTCCTGAATAGTTGAATATGTTCCAGCACTTGACCGTGAGGGTATGAGGGCCGTTTTCGAGTTTTCCTAAAGTGTAGCGGACTTCGCCCCGACGGCTATCATCGATGTCGGGTTCGTAGAAGTCATTGAGGGTGACGGTGCTGTATGGGTTACCGTCGATGATAGTGGTGATGTCGTGTCCAAGTCCACAACCAGCGGCGTTGATGCCAACCGAGTCGCTGAGACGGGCATAGAGGGTAGGTGTTTCGTTGGTGAGGCCGCCGTTGCGGAAGGTGGTGTCGTCGATAAATAGCTCCACGGTGGGGTGGAATTCGGTCAGAACCATTTCATCATTGAAGCCTCCAAACATGATGTTGCCATATTGCCCTGTGGCATTGTCGAGGTCGTTGGTGGCGTAGTGTGAGAGCTTTGCATAGTCGTAGTTGTAAGCTACGTCGCGGGGGATAATGAAGGAGTAAGAGAAGTGACCATTGGTGACAATGTCACGTCCTTTATAAAGAATGTTTTTCTGTTGCACGAAGTTCACTTCGGTGCTGTCGTTGTCGTTGGCAAGGGTGCGGCACTTCACCTCGCGGTCGAAGACGATGGGGTAGATGGTGCCGTTGAAGTCGCTGAGCGGGAGACCGTCAGGAGCGATAATGTCACCTTCGACAGTGACTTGGGAGAGAACCTTGGCAGAATCGACCACCATGGGGTTGACTGGCCGCTGGTTGATGTGAGTCACACGAACCTCGTTGCGAGGGATGGAGAGGTGCAGAGCTGGGTCGCCAAGCAGGGCGATAGAGTGTGACACAGAGGAGCCGTTTTTTGCAAGACGAAGGGCGTCGCCGGCACTGTTGTAAGGGTCGAGCATGTAGAGGCAGAGAGCCGTGTTGAATCGCTGGGTGTGGTGTATGGGGCGTGAGGCGGAAATAATGCCTATTCCGGCGGCATCGGCAAGGAGGAAGGCTTCGGCACCACAGATGTCCTGCAATTGGTCGTAGCGTCCAAAGGAACAGGTGCTGGTGACAAAGAAGGTGAGGCAATCGGTGTTGGTGTATTTCTCTATGTCGGATATTTCCATGTACCGCTCTGTGCCGATGTAGTTGCTAGAGCCATGCCCGATGTAGTTGAGTAGCAGGCAGCCGTAGTTGATACGCTGGCGGAGAGCGTTGTTGACATCGGGATAGTATGATCCATCGGCTCCCGACTGTTGGACAAACGAGTCGGCATAGATGCGGTCGATATTAAAGTGGGGGAAGAGAGCCTTGATTCTACGTGCGGTGATTTCTGAGTCGCTTGTGAAGACACTGTCGTAGGGGCATGAAGGGTCGGCATCGTCAGCCAATAGTGCAACATAGTTTCGCCAGTCGCCGCGTATGGAGCCGTGCGAAAGGTCGCTGCGATTGAGGTATCGCCTTATCTTGTCCACCATATGGCTGGCTTCGTCGGCCGACTTGGCAGGTAGTCTGCCAATGCCGAGACTCATTTCGCCCTCGAAGTCGCCCACAGTGTTGTCGTCTAGGTAGCCATAGATATCGTCGCTAGGGTAGACACTGCTTTCGTCCCCGAAAGAGTTATTGGATTGGTAGGTGATGACGGTATTCTGGTTGGCGTTGAGGAGGTTTCGGTTGTCGAATGTGCCTTTGCCAAAGAGAAGAAGGTAGCGGGGCAAGAGGGTGTCGATATCATTCTGTCCGTCTCTCATGCAGCGCAACATACGCCGGATGGCAACGGGGTCGGGTCGACCGGAGGAGAATTCGTTGAACACCTGCTCCTGGGTGACTACCAGCACGCTCAGCCCGCTTTGCTGTCGGTGTAGGTCGGCAAGGTCGTTTGCCTGTTGGAGGTATTCAGAATGAGAGACGATGACATAATCGGGTGTCGTGGCACCGTGAATATCTTGGTTGTCAATAAGGGTGATGTTTGTAGGAGTAGAAGCGTCGGCATCGGTAAAGGCAATGAAGGTGCGGGCCTTGTCGGCTGGGGCATTGAAGTATTGGCTTCCATTGTTCGAAGAGGCAATACCTTTGGCAAAAGGCTCGCAGGGGTCGGTAACATCCCATATTTTCAGATTGGAGTTCCCCCCGCTGACATAGAAGGAGCTAGCCGTATCATCGGCAACTATCTGTTTGTTGCGAAAGAAGCAGAGGTCCCCTGTATATCGTAGGTCTTGGGTGCCGTTGAGTTCGATGAAATCAAAATAACCTGCGGCATTGCTCTCCTGTGGGGTGTAGGTGAAGGTGAGCGAGAAATGGTCCGATATGTTGGAAAACGTGCTGTAGAAGGTCTGATAGTCTTCGCCCGAGTAGAAGCGATGTAACTTGGAATCGCCTTCGCTGCTGCCTACAGTGAATGTCGCGGAACTTGACGAGGTATGTGCTAGGCCGTATCGGGCAAACACCACCCCGTCAGAGGTCGGAAAGTCAAAAGTGCAGACTCGCTGGTTGTAGGCATAGGTGAGCTTGCTGTCCACCCATATCGCCCCACCCGAATTTACATTGAGCTTGTCCTCGTGAATCAGTGCGACTGCTGTGTGGGTGTAGATGGCGTTGGTGGAAGGGGTAGGGGAGGCACTGCCTTGCAGTGTGATTCGTAGAGGGTCTCTCTGGGAGGCGTTGGTCGTGAGGAAATAATAATTGTAGTTCGCGTACGCGTGCATACGATATTCAAACTGGCGGCTGCTAGAATTGTATCTCCACACACTGGGGCCCTCGCCATAGAAAAGAAGGTAGTCCTCGTCGTCAAATACCCCGTTCTGGTTCTTGTCGGTCACCTCGATGGCTATGGGTGTGAGGTCGTCGTGGTAGGCAATCGTATTATTGGAGGAAAGCATTCCTCCGGCATCGCCATAGAGAGCCACGTCTGAGCATTGGGTGCCTCTTAGGGCAGGGACATCGTTAGGCGTGATACGATAGAGACCCGTTGTATTGATGCGGATTTTATACCATTCGCCAGTGGCAAGAATCGAATGGTCGGCATAAGTTTGCTGCCCGTTGGCTCCAAAAGAGGAGGCGAGTAGGGCAACAAAGAAAACGACAAATATAGGGTGATGGTTTTTTACACACATGTCTCTATAACTCTGTTTTCCTCTTTTTATTGTTGAGAGGGGAAAATAAACATGATGTTGGTCGGAAAGAAGGTGTGTCTTAACGGTGCCTCGGACATTAGAAAGAAGAGTAGAAAAACATGGATTTCACATGAATAAAACCGTACGAAAAAGGGTCGAAATTTGAAAAAAAAGGTACGAAAAACATCCAAAAAAAGTGCCGTTGACACGAATTGTTGAAAAATAAATGAATTGAAAATCATGTAGATGTAATTTTTTTTTGAAAGAAAGATGAATATTCGACAAAAAAATCGTAATATTGCCAATCAATTTTAGGCTTAAAGTATACTAAA
>JAEEGG010018109.1_pt1 | contig 14388 bp, 14 predicted proteins | sample 9134161 | NCBI WGS metagenome assembly JAEEGG01 (sample SAMN16246543, study PRJNA631951) | gut metagenome | biome: gut microbiome; feature: rumen; material: CR-attached | host: Bos | place: Iran: Karaj | collected 2018-10
AACACCATCCCCGAAGATAGTGTCGCCTTTGACTTTCAATAATATAGCGTAAATTACACTTTATGTGAAGTAGCATTAAAAGTTGAAAAAAAAGTAGCAAAGAAGTAAAATATATCTATATAACAAACAGGTTATAATTCGGAGAGTATAAAAAAATGACACTTCTTAAACGTTCTCTTATCACAATTGCAATTCCTACAGTTGTATTGTTCCTTTTAATGATGTTTATTTCAGCCAACAGACTGAAATTCTATTCAACACAGCAGACTCAGGATGCCTTGATTTCCTCAAGTGATGCTGCTTCAGAATATGTTATGGGTGCAATGCAAAAGCCCCGCAATCTTCTTGAAGCGCTCACAGATATGTTTGCAAATGGTGCTAAGGCTTCTTTTGATGAGAACCTTGAAATCTTTTTAAACTTTACAAAATCCTATGTTGATTCAACAGGTTTCTACGGTCTTATTAACGAAACTTATTATGACGGAACTCTATGGGAACCTGACGCAGACTGGGATCCTCATACACGTCCCTGGTATTTAGGCGCAAAGGCAGACCCGGAAAATTTTGTTTTTACAGATGTTTATGTTGATGATATGACCGGTGCTTCGGTTGTAAGTATTTCAAAAGAAGTTTTTGATGAAACTGGTAAATCTCTTGGAGTTGTTTCTGTAGACTTCCCGCTGGCCAAAATCCAGGCTTCGCTTAAAGAAAAATGTCAGTATGAAGATGAAAGAATGTTTATTCTTACTGAAACAGGAAACTTTGCAACGCATGAGAAATACACTGCCGATGATAATATTGCCACTATTGAGAATGGAGCTTATAAAAATCTTGCAGCAAAATTCCTTTCCGGCAGTAATGAGATTTTCACTACAACAAGAGACGGTGTTCCATACTACTATAAATCAACTCCAATCGAAGGAACCCACTGGTATTTTATTTACGGCCGTTCAACTGCAGCAGCAGATACTTTTGTAAATAAATCAGTTCAGATTATTGTAATTTCTTTTGTTGCTCTTCTTGCTGTAATCTTTGTTGTTCTTATCATTCTTCTTCTTGGAATTGTACGTCCTATCCGGCTTACTGCAAATGCCTTGTCTGAAATTTCTACTGGTGATGCTGATTTAACCCGTCGTGTAAAAATCAAGAGCTCTACAAAGGAAATCAAAACTGTTGTAAACAGCTTTAATGCCTTTGCAGAAAAGCTGCAGAATATGATGGGTAATATTAAGAATTCCAGCGCAAATCTTGATGTTGTTTCTGATAATGTCAGTGAAAGTGTAAGCGCTGTTTCTGAAGCCATGGGAAATATTCGTATAAATCTTGATAACTTAAAAGATCAGATTATTACTCAGTCTGTAGGATATAATGAAGCTGCAATGGTAGTACAGGAAGTTGTTGACAGTATTTCTACCGTAAAGACTATGATAGACAATCATGCAGACAGCATCAGTAAATCTTCGTCTGCAGTAGGCCAGCTTGTAAACAGTATAGAGCAGATAAGCAATTCGATAGAAGGAATGGCAAGCTCTTTCACTGTGCTTGATGCCAAGGCAAAAGAGGGTATTGCAAAACAGAAGAAAGTAAACGAAAGAATTGAGCAGATTGAAGATCAGTCAAAAATGCTTCAGGAAGCAAATCAGGCAATTGCAAGTATTGCAGAGCAGACAAACCTTCTTGCTATGAATGCTGCGATTGAGGCGGCTCATGCGGGAGATGCAGGTAAAGGTTTTGCTGTAGTTGCTGATGAAATCCGTAAGCTTTCGGAAACTTCTACAGCTCAGTCAAAAACTATTGGTGATGAGCTTAAAAATATTAAAGACAGTGTAGATGAAATTGTTACTGCCTCTCAGGAATCAAGTGCTTCCTTTAATGATGTTTCTTCACGAATTCTTGAAACAGATGATATTGTACAGTCTATTAAAGCTGCTCTTAAACAGCAGAATGAAGATTCCAGAAACGTTATAGAAATGCTTTCTGACATGGATAAAAATACTGAAGAAGTTCGTAATGCTTCGCAGAAGATGTCTGACAGCAGCACTCAGGTTCTGCAGGAAATGACTGCCCTGCATGGTTCGGTTGATGCGGTTGGAGACTCTATTGTTTCAATTTCTGCAAACAGTCAGAACATAATTACCAGCGGCCAGAAACTCGATGAGTGTGTTGAAGAACTGAATCAGAATGTAGACCAGCTTGGTTCAGACGTAACTCAGTTTAAGACAGAATAGATTCTATAAGTCCCCGGATAAAAAATAATCGGTCGTGCGATTATTTTCAAGCAAAAGACTATATAATTGACGTGTGAAATCACAAAATCCTCCAAAAAAAATCCCAAAAATGATAAACATTTTCACACGGATGACACTTTTTTATCTATTACATATATATCACATTTTTTGGAGGATTTTATGAGAAGAGCTAGTGGATTAAGATCATTAAGAAATCGTCAGAAAACAAAAAACTTGAGAAATGCATCCATAGAGGAATGCAGAATCTATGCTTATTATCTTTACGAAATCTGCAGTTATAAACTGGATAATTATCCTGATGAAGAAGATGGGGATGATTACCTTTATGCACTGTTCGACTTTTTTGAAAGTCTTGCCAATAAAATAGGTAAGGAAAAAGAGATTTTAAATTATCTTACAAAAATAATTAATCAATATAAAAACAATAAGATTCTCAAAGAAATTCCTGTAAATGAAAATACAAATAGTGATTTGCTTTATTTTACAAACAGCGGAATACCTTATTCTTTTGAAGAAGATAAAACAATTGACCGTATGCGTACCTGTACTCATGAAAAACTGTCCTTCATTGAAATTAATTTACGCCGAATTCAGTATGTTTCTGATTCAGTCGAATTTTTGCTGAGCCTTATTGCAAACTTCCTCATCAATAAAACTCCTGCAGAGGAAGCTTGCCTGCTGGAAAAAATCCCTCCTCAGCTCAAAAGGAGTCTTAATTCAATTGGAAAATTTGAGTTCGTAAAAAAAGAAGTTGGACTTACGGACGAAGAAATCAGCATGCTTCAGTGCTGCTACAGATTTTCTACAAGCAAATCTCTTAGCTTTCTGATGGACAATTTTTCAGAAAACTGCCAGATGGAAATAAAGGCAAGAATACTCGGTTTGTCTGAAAGACAGTTTTCAGCACTTATGCGCAATGACTCTAAGCTTCGTCTTTACGGTTTTATTACCGAAGAGGGCAGAATCGACGATGATTTTTTTGAATGTATAGAAGCTGGTTCAATACATCCTTTCTTTTACGATCTTCTTAAAAAGGTAGACTGCGATTCGTGCTACAATCTTGAAAGCTTTAATGTTCCAGATAACACAAAAAACCTGATGAGTCGTATGCTTAAAAGCAACGAAAGCCTGTCTTTCCTTTTATATGGAAAACCTGGAAGCGGAAAAACAGAGTTTGCAAAAGCACTTGCAAAACAGAGCGGTCTTAAAACCTATATTTTTAAGAATATACGTGAGGTTTCCAGAGAACGCGAGATTACAGCAAATATCTTCTCGCGTCTTAATTGCCTTCTTTCTATGAGCTCCAGCGACTCTATTTATATTATTGATGAGGCAGATACTGTTTTAAATACATGTGATTCCTCGTTTTTCGGAACAAAGGTTCCTTCAAAAATAAAAGGTACCGTAAATTCCATGCTCGAAGAAAGCCGTAATAAAATCATCTGGATTGTAAATTTTACTTCTCAGATTGATGAAAGTACTCTTCGCCGTTTTACCTATTCATATAAGTTTGATTCAATGCCAAGAAGCCAGCTTAGAAGCATTACAGAAACTAAGCTTAAGCCACTTGCTTTGCCTTGCGGGCTTAATAATCAGATTCTTGATCTGATGGAGCAGTATAAGGTTACTGGTGCTTCTGTTGATAATGTAATCAAGACAATTAAAAGCCTTGGTGAAGAAAAAACTTCTCTTGTGCAGGACATTAAATCTGTGCTCAAGGAAAATGCACTCTTAATTAACGGAAAATCACGTATGCGCGAAAGAGTTTCGGGCAATTATGATTTAAGTGTTTTGAATGCTTCTATGGAACCTTCTCAGATTGTACGCATGATTCAGAATGCAACTGATTTTGCAGAAAAGTCTGGTGGCACAGGTGATGCGCAGAACGGAATTCGAATGCTGTTTTACGGAGTAAGTGGAACCGGTAAAACAGAGTTTGCACGCTACATTGCGCAGGCGCTTGGAAAACCGATTCTTTTAAAGCGTGTCAGCGATATTTTGAGTAAATGGGTTGGTGAGAGCGAGCAGAATATCCGCGATGCTTTTGACGAGGCGGCCAGAACAAATAGTATTCTTCTTTTTGATGAAGCCGACAGTTTTTTTGCGAACCGTGAAAATGCGAGTTACAGCTGGGAGCGCACTCAGGTAAACGAGTTCCTTACTCAAATGGAAGAATTTCCTGGCATTCTGATTTGTACCACAAACCTTAAGCAGATAATGGATCCTGCTATGAACCGCCGCTTCCATATCATTACAGAATTCAAGCCGCTTGTTGAAGAGGGGATAAGAGCTCTGCTTGGCCGTTATTTTAGCGGAATGACCTTTGAAGATTCGCAGATTCGCCGCCTTTCAGGAATGAACTCGGTGACACCTGGAGACTTCGGCGTGCTTGCCAGCCGCGTTCGTTTTATGGATTCGGCTGAACGCACGCCGGACTACATCATCAGCGAGCTTTGCAAAATCCAGGATGAAAAGCAGAACGATGGTTCTGGAAGACAAATTGGCTTTGGCGCGGCCTAGGAGGAAAATTTATGGCAAATATTGTAACAGGAGGTGTGATATGACAGGTTTTATGAATTGGTTTGGTCAGGGCTTACAGACAGCGGGTTCGATTCCTTATGTAGGTTTTAAGCTTCTTGTGCTTCTTGGAATCGTTTGGATTGTATGGACAATTTGGGAACATATGTAAATGGAGGGTGTTATGGAATCTTTTCTTTTATTAACAGTGCTTATAATAATTATTGGTGCATTTATCGTAAAATTTGGAGAGCTTTTTGTTGCACTTTTAGGAGTAATCAAATACTTCGCAATTCCGCTTGCCATCGCTAAAGGCATAAAGATTGCCTTTAAACACGAAATGATGCTTCCAGACTGCTATTACGACGATGACCCAAAACCCAAATGGCTCACTCTTTACGGAGAGTGGTTTAAAAACAGGTAATTAAAGCTCGATTAAAAAAAAGGAGGAGATAATTTTGTTAATAGAAAACGGAATGTTAAAAACTAACGATGGTGACCTGGAAAATGTGGTTATTTCTGACGGCGTAAGCAATCTTGAAGAGCTTGTCTATGAAGGTTCGGTCTGGTTGCTGGCAAGAAGAAATATTAAGGCTTTGCTTTCAATAAAAAACGCTGATGGAACTCCTGTCACTATCAAAAGAATTATCTGCAACGATTGCACAATCGATTTTGAAAAAAAGCCATTTTGGGTTGAAGAATTGACTTATGCCGCTACTGGAGAAGCTCTGAATGGCTACTTCGGCGACAGCTGGATTATGGATTATGTGCGTATCATTCATTGTACTGACTGCGACGCTTATTCTGAGTAAACATGTACAAACGAGGAGATGTGAATGGAAGGCTTGAATTATTACGAAGGGGATAAAAAGAACGTTGTCATTCCTGAGGGAACAAAGGCTATAGTAGTACAAGGGTTTCATGATGAAGGCTTGAAAGAAGGAATTTCTCCAGACCTGACAATATGTTTTAAAACAACAGATTTGAAGGATGTTGAAACAATAGACATGCCGGACTCTGTAGAATTGATTGGAACAAAAGCATTTCAATGCTGTACAAAATTAAAATCAGTTAATTTTTCAAAAAATCTTAAAAAAATATGTTTACACGCTTTTTCTGGTAGTGTGTTAAAATCTATAACCTTGCCAAAATCACTTAAAGAAATACAAACCTGGGCTTTTGTCGGTTCAGGAATAGCTGATATTTATTATGACGGCACTGTTTTTGACTTTGATAAAATAGATACAAGCGGGGCATTCTTGAGTATTGGAAGACTTCATTGTTCTGATTGAACTGTTGATTTTTCAAAAAAAGATTATTACATAGATGAACTAAAATACGATGGTACTATGGAAGGGTGGAACAATAATATGAGCTCTCATTGGCTGAACAAGCGCAGTGCAAAAATAAAATGTACTGATGGAGAGATTATTAATCAAAACAAATAGCAGATTTGTAAGGAAGCTACCCCACTTTCTTGCTTAAAAAATAGAAAAAAGAATAATCCGGTATTATAATTAACAGGAATAAAATTTGATAAACGAAAAAGGAAAAAAAATATAAGGAGTTTTATAAATGACAAACGAGAATGATGTTTTAACAGATATTATGCAGTACATCTATCCTGGCAATACACGGATTGTAATTCCTGGAAATTTCAAGAAAATAGATGTGCTTAATTGTAATTCAAACAAATCGGTCGTGACAGTGGAGTTCGGCGGCAGTGTAGCGCAATGGGAATCCGTAAAAGGCAAAGACAGTTTATTAAAAACTGTTTCTGCCAGGGTTGTGAAGTGCACAGACGGAGAATGGCAGGTGCCTGTTCTCTACATAGAAGACGGAGTTCTGGTTAGGTGTTACGACAAGAGTGTGACGAGCGTGGTAATCCCTGAGGGGGTTACAGAAATCGGCAGGATGGCGTTTTATCACTGTAATTCGCTAAAGAAAGTTGTAATTCCAGCAAGCGTGAAATCTATAGGCGAGGATGCTTTTTGGGGGTGCTATTCACTGGAGACTGTTGTAATTCCGGAGAAGGGCCTTGTGGAAATTGGAATTTCTGCTTTCGACCGCTGCAAATCCCTTTCTTCAATTGTAATCCCCGAGAGTGTGAAGACAATTGGCGACTATGCGTTTAATGAATGCACATCACTTGAAACAGTTGCAATTCCAGAGGGTATTAAAGAAATTGGCGATGGTTTGTTCAGTAACTGTGAAGCTCTTAAGTCAGTTGTAATTCCTGAAAGTGTGACAATAATTGGTTCTGGTGCGTTCAGATATTGTAAATCGCTTGAGACAGTTTTAATTCCAGAAAGGCTTGAAATAATTCAGGAAGAAGTTTTTGCCGGTTGCGAAGTTCTTAAGTCAATTGTAATTCCAGATAATGTGCTGATAATCTTTGCCTGGACTTTTTCTGGTTGTACATCACTTGCTTCTGTTGTAATTCCCGGTGGCGTGACAGAAATTGAGAAGGATGCGTTTGCAGAGTGTACCTCGCTTGAAACAGTTGACTTTGGTGGTACGGTTGCAGAATGGAAAGAGGTGATAAAAGACAGTGGTTGGAACGAAAACGTTCCTGCAAAGGATGTAAGATGCTCTAACGGTTATGCTAATCTGTAGAGACTGCATACAATAGCAAATAGAAATTGGAGATTTGTGTGCGTGATTTTTTAAAAGACGTTTTTAAAGACACAAAAAAATTGTACTCGACAGATGAAACATTGAAAGCATCTGTGGAGTTTACACTTGCAAATCAGAAGCTGTATCTGGAAGAAGAGGAAGTCGACATTTCTGATAAAAAGCCGAGCTTTGAAACTAAAATTGTTGTGAGCAAAAAACGAAGCTTCCAGGCGGCGGAAGCCTACAAGAACGAATCTGTAGGCGTTTTGAATTTTGCGAATAGTTTTGAGCCTGGTGGCGGCGTAATTTATGGTGCGAGAGCTCAGGAGGAAAGTCTTTGCCGCCTGTCTACACTGTACGCTGCTATTTCAACTGATGAAATGCGTCAGGATTTTTACGACAGGCACATTGATGATGACGACCCGCTTGCAACAGACGATGTGATTTACAGCCCGGGTGTAATGGTCTTCAAAAGCGATGATTCGGAAATGAAGCTCCTGGATAAAAGTGAGTGGTTCAACGTTAATGTTTTGACCTGTGCTGCTCCGGATTTATATGATGAGGATATTTCGGACGATGAGCTTTTTGAGCTGCATGTAAAACGCTGGCAACGGATTCTTTCAGTTGCGCTGAAAAATGGCTGCACAACGCTGGTTCTTGGAGCTTTCGGCTGCGGGGCTTTCAGAAATAATCCTGAGATTGTAGCGAAGGCGGCAAAGCAAATTGTGGATGAGTTTAAAGGATATTTTAAATGCATTGAGTTCGCAGTAGCCTGCAAGGATGACTGGACTAATTACGAGGTCTTTAACAAATATTTATTAGAGACATAAATCTGTCGAAGAGAAAGTTTGTGTCGTGTGGGCCGCCGCAGGCTTCCGGGTGGAACTGAACGCTGAAGGCCGGAATGTCTGTGTAGGTGATTCCCTCGCAGGTATTGTCGTTTACGTTGATAAAGCTGAGCTGGGCAAAAGAAGGCAGAGTATCGCTTTCTACTGCGTAGCCGTGGTTCTGGCTTGTGATGTATACACGGCCGGTCTGTAAGTCTTTGCAGGGATGATTTCCGCCGCGGTGACCGTACTTAAGCTTGCTGGTTTTGCAGCCGCGGGCCAGGGCTAACATCTGGTGGCCAAGGCAGATTCCAAAGATTGGGATTTTGCCGTAGTCGCAGAGCTTATGGATTTCTTCGATGACGCCGACATTTTCTGCAGGATCTCCCGGTCCGTTACTGAGCATGATTCCGTCCGGAGCCATTTTGATTACTTCGTCGGCAGTGGTATTATATGGAACTACGGTTACCTTGCAGCCGCGTTTTTCCAGCTCGCGCTGAATGTTGAGCTTGGCACCGAAGTCGAAGAGAACAACGCGGGGGGCGTTGCGGGGGCTCTCCCCCGCAGAGAGGGGAGCGACCAACGAAGTGGGCGCGAGGGGAGAGACTTCTCCCTCCTTGATATTTACTATCTTGACTGCGTCGGTGATTTTGTAGTCTTTGATTTTTTCAAGGAGGTCGGCGGGGCGGAGGTTTTCGGCGCTTTTGCCGCTTACTATCATACCGTTCATTACGCCGGATTCGCGAAGGCGTTTTGTGAGGGCGCGGGTGTCGATGCCGCAGATGCCGATGATGCCCTGGGCTTTAAGGAAGTCGTTGAGAGGGCCGGAGCAGCGGAAGTTGGACGGCTGTTCGCAGAGCTCGCGGACTACATAGCCGCGGACGAAGCTTTTTCGGCTTTCGTAATCTTCGGGGATGACTCCGTAATTTCCTATGAGGGGGAAGGTCTGGGTAACTATCTGGCCGTAGTAGCTTGGATCGGTGAGGGTTTCGAGGTAGCCGGTCATTCCTGTGGTAAAAACTGTTTCACCGATTGTGGAGCCAGTTGCTCCGATTGAGCTTCCTTCGAATACTGTGCCGTCTGCCAGAATTAAAAACGCCTTCATTTTTACTCCAAAAAAAGGCGCTCATTCAATTTAAAAACAATAAGTCTTAAAATTGAATGAACGCCTTTGTTCTTATATGTTATACAGTGTTTGCGGATTGTGGTCAATAGTTTTGGGTAAAATAGTAGTATTATTTAGAACTACTATTGACACTTTTTTTTGATATCGTTAAAACGTAAGTTGCACGAGGCTTTTTGACTGAAGCCAGGAGGCAAGCAAATGAAGTTTACAAAGATGCACGGCTGCGGAAACGATTATGTTTATTTTGACTGTACAAAGGTTGATTTTCCGGGCGGGGCAGAAGGCGAAAAGCAGGCTGCCATAAAGTTGTCTGACCGTCATTTTGGAATCGGCGGCGATGGAATTATCCTTATCAAAAAGGGAACTAAGGCTGATTTTGAAATGGTTATGTACAATGCCGACGGAAGCCGAAGCCAGATGTGCGGTAACGGTGTACGCTGTGTGGGTAAGCTTGTTTACGACGCGGGCTACACTAAGGGCCGCGAGTTTACTGTTGAGTCTATGGGGGCTGTTAAGGTCTTGACTGTGGTTGAAGGCGAGCGGGGCGACAAGGTTGCTAAGCTTTCGGTTGATATGGGTCAGCCGATTCTGGAAGCGGAGAAGATTCCTGTCAATACAAAATCACTGAGTTCTGCGGTGGTTTCGACAGGCTCAACCACCGTAATTAAGCAGCCGCTTACTATTGGTGGAGTTGAATATAAGGCAACCTGCGTGTCTATGGGAAATCCTCACGCAGTTGTATTTATAGATAAGAAGCCGGCTGATTTTCCGGTGTGCGAGGTTGGGCCTTTGTTTGAAAACAATGAGTTTTTCCCGGAGCGGACAAACACTGAGTTTGCTTATGTTGAAGACCGCCGCACTATCTGGATGCGGGTTTGGGAACGAGGAACCGGCGAGACTCTTGCCTGCGGAACCGGAACCTGTGCTACGGTAGTGGCTGCAATTCTGAACGGCCTGGTTGATGCGGGTGAAAAAATCACCGTGCACCTGCTGGGTGGCGACCTGGTGATTGAGTGGAGCGGTGACGAGAACGACAGTGTCTTCATGACGGGACCTGCGGAAACTGTATTTAATGGAGATATCGAAATATGAAAATCAATAAAAATTTTTTAGACCTGGAAGCGTCTTATCTTTTTTCAACCGTAAACAAAAAGACCCGTGAGTTTATTGCGGCTCATCCGGAAGCAGATGTTATCAAGCTTTCGATAGGGGACGTTACAAAGCCTATCTGTCCTGCAGTAATCGATGCTATGCACAAGGCTGTTGATGAAATGGCTGAGGAAAAAACTTTCCGCGGTTATCCGCCTGAGCAGGGCTACGATTTTGTCCGCGAAAAGATTCTCGAGTGGGATTACACAAAGCGCGGAATCGATTTACAGCTGGATGAGATCTTCCTTTCTGATGGCGCAAAATCTGACTGCGGAAACATCGGTGACATTTTTGCAACCGACAACACTGTTGCAATCTGCGACCCTGTTTATCCGGTTTACATCGACACAAATATCATGAACGGCCGCAAGAACAAAATCATCATTCTGCCTTGCAGTGCAGAAACGAATTTCCTGCCGGAGCTGCCGGCTGAGGGGGCACAAGTTCTTGACATCATCTATCTTTGCTTCCCTAACAATCCGACAGGAACTGTGGCTCCAAAAGAATATCTTAAAAAATGGGTTGATTACGCAAATGCTCACCACAGCCTGATTCTTTTTGATTCCGCTTACGAAGCATTTATTACTGACGGAAAATATCCTAAATCAATTTATGAGATTGAAGGGGCAAAGTCCTGCGCCATTGAACTTCGTTCCTTCTCTAAGACTGCGGGCTTTACAGGCTTGCGCTGCGGCTACACAGTTGTTCCTCATGATCTTGTTTTTGATGGAACTGAACTGAATGCACTCTGGTTCCGCCGCCAGTCTACAAAGTTCAACGGCGTTTCCTACGTTACTCAGCGTGCAGCCGAGGCAGTATATTCAGAGGAAGGCCAGAAACAGATTCAGGAAAATCTTTCCTTCTACCGCGAAAATGCCCGCATCATTTTCGAAGGCGTCACAGCGGCGGGCTTCAAAGCCTTTGGTGGTCAGTATTCTCCATACGTATGGCTGCAGATTCCAGAAGGCTTTACAAGCTGGTCTTTCTTCGATGAGCTTTTGGAAAAGTGCAATGTAGTAGGAACTCCAGGAAGCGGCTTCGGTAAAATGGGCGAGGGCTACCTGAGACTTACAGGCTTTGGCAGCCGCGAACGCACTATTGAGGCTGTGGAAAGAATTAAGAAAACTTTCGGAAAATAATCTATAGATTGCCACGGCATCCTAGCTCCGCTCGGAGCCTCGCAATGACGTGGCAATTTTTTTAGTCTTTTGCCATTTATGCCGCCCGTCCCTTCAGCAGATGGTAGCATCTTACCAGCAGGCGGATTTCTTCGGCGCCTTCATTTTCATCTAAATCAAGCAGTTCGAAAATCTTTTTGATTCGGTAGCGGATTGTGTTTGTGTGCTGGAAGCAGTCTTCGCTGGTGGCCGAATAATCTCCGTTGTTTTTTACAAAAGAGTTCAGGGTCTTTATCAGATTTGCGTCGTGCTGCTTATCGTACTTCTGCAGAATGTTGATTCTGTTTTTGATCTCATTGCACATGATATCATCCTGAAGCAGATTGTAGGCGTATTTGTAAACTCCGATAAACTTGTAGGAAAGAGAATCGCTTTTTTTGATTTTAGCAACCTCAGCTGCGGCGTAGGCATTCTTCACAGACTTCTTTAAGTGGTGCAGGGACATCAGCTCTTCATCATAACCAATAAAAAAGTCTTCGGTGGTAAAGCCGTTCTGTACGAGGATATCCTGAATATAGCGGAACTTAAAAATAGACTTTACTTCATCTTCATTAAAGCTGCAGATTAAAACAATGTTATGGTCAGACTTAATGAAGGACCAGGGAGTCGCAGTGTCAACCTTTGCCCTGTGATACATGAGACTGTCGAAGAAAGTGTGTACCTTAAGGTTTGAAGATTCTTTTCGTGGAATCAAAACTGCACTGATAATCTTGTCCTTAAAATCAGGATTTATTTCACGGGCAATTCTTGAAACCTGGTCCTTGTCTTTTTTCTCATTCAGAATCATATTCAGCTTTTCTTCGTGAATGATGTACTGGGCCCTGGTCTTCATAGATTCGTTGATGTTGATAATCAGGTCTTCCATGAACTCATCATAAAAAGTCAGAATGGGTACATGATTTTCTTCTGCGCACTGAATGATATCGAGGGGAATGTGTTCATCCGGCAAAAGCTTTATTGCAATTCCTGAAACTCTTTTTTGTATCAGATTTTTGATTGAACCGTTTACAAGCTGTGGACTAATCGAAGCAAAAAAATAAGAAATCAAAACAAAGTAACCATAACAGTAACCGGCGTAATTTATTCTGCTGCTTTCAAACTCAAGTATTACTGTGGTTGTAACTGTATTTGTAAGATATTCTTTTCCGGTGAGGATTTTAAATTTCTTAAAGAGAGAGAGATTCATAATTTCATTTACTGTGTACATAATTTTCCTCCGGGCAAAAAAAAAGAGTGCAATGACAAATGCTTTTGCACGTCATTGCACTCAATGCGAACATTATGCCTAAAAGAGGAGTTTTAGGCAAGTTTCTTTTCGCATTTTTTTGCCAGAATAGATTCCATTACAAAAAGGAATTTATCATTCATCTCCGATGTCCCAAGACTGACACGATTCATTCCAATCGGACAGCCGATTAATATTTTTTGCTCCGCAAGTTTTGCGCAGACTTCTGTGTTTTCAATTCCAGGTGCCTTGAAAAGAATAAAGTTTGTCTGGCTCTTGTAAACCTTGCAGCCAAGTGCTTCAAGACCTTCTGTAACTTTTCTGCGTTCAATTGCATTCAGCTCGCCAATCTGTGCAATATATTCCTGATCTTTAAGTGCTTCCGTAGCCATTCTCTGACCAAGGAAGTTGATGTTCCAGGCTGCACCGGATTTTGCAAGCAGGGAAATAAGCTCCGGCTTTCCTGCGGCAACACCGATACGAAGTCCTGCCATTCCATAAGCCTTAGAGAAGGTCTTCAAAACGATGAGCGGTTTTTCATAACCTTCGCGGATCATTTTAATCATGGAATAAGTAACAGGATTTCTTACAAATTCCAGATAGGCTTCATCAATTACCACAATAACTGACTCAGGCACTTTTTTGATAAACTCTTCGAGCTTTGCAGACTCTGTAAAAGTTCCGGTCGGGTTATTAGGATTGCAGATTACCAGCATCTTTGTTTTTGGAGTGATGGCTTTGAGCATTGCATCCAGGTCATAATTCATATCTGCATCAAGAGGAACCATAACCGGAACTGCTCCTGCAACATAGGCTGTATCGCGGAAAGCTTCGTAGCTTGGATCTCCAAGAACAACTTCTTCTCCCGGATTCAAAAATACTTCACCAAGAATATTGATGAGTGAAGAAGAACCGGTTGCAGTGCAGACATGCATCATATCTGGAAGTCCGTGTAACTGGGCAAAGGTAGTTTTCAAATCTACAGAAAACCAGTCCGGATAAATATTTGGACGTTTTGCTGCTTCCATCATTGCTTCAATTGCTTTTGGGCTTGGACCGTAAGGACTTTCGTTGTAGTTCAAACGGTAAATATCTGGAGTAGTGTAACTTGAAACCGGCTGACGTGCAGCTCTTTTACTTTCCGGCATGGCCTTAATTGAATCTTTTAAAAGTGTCTTGTAATCCATTTTTGTCTCCTTGTCTTGTTTTCTTGCCCCTAATCTAGCAGATGTGATTTTAGAATCCTAGAAATATTTTACAAAAATTCTGAGCTCCCTTTTGTACAAGTTACAAAAATCAAACAAAATTATTGCAACAAATCCTTATGAATCTTTATTATTGCCGCAAGATTAAAGATTAAGACAGGAGGCACAAGATGGAAAAAGCAGTTCATCAGGCAATTCAATTTGACAGGAAGTTCCTCATAAAACTTGTAATGCCTTTGATAATCGAACAGATTCTTGCGGTGTCTGTCGGAATGGCAGATATGATTATGGTTTCC
>JAEEGG010018110.1_pt1 | contig 14387 bp, 17 predicted proteins | sample 9134161 | NCBI WGS metagenome assembly JAEEGG01 (sample SAMN16246543, study PRJNA631951) | gut metagenome | biome: gut microbiome; feature: rumen; material: CR-attached | host: Bos | place: Iran: Karaj | collected 2018-10
GGTGATGTCCGACAAGATCCGTACCATCTACCGCATCGCCCTGCTCAATGGTCACGACTCTCTCGTCTTGGGTGCATTCGGTTGTGGCGTGTTCCAACTTAAACCTGAACTCGTTGCCCATTATTTCAAACAGGTGCTCGATGAGGACGAATTCCATGGCAAGTTCCACACGATTGTCTTTGCGATGCTCGAGGGTAAGGCCACACCTCGTAAGAAGGTTGAGGAAGAGGGCGACTTTGCTCCCTTCTACCAGATATTTGGAAGATTTGAATAAATAAACGCAATAATATGAAAGGTAGCAAACCATTGATGAGCGAGATGCTTGATGATACCAGACGCTATCTGGAACAAGCAGAGAAAACCGATGTATCCGAACTGAGAGACTTCCTGATGACAGAACCGAAACGCCCGATGATCGCTACAGGTCAGGGTGGTTCCATTCCCCCTGCTGAGTATGCAGCCCTGCTCTATAGTTCGAACTGCTCCATCGGCAAAGCCATGTCGTGCTATGACACCCACTCTGTATCGGATACCGCCATGCAGAACTCCAAACTCCTTCTGGTCAGTAAAGGCGGTGGCAATATCGATGTGAAAGCCTTCAAGAAGAGAGCTGAGTCGATTAACAAGCAGAACTTCCACATGTTGTCTACTGGCAAACTGGGCTTTGAGTTCCCTGATGGGTTCATCAGCATCCCCAATGTCATCACCAACTTCGCTTTGCTATACCAAGCCTTTACGGGCGATGCAGACATCGTCAGCAAATTGGCTCTCTCTCAGAAGCCTGAAGATAATTACACCTATCGCACTGTTAGCAGCCCAGATCCCAAGTATGCTCCAGCCCTCAGTGAGATTCGTCATTTCCATGTGTGTTATGGTTCCTTTGGCAAACCCGTGGCATTTAATATTGAAAGCGACATGGCAGAAGCCGGACTGGTTGCCTGTATGCCTACCGACTACCGCAACATCTGCCACGGACGTTTCCTCTCCATCTCCAACTTCGTGAAGAGCGAGGAGCATCCTCAGAACGACGTAGCCCTCATCTTGCTCGTCACACCTCGTGAAGAAGAAATCTGCAAAAACCTGCTCAAATTCATGCCTCCTCAGACTCCTATTGTCGTGATACGTACTGACCTTACCAGTCCGCTGGCCTCGCTCGACCTGCTCTATAAAGCCAATCGTTTCATCGCCGACCTCGGTGAGAAGCATCTAGGCGTCAATCCCAACGATCCTGCGAACTACGGAAAGATCCAGAAAGAAGCCCCCATCCACCATGTGGAATTCAAAGAAGACTTCAAACGCTTCTTACCACTCAGTTTGGAGTCAGACATCAAGAGTCTGCCTGTAGCATGCGAACGATGGGAATCGGCCTCAGCCAATCAGGGAGGTGTTGACATCTTGGGCATACAGTTCCCCAATACCGAATCCCTATTCTTATTGGCCGCCTTCGACGATAGCCGAGAAGCAATGAAGGACCAGGAGACCTGTGTTGAATCATATTTGGGAGTACCCGATAGTATCAAAGCCAGTTTTATCAACCATCGCTTCAAGATTGGCGAAATCAGGAAATTCGATTTTACGAAAAAGCCTGCGCCGTGGGTTGCAGAATGGAAGAAATGGATTGAAGCAGAACAAGCCCGTCAGCATGGCCTTGACCATTCTTTTACTAATATCAGCGTTGAGTTGCTCAACAATGCCTATATCAACTGGTTGGGTCAGACGCTTCGTTTCAAACGGGAAACTGACAGGCGTATCAGCGTCACAGCCATTTCTCCTTCCCTGCCTAAGAACCTTCCTCTGAAAGGTATCATCGGTGGTATCTGTGGTGATGTGTTGGGCTCAAAATACGAACTGGAAAAAGACAAAGCGAAAGTGAAGAGTCTGACGGTCAAGAATTTCAAGAAAGTGCTGATGAGCATGTGTTACTCCGACGACACGATTCTCTCTATGGCAGTTGCGAAATGGCTGATGACCTCACCAACTCACGATAAAGAAACGCTTATCGATCTCTTCAAACACTTTGCTACCCGTTATAAGCACAAAACTTATGGAAGAATGTTCAGGGAATGGGTTATTTCCGATAGTCGTGAACCCTATGGTGCTCCCACCAATGGTTGTGCCATGCGCGTCTCACCAGTAGCCTGGTATGCTCAGTCGCTCGAAGAATGTCAGACTCTCGCCAAGACCACAGCCGAAGTCACCCACAACTCCGAAGAAGGTATTCGTGGTGCTCAGGCCATTGCTGCAGCAGTCTATCTGAATAGGACTGGAACATCAAAAGCCGACATCAAATCCTACATAGAAAAGACCTTCGGCTACGACCTCAACAGAACCACTGAAAAGATCCGCCTAGACTATCAGTTCGAGACCACCTGCGACAAGAGCGTACCTGAATCCATTATCTGTTTCCTCGAAGGAACAGACTTCATGGATACCGTCGTCCGTGCCATCTCTCTTGGTGGCGACACAGACACTATGGCTTGTATGGCTGGCAACATCGCTGCAGCCACGATGCCTGTACCTGAAGACATCGCCAAAGGCTGTTATGAGACACTCCCCCTCGAACTGCGTGAGATTCTCGACGAATGGAACAGTAAATATTAATTAGTAATTGCAAATATGGAAATATTCTATCACGGCACATCTGTGCTATTCAAGAAGTTCGACATTGCCCACGCCCTCGAAGGCGATGGGAAAGCCAAGTTTGGTTTTGGTACTTATGTCACAGAGAAATACACTACAGCAGCCCACTATGCCTATAATAAGAAGCGTCCTGAAAACAAAGACTATTATGTCTATACGGTGGAAATTCCTGATATAACGGACGACAACCACCTTTCCTACACAAAGCCTGTGCAGCCTTCCATCATTGAACGGACGGAAAAGGCACTTGGAGAGCAGATTCCTGACGAAGTCAAGGCTTTAAGTAAGGAATTCCGCAAGTATGTAGGCAATCGTCTTACAGGTAAGACTGGCACAACAAAGCAACTTATCGACAAGGCTGACATTGAAGCAGAGAAGGCTGCTTCTGAATTCTTCAGGCAGATCGGCCTCGAGTACTACGTATGGCCACAAGGAGCTTGGTCAAAGCCAAGTGGCCCAAAGAATCGTGCCGTTCTCAACGTCGACAAGATCCGGATTGTCCGCATCGACAAAGTAGAACTTGACCCGAAGAAGTTCCAGCTTATCGAAGGCTCAGAGAAAGAAATCCTCTTAGATAGTTTTTAACCTTCATCAGTTATGAGTTTCTATAGCATATCTGATTTTATTTGTGAGAACTACCCTGAATATTGGGGTATGCAATCTTATCCTGCAAATCAATGTGTCAGAATTCACAAGATAGATGAGGAATGGGGCATCTTCAGTAACTTTGGTCACACTCCAATCATTGTTGGAGGTATCACCTTCGACACCAGTGAGCGCCTTTTCCAGTTAATGAAATACAAAGACGAGGAGCCCGTCAAGGCTATATATTATAAGAAAGGTAATCCCAAGATGACCTCTAAGCATTGGGAAAAGACCCATCGTCGCGAAGACTGGGGCAAGATGATCATTGATGCCATGAAGTTCTGTCTGACACAAAAGTACGAACAGAGCGAGGTGTTTCGCCAGAAATTGGAACTTTCGAAAGGCAAATATATCGTTGAGGATCAATCTGGCTTTACGAAAAAGAATCCTGATGCATGGGGTGTCAAGCTACAAGGCGATAACTTTGTTGGTCCCAACCTCTTAGGCCGTCTCCTCATGGAACTCCGCGACAACGGGAAGTTGGAATACAAACTTTCAGACGATGCCTTCAAGTTCCTTCAGTATCTGACAGCTTTCATTTAAAGGAAAAGATATATTAGTCGGTACAGTGGCTAGCCACGTCATCCCTCCGTCCATACACGCGTATATTACGCGCGAAAGATGGTGCTACAAGTGCTACCAGAAGCGGCAACTAATTGATGTTATGACATTTACGGGTGCAAATTCGTCTCTTTGAAGTGCTACCGAAAATGCTACAGGTGCTACAGATGAACTTCCAATCTGTCTATGCCACAAAAGGATAGCGAGTTTTTCCAAAAAGTGAACGAGATTTTAAAAAACGGCGGCGCCGTTTTTCAAAAAGTCGACGGCATTTTTTGAAAAGTCGGCACCGCATGAAAAATTCTCGATGAGACATATAGAAAAGTCTGGCCGCGACTTTTCTATATGTCTCATTCTGCAAAAAGTGCCTATATGTGCAGGTAGCAATTCACCCCTACCAATAGTTTTTCTAGTAGCATTTTCAAAAAACAGCATGCATCCACAAAGCGCTGTGTTTCATTACATTACAGCAAGCAGTAGCACTTGTAGCATCATCTTTTGTCCTATATTTATCGCGCGTGCGCGAGAAGATATAAGGTTTCGCATTTTGTGCCAATAGCTCTATCATTACCTAATATAATCATTATACATCTTTTGCAATGATTTTCTTCTCTTATCTGACACATGTTTCGTTGTATTGAAAACAGAAATGGTAGGGGCATGGTCCGTTTGTTCACATGCAAAAGATAACACCTCATAAGTGTCTAAATGGTGTCCGAACTCATAGCACATGGCATGGTCGCAAACGTCAAAACCACTATGCGTTGCCAAATATTGCTCCCGCATCGCAGCCACTTCGTCAACTGTTGGTGGCGTCTTAACTACTATCGCAAGATCTACACAGTCATTCCCCCAATAGTGATTCCCCGGATAGCCCATCACCTCTACGATGTCACCCGGTTTGAATCTTATTTCTTCCTGTTTTCTACCCCAAAACATATTTTTTCTTCCCCAATAGTTATACTCATCTCCATGAGAACTCATAGGAATGAAATCCGCATACGTGTTTTCTCCCCATAACGAACCATCAGGCAGATAGATTCGTGTTGAAAGATTCTCGCCCAGGACATCCACATGTGTTTCAATCCCCAGCGGGATCTCTAATACTACATAAGCATACAGGTTACTCTTGAACTCAGGATACTTTTCCTTGAATTCTCTATAGTAGCTGCCATGCCTTATCATATAGGCGTCTACCTCTTCCAGCGTCTTCATGTACAAGGTTTCAAGCACTTTTGTCTTGAACTCTGGATAGTTCAGTTTCCTCTGGCTCCTTACAAAATAGTAAGGCATCACCTTGAAAATGCTTTCAATACCTTCCATTGTCGTTTTTTTTCTTCTTCATTCTAACAAGCAATTCGAACTATATGCCTGTTCCCAAACCAGAAGTGATGATGTATTTATTGCCGGAGTTCTCTTCCTTGTCATAGGGAAAGATTGCTGCCTTAATCTTCTTTCCATACTTTTGGGCAAAGCGCACGGTATGCATGGTCCCGCTATGAACAGGACATTCTGCCACCACGATTTCTTCAGAGATTGCTGCCTGCAGGCGGTTTCTGGCAACGAGCCGGTTAGGATTTGCCTTGATTCCCAAAGGTTGCTCTGACAAGATAAGACCGCCTTTCCTGAGAATCTCTTCCTGAAGCGGAATGTTTTCATGGGGATGCACTCTGTCAAGGCCAGTAGCCACAATGGCAATGGTACCGCCATCACCAGCCATACAGCCTCTATGTGCAGCGGCATCACAACCCAGCGCAAGTCCACTTACAACAACATAACCTTTCTTGGCATAGCTCAATCCAAGTTCATAAGCTTTGCTGTTGCCAGCTCTCGTCGCTTTTCTGCTTCCAATGATGGCTACCTTGTGTTCGCTTTTGAGCAGTTCAAGGTTTCCCAACGCGTAGATTCTCTCTGGACAATCTTCTCCGATAGCCCTAAAAGATTCAGGGAAAAGTTCATCATTCTTGTTGATTGTCAATATTTGTGCCATAAACAAAAGTAGTTTTATTCATTATATGAATTCCTTTCGGTGTTATATCTCAAAATGCCTTTTCCCATCTGTTCGAAGCCTCGTTTCGCTATTGTGAGCCGACCATAGTTATCCCCTTCAGTTTTCTCCTCGATGGTTTTGACATGATAGTGGTTAGGTCGATATAAGAATACGGAATAGTCCGCGAAATCATTGAATACCAAGAATTCATGATGATCAGACATCTTGGGATAACGATGCTTATCTTCTGTACCCGATCCTAACATGCCAGTAGTGATAATAGAAATTCTTAGCTCATCAGCCAATTCTCTTAAAGATCTCATGCATTCAAATAATTCATCCGAACGATTGTGCTTGTAGCAGTTAATGAGTTGAAGGTAGTCGATGATGAAAAGTTTCACTCTATGCTCGAATGATAATTTACCTATTCTGTCCCTGAGTTCATTAATTGTAAGAGCAGGCTTATCATCAATATATAGAGGTGAACTCAACAAACGGATAATATGCTTATCGAGTTTCTCCCATTCGTCATGATTAAGTTGACCATTTAAGATTTTGTCTCCATCAATATCGCATACATTGGAGATCAGTCGATTCACCAGTTTTACATTGCTCATCTCCATGGAGAAGAATGCACATGGGGTTTTCTCGTCAACGGCAATTTTTTTTGCTATAGATAGTGCCAATGAGGTTTTTCCTGTTCTTCCTTGGCCAGCAATCACCATTATTTCTGAAGGTTTTAGGCCTCCTGTTACTACATCAATCGCGGAGAATCCTGTTTTTATAGCATCATTTGAATTGTTCATATTTCCTTGATGTTATAATTGAAGGATTCTTTTTGCAAAGGGTATTATGATGTCACGTAAAACAGCATTCGTCATTCTGTGTCCACCATGAAACATCTGAATGTTTGGCGAGAAATAAGAGGAGAACTCTTCTTTACAATCAACCGTAGTATCCTCATCACCAAAGAATCCCCAGCAATTCTTACAGTTCTCTTCGGTAAAGCCCTCAAACATGTGGGCTTCCATATCGCGAAACTGCTGGATGGTGTCTTCTGTAATCGAGAAATGGGTTTCTCCATTCTTGCCAGGTTGGAAAAACTCAAAAGTTCCTGGCTTTAGAATGTCCGTCAGTTGGGACATTCTCAGAGCAGGATTGACGCAAATGCGAGGATAGTTCGTTAGCTGCATCGCATACATTGCCCCCATGCTAGTTCCTACAATCAAGTCTGCTTGATGCTGTTTACAGTAATTTTGCAAGAATGGCAAAGATTCAACAGGATTAATAGGTATATCTGGTGCAATGACATTACACTCTGGAAGCCTTTTGCTCAAATACCCCACAGTACTACTCTGACCATTTGATCCAAAACCGTGGAGATAAACAATAGTCTTGGGCACTTCTTTTGCCAAGAACTTCTCTAGTTTATCAATTGCATTTACAAATTCCTTTGGAACATAAGTGTATGTCTTCTCTTTTATATTATCAGGTACTCCATAGTATGCTCCAGCCACAGCTCCGGCTACGGCTCCTGCTGTATCTGTATCCATATTGGTCAGTACAGCTTTGAATATGCAGTCTTCATAACTCTCACTCGCAAAGAAAGAGATAAGAGCTTCTGGCACAGTTGTCTGACAAATAACATTAAAAGTGTACTCGCCATTATAGAGATCGAGATATGTACGGTTCAAGTCATAATCGAAAAGTGTCTGCAAAGCCTTCTTGATTTCTTCTTTCGTTTTCCCCTGCCGTGCCAAAACGATGGCTACCGCGATGGCTTGGGCGCCCTTGATTCCTTCTGGATGGTTATGAGTGGGCAGAGCACTGTCTTTTGCTAATTCTAATGCTTCTTCCACACTATTAGCCACACATCCAACGGCACTTACTCTCATGGCAGAGCCATTACCACAGCTGTTGTAAGGCCGGGGGTGTCTCATCATGCACCAACGTGCAAACTGAGGACCATAGCCAGCATCATAGTATTTGCGGGCATACCTTATCAGATAATCTTGAAGTTCACTTCCAGGATGGGACAGCCAGTCGGCAACAGCAATTGTCAGTACGGTGTCATCCGTATAGCTACAATTCTTGTCAAACACCTTGAAGTTCTCTGGTTCAACACCCTTAAACTCATAAGCGGAGCCGATAATATCTCCGGCAATGGCTCCAATTATCGCATCAATTCTTTTCTTTTCCATAAAAAAAAAACTTCTAACAAATTGAACTTACCATTCATAAATAGGAATGTTTATCCAGACTGTATCGTTGAAATTAGAAAAATGACGAAATGGCAATTCTTTCCTTGACCACAGAACGCCAATTTGCAGTTGATAATTCTTTTTATCACCATATTCGACATTTTCGAGGAATTCTGATTCTATATAGTAATTCAAATTTTCCTTCTTAAATGCAGCAACAACCTCATAATGTTTATCATAGTATTGTTCAATATCTTCTTTAACCCACCATTCCTCACCTTCCTCTGCATCATCATCCAGATTTTCTTGTTTTGAGATGTTCCCATTAAAAAAATCTAAAAGTGAACTTTCTCGCAACAAAATATAGCATACTATTTTGCCATTGTCATCCAAGCACAATTTGCTATACTTGAAGCATATATCAGTCATATTTTTTATGGACTTATTTTTAGACAATCTTGACAACCGGGACAAATCCTTTGGTTCAACACATCTTACAATCATAAATCATTTTTATTAGATAATTTTTGCATCATACGTATTAAAATATCAGCAGCATCCGCTTTCATACCATCTTCCTCGCACCAATTCTGATCGAGGAAGTCGGTATTAAGCACCATTCTATTGTAGTTGTATTTGTCGAGAAGTCTTCTCCACTCATCGATGCCATCTTTATCTGGCCACAAATAGATGTCACGCTTCCTATCGATAAGAGGTTGTAGCACATCTGCTCTCAGGTTCTTCAATCCACCACAAGCCAGAAACAAATCCTGTTCGATGTTACCAAAATGAATGGCACATATCAACGCCGTTTTCTCACTCTCCACAAGGTGAACGGTTGCTTGAGGGTATTTGTTAACGAGATGCATACCAAATAGAGTCGAGCGAAACTTTGAATGCTCGAAGTCGATTTGCTCACGAATACTCTTCTGATTATGCATCCGCCCTGGGTTTCGTTTCTTATCACGATGACCATCAGGTAGATATCTCATCAGTTTACCACTTCGCACATTTCCATTCTCATCAATTTGCCAGAAGATAACGCGTCCATCTTTCCAATGACCTACACAATACATCCACAAAACTTTTTCTATTCGTTCACACTCCTCACTTGTGCTCCATGGGAGATGTCGCAGCCAATTGCAGAAATGGTCACGTTGAATATAACGCATAGATTTTCGGACTATATCTCGTTGAATATTCAGCATTGGTAGCGGTTCTGGTTTTGGAAGAGGCTGTGGTGGTGTGTAGTCAATTGGTACGTCATCTACGTCAATGTTGTATTTTTTTCCGAGCCAACGAATAGCATCTGGGAAAGTCATGTGTTCATGATTCATCAGAAACTGAACGACTCCACCTTTAGCATCACAGACGAAGCATCGGTATGTGCCACCACCAGACTTCACACCCTCAGGCCGTACAATGAAGTTTCCGTCGTGGTGGTCATCATGAAACGGACAGCAGCCGGTATAGTTTACACCTGCTTTGCGTAGTTCCACAAAGTCGCCCACGACGTCAACGATACTCGTCGCATCCAGAACCTTATCTATTATCCATCGCTCTATTTTTGGCATAACTTTAATATTTGTGGGCGCAAAGATACACATTTATTCCCATACTTACAGTTCATATTATACGTATATATCCTTAAATCAATTATCGCATCAAACCAATAGAATTATAAGTCAATAAACCTAATTGATGTAGTTGCATCTACAACAATTATTTAAACAATTGAAATAATGAATGTTATGATTAATCGCACATCTACTTTCCTTCTACTTACCATCTACTTATCCTCTATATAGCCTTTACTGCTATGTTTAATGCAGCCTTATGCCTTCAATCGGAGTAAGCGTTCCATATTGAACGATAAGTAATCCGTATTCATCAACAAACCATCCTTTATTTGAAAACAGGCGCCATCAGTCCACCAGCTATTTGGCCATCAGCCTACGTCTTAAAGAACATTCCCAGTGCGGGAACACTTCGTCCCCAGCGTGGGAATATTTCATTCCCAGCATGGGAATATTAAGTCCATATGCGTGTAGCAAAAAAAGGAAAAGTAGAGTGCAAGTAGAGTATTAATAGAGGAAAAGTAGAAGTAAAATAGAATTAAAATTTGGTACAAAAAACTCATATAGAATTGTTTATATGCTATTAAGTAGAAGTAGAAATTGAATTATAGAATTGAAATGATAGTTGAACCAATACTAAATACTCTACAAAGCACCTCAGACTCCGACGCTCAGAAGCATTGGCTCCTACATTTACATCATGGGCAATCCGTCGTTTGTAGGAGCAAGACTGATGAGTGCTACCATAATAAACGTGAGGGCTATCTACTCTATACGGATTTACGTAGGAGCCGACAATTCCAAGCGTCGGAACACTGAAGAGGTCACTGCTATATCATTGCTTTCTTTTTTACATCCACTTTTCAATTTCTGCCTTAATTTCTTCCATAGCGTCATCAAAATCTTGAAGTTCTAAGAAATCACTTGGAATGTCTTCAAATGAATCGTCTAAGGATTCTGATAATAGTTGTTCAAAAGTACCATCCATTAGTGCTTGTTCAACAGGTGTTAAGGGGCATCCCTCTAAAATAAAGTTATCAATTCTTTTTTTCATACTTCTATTTGTTTGTCATTCATATTTCCTTCAGTACCTGAACAATATTTTCTGTAGCTAACGTAGCCTTTATCCAGCACCTCGATAGGAATCTTATTTAAATCAAAGATTTCGTCAGAATTAGAGGCAGACATATTGTTGCAATATTCCAATTTTGAGAAGTCAAATTCTTCAATATCCATGATTATTGAATCTTTCAATCCACTCACTTGCATCGTGAAGGTTGTATTTAACCACCCATTCTTCAAATTCTTCTTTACTGAGATTAAGTACACTTGGGTCGTTATCACCTTCAATAATATCTGACTTTGAAAGATAGTCTTTCCTTTCTTTAGCAGATAGTGACTTCATCCAATCCAAAAACTTATAATCCTCTGGGAAGTCTTCTCTTAATCTATCCATATTATCTCGTTATTCCTTGTTCATAAATAGTTTACTAAAGTACTCATAGTTCTCATCCACAACAGACAGGCTTCTCTGGGTATATGGGAAAACGTATTCTTTGTAACCCAGACGGCCTATGAGATAGATTCCCATCGCTGCAGCATTGTCCATTTCCTCCGCAATACAGTATTCGTCCGGGGTATGGTATTTGTAATAGCCAGCACCGAAGTTCATGCACATCAATGCTGCGTCTATTCTGAGTATCTTCACATCTGTATATGGATGAGCCACGTATTTTGTTAAGCCAAACTTTTCTCCTAATTCTACAAGATACGTTTCATAGAAAGCCTTGTCAAATAGACATTCGCCACTACAAGACCAGGAGGCGCAGTTCCCTTCTGGAGAATCGAAGGCTATCACATAGCCCACATCCTTGAACCAGGTCAACTCCGTATTTCGACTACCGTAACAGCCAGATTCTTCTTCAACAAAAAACACAGCCTTACAAACCGGCAATTTGTCGAGAATAGTCAAAGCAATCACGATTCCAGCCTTATCGTCACCTCCAAGTCCAAAGTCTTCTGCGTATATCATGTGCTTCCCCTTAACATCTTCTGTTAGCAATGGGATCGGCTTTCCAGCCTCAATGAATGGGATCTGCTCATATTGAACAGTGTCCATATGTGCAGTCACGCAAGGGTAGTATCCTCCATCAGGCGGAGCTCCTTTACACATATAGACATTACCCTTCTCATCAATTCCCCCATCATACCCTTTATCTCTGGCATAATCTATCAGAAATTCTATCATACGATGCTCTCTGCCAGTATAAGTAGGTATAGAGAGAACTCTGTACATCAGATTTTCATTTATCGTTTTCAGCCCAATCATGTAGTTTGATTCTCATTCACTAAGCCTTTTCATTTCATTAGGATATTGTATATATCATCGATGGCTCCCCATCCCTTGGCCAATAAATCTTCCATTGAATAATCAACCTTAATAGGAGTGATAGGTCCATGAGATTCATTTATTGGTAAGCATGAAATAATATCTTTCAATTGGTCTCTTGTTAATTCGTTCATTATATGTTTCTTTTCTTCAAATGGCAGTTTCCTGATTCTCTCTACGTCTAAACTGCCGTCTTCTTTTAAGTATTCCATAATCTTTTTCTTCTGTTATTCATTTAAGTTTCTATTCACGTTTTTTTCTCACCCAATGCCTGTAAATAGTAATTGAATTCTGGGAAGTTATTATGCTCTATCATGCGAGCCGTTTCAATATTATGTAATGCCTCCTCTGTCATCTTCATTATCTCTTAGTTCCAATTCTGCATCAATAATTTTCCCATCTTTGCCAATATATTTCTTTAGGCAATCCCAAACATTGGCGTCTTTGACAAATGATTCCACTTCCTCATACCATTCTTGCCTCTTGGGATAATGCCTAATCTGCTCGACGGATTTCTTGAACCATATCAAAGCTTTGCGTTCGTCTTTCTCGACACCTTGGCCGTAGTAGTAGAGCCAACCAATTTCTCGCATCGAGTCTTCTATAGGGTAGTCGAATGCATCTGCCTTTGAAAAAGCGACCTTTCTAAAATACTCCATAGCTTTCTTATAATTTTGCTCTGTGCCTGAACCATATTTATACATCCGCCCTACACGATAAGCACTATCCAGATTGCCTTGGTCTGCAGCTTTTTTGTACCAACTAAATATTTCCTGACTGCTACCACAGCACTCGTATTCTAAGATTTCTGCCAATTCATTCTGAGCCTCTACATGACCTTTTTCTGCAGCCTTCCGGAACCATTTGGCAGCTTCATAGTCATCCATCTCGACACCATCGCCATCTTGATAGCAGCATCCTACACCATATTCCGCTTCTGTGTAACCTTGTACTGCAGCTTTCATCTCCCATGAAAAATGAAGTGACATATCACGTTCTATACCGTAACCATGGTAATAACACATTGCCAATTCATGCTGAGCAGGTGCATATCCTTGTTCTGCTGCTTGTCGAAAATATGAGCAAGCGACCTCATAGTCCCTTTTGCTATCGACTTCGAGCCCTTTTTGATACAATTCTTCTGGTGTCATAAACATGTCCTGTTTAAAAGTTATTCATTTCGGCAGCAAAATTAAAGTTTTTCTTTGGTATATGTAACACGTTTTATACATATAAATCACATACACTTCACCTCTTTACATTCTCCATTCTCATACGTCCAGACAGAATCACAGACGTCCATGGGGGACATGAACTGTTCAGTTTCTAATTGGAATTGTGTGAAGGGGTTGTCTGCAACAACATTCAGGCCATAGAATCGCATACCCTGCTCTTTCTCTGCCTTGATGATTTCCTCTGTTTCGGACATGATAGGCATCCAACCAAAGTCTGACACGCAAAGGATATCTGCCGTTTTATAATCAGGGAAGCTTGGCTTTACTTCCTTGAAAAGCCATGCAAACATAGCATTCTCATTATTACCACCACTGGTAACAATTGACATGAATTGCAACAGCTCCCCCATCCGGGAGCGATTGTGTCCAAGGTTTATATAATCGTAGGTATCAGAATACTTAACCATAATGACATCCCGTTTCTGACGCCAGGCAATGATGGCTAAAGCTATGGCCAATGTCTTTGCCACCATCACAGGTTCTCCATTCATGGAACTGCTGGTGTCGACGCATACGATAACTGGACCATCCTGATGTTTCTTTGGATTGTCTGATTGTGATGCCGAGGCAAAGAGCTGTAATCGTCGGGACGTGTATTTATGATAAAAAACGTCTTGGGTCTGTCTTTCCGACAACAAAGCAAGTTCTGATGGAAGAACAGCGCTGATGTCACTTCCAACAGTAACACCTGCAATGTCACTCTTTCCAGCAGACAGGAATTTACCTTCTTTATGGAAGCCATTTTCACCCAGTCGTCCAATCCGGCGAGCCAATTCAATCAGTGACTGGGGAATCTTCTGAAGGAAACGTTCTTCCAATCGCTGGATATTTGCAGAGTTGGCCTTTTCGACTCCCATGCCTCTGTTACTATTTCTTGGTATGCTTTCCTGGTGATTTTCATCCTGTTGTTCTTCTCCATCATCTTCTTCAGATTCTTGCTCTACAGAAGATGTATTTTGCTCTTCCAGATTCTCCTTTTCTTCCTTCTTTTCACCACTTTTCAATGTTTCATTGTCAGGAGGGTTCAGCATTTTCTCTATATCGTCCAAATAGTCTATAGCTTCATTGACATTCTTTTTTTCTTTTCTTTTGGATTCTTCTACACAACTAATCTTGCTTCCTTGCTTTTTTGCTTCTTCGAAGTTCATC
>JAEEGG010018112.1_pt1 | contig 14385 bp, 10 predicted proteins | sample 9134161 | NCBI WGS metagenome assembly JAEEGG01 (sample SAMN16246543, study PRJNA631951) | gut metagenome | biome: gut microbiome; feature: rumen; material: CR-attached | host: Bos | place: Iran: Karaj | collected 2018-10
TTTATCCTCTCAGGATGGAAAACATGCGAGCGTAAAAAATAAAATGATGCACTTTTTACGAACTTTACGGCACCTTTTCGATGGAAAACGCGACCTGACGCCCTTCTTCACGCGTCAGGCGGAACTGCTGTGCCAGTGCTCCGATACCCTGGTCCGGATGCTTTCCGAGGTGGATCCTGTGCAGTGGAACATGCTCCAACGCGAAATCAAGTCCTGCGAGACGCAGGGCGACGCCCTTCTGCAGGATTTCCGTGAGCAGCTCTCCGAGCGCCTCATGGGCTCGCTAAGCCGCACGGACCTCTCGACCATCGCCATGTCCATGGACGACAGTCTGGACGTCATCAAGGATGCCGCCAAGGCCGTCCAGATTTACAAACCCCGCAAGATCGACCAGCAGCTCCGGGATCTCGCACAGCTCATCCGCGACGAGGCGTACGCGCTTCAGAAACTCCTTCCCCTGATTTGGCACATCCGGGACAAGGCCTCGGCCATCTCCCTCCTCTGCGACCGTGTCACCGAGATGGAACACGCCGCAGACGATGCCTACGAGGAATACATTGGCTACATCTTCGCCGAAGAGGCCGACATGCGCGAAATGACCAAATACAAGAACCTCGCGGAAATCCTCGAAAAAGCGACGGACTCCCAGAAGCACGTTGCCGACTGCGTCCGCCTCATGGTCATGCGCTTCTTGCATGAATAGATTGTAGGAGTATGGGATGTCCGGGGGTGGGCAAGCCCCCGGACATCCCATACTCCTACAAAAAATGACATAAAAAACCCGGCTCGGAGGAGTCGGGTTTTTCGTAGGTAGAGGGCGATTAACCGCCAAAATTATCGAAGAGGATGCTTTCGGGGGCGACGCCGAGGGAGTCGAGGAGGTCGCACACGCACTTGGTCATCATGGGCGGACCGCACATGAAGTACTTGATGTCCTCGGGAGCCTCGTGGTTCTTAAGGTACGTCTCGTTCATCACGTTGTGGACGAAGCCTGCGGTGTACTTCACACCGGCGGCATCGGCGGCCGGATCCGGACGGTCGAGGGCCAGGTGGAAGTGGAAGTTCGGGAAGTCCTTCTCGATCTCGGCGAAGTCTTCCAGGTAGAAGGCTTCGACGAGGGCGCGGGCGCCGTAGAAGAAGTGGACCTGGCGGTTCGTCTTGAGCGTCTTGAACAGGTGCATGATGTGGCTGCGGAGCGGAGCCATGCCGGCGCCGCCGCCCACGAAGATGTATTCCATGTCCTCGGGATCGTCCTTCGGGAGGAGGAACTCGCCGTAAGGACCGCTGATCCACACCTTGTCACCCGGCTTGCGGGAGAACACGTAGGTGGAGGCGATGCCCGGAGGGACGCCCGGAACGAACTTGAACACGCCCTTCGGCTGGGTGCGGTCGAACGGCGGGGTCGCGATGCGCACATTCAGCTTGATGACGTCCTTCTCGGCCGGATACGAGGCCATGGAGTAGGCGCGGATCGTAGGCTCGGTGTTCTTGAACTTCAGCGAGGTGATGCCGTATTTCTCCCAGTCGCCCATGTAGATCGGGGCGACACCCATGTCGGAGAAGTCCGCTTCGTACTCCGGAATGTCAATCTGGATGTATTCACCGGACTTGAAGTCGATGTGCTCGCCTTCGGGGAGCCGGACGGTGAATTCCTTGATGAAGGTCGCGACGTTGTCATTGGAGATGACTTCGCACTCGAGCTTCTTGACGCTGAGCGCGCTTTCCGGAACGGCGATCTGGAGGTTATCCTTGACCTTGACCTGGCAACCCAGGCGCCAGCCTTCCTTGATCTGCTTGCGGGAGAAGAAGCCGGTCTCGGTGGGGAGGATGGTACCGCCGCCGTCGAGGACCTGGAGCTTGCACTGGCCGCAGTTGGCCTTGCCGCCGCAGGCGGAAGGAAGGAAGATGCCGTTGTCGGCAAGGGTGTGCATCAAGTCACCGCCAGGGGAGACTTCCAGCTCCTTGGAGCCGTTGTTGATGGACACCTTGACGGAGCCGGAGGGCATGAGGGCGTTCTTGATCCAGACCAGCAGGATGGCCAGCAGGACCGTTACGACGAGCATCACGAGGATGGCTGCAATCAATGTATTTCCCATAGTGCTTTCCTCCGTTTACAGTGAAATACCCATGAAGGTCATGAAGGCGATGCCCATCAGACCGACGGTGATGAAAGTGATGCCGAGGCCCTTGAGTGCCGGCGGGACGTTGGAGTACGCCATCTTCTCGCGGATGGCCGCGAGGGAGACGATGGCGAGGAACCAGCCGATACCCGAACCGAGGGAGTAGACGACGGCTTCACCGATGTTCAGGAAGTCCTTCTGCTGCATGAACAGGGAACCGCCCAGGATGGCGCAGTTCACGGCGATCAGCGGGAGGAAGATACCCAGGGACGAATACAGTTCCGGGGAGAACTTCTCTACGACCATCTCCACGATTTGCACGATGGCGGCGATGACCGCGATGAAGACGATGAAGCTGAGGAAGCTGAGGTCCACGCCTTCGATGAGGGCGTCGGGCGCCAGCACGTAGCGGTTCAGCAGGTAGTTGATCGGCAGGGTGATCAGGAGGACGGCGATGACCGCGACGCCCAGACCCGCAGCCGTCTTGACATTCTTCGATACCGCCAGGTATGAGCACATACCCAGGAAGTACGCGAAGATCATATTGTCCACAAAGATGGACTTGACGAATAAGCTGAGATATTCCATAAGGCGTCGGTATTACTTTTCCTGAAGGTCTTTCTGGATGCTCCGCTGGACCCATACGATGCATCCCAGGAGGATGAGGGCGAACGGAGGCAGGATCACGAGGTTGTTCGGGACATAGCCGAACCGGTTGAGAATGTCGACCCCGAACAGGGTGCCGCTTCCGAGGAGTTCCCGGAAGAAGGCGACGATGAGGAGGATCAGGCCGTAGCCCGCGCCGTTGGCGATGCCGTCCAGGAAGCTCGGCCACGGCTTGTTGCCGAGGGCGAACGCCTCGATGCGGCCCATCACGATACAGTTCGTGATGATGAGGCCGATGTACACGGACAGCTGCTTGTCGATGGCGTAGGTGGCTTCGAAGCTCTTGAGGATCTGGTCCACCAGGATCACCATCATCGCGACCACGACGAGCTGGACGATGATGCGCACCCGGCCCGGAATCGTGTTCCGCAGCAGGGACAGGATCAGGCTGGAGATGCCGCAGACGGCGATCACGGAGAGCGCCATGACGAGCGCACCCTTCAGCGTGACGGTCACCGCGAGGGACGAGCAGATGCCCAGCACCAGGACGGTGATCGGGTTACCCTTGAAAATCGGGTTGAGGATGGTTTCTTTCAATTTCGCATTCATGGCTTACTCCTCCGTTTCTTCATGGTTTTCACAATTCTCGTGGTCGCCCTCGCAACCTTCTCCGCCGCAGCATTCCTGCTTGGGCGCGTTGTTCAGGAAGAACTTCGCGTAGGCGGCGAACCAGGTGTTGATGGCGGCGTCGAGACCCTGGGAGGTCATCGTCGCGCCGGTGATGGCGTCGATCTGGTTGTCGGCGAGGGTGCCTTCGGCGCCCTTCACGATCTGGAAGACCGGGGTCTTGTCGAAGGCGGCCTGCTTGCCGACGAACTCGGCCTGGAAGGCCGGATCGTCCTTGATCTTGGCGCCGAGGCCGGCGGTTTCGGACTCATGGTCGAAATAGGCGCCCTTGATGGTGGAGCTGCCCTTCTCGAAGGCGACATAGCCCCAGACCGGGCCCCAGAGGCCGGCGCCGTAGATGGGAACCACGGTGGTGCCGTCCTTGAAGACGAAGACGGGGATCTCGGGCTCGCCGGTGGCGTTGGCGCCGCCCTTGATGTTGTAGTTCTGCCGCTTCAGGAGCTTCGGGCTGAAGACTTCGCCTTCCGGGAGGTCGGCGACCTTCTCGCCCGCGAGGTTCACGGTGTAGGCCTCGGCAATCTCGTCGGCGTACTTCTGCAGGACCGCGGCGTTGCCCAGCTTCTGGAACTCGGCCTTGGTGCCGAACTGCGCGGCGGTGAGCATCTGGGAGATGGTTTCCGCCTTCTCGTTGGCATCCTGGCGTCCCTTGAGGGACTGGGAGACGAAGGCGAGGAGCGCGGCTACGACGACCACGATGAGGGCCGTGTAGAGAACGGTGTATACGTTGTTGTTGGTATTCATAGCGCGTGTCCTTTAAGCGGTTTTCACTTTCTTCATCCGCCGGTTGATGTGGCTCGTGACGACGCAGTGGTCGATGAGCGGGGCCATCGTGTTCATGAACAGGATGGCGAGCATCATGCCTTCCATGTAGCCCGGGTTCCACAGGCGCACGATGACGGCGAGGGCGCCGACGAGGAAGCCGTAGATCCACTTGCCGGTCTCGGTCTGGGCCGCGGTCACCGGGTCGGTGGCCATGAAGACGGAACCGAACAGGAAGCCGCCCATGACGAGCTGGTAGTAGCACGGGACGGCGGTGGCGCCGGCGAGCTGGCCGAGCCAGCCCACGAGGAGACCGCCGGCGATCGAGGAGACCATGATCTTCCAGGAGGCCACGCCCGTCCAGACGAGCAGGATGGCGCCGAGAAGGATGGCGATCACGCTGGTTTCACCGGTGGAGCCGGGGATGAATCCGTAGAACATGTCCAAGAAGGAGTACTGGCCCACGGCGCCGGAAACGGCGTCGAAGCCGCCGTCATGTGCGATGGCGAGCGGGGTGGCCGCGGAGACCGCGTCGACGTCCTTGAGGGCGGAGACCCAGGTCTTGGACACCCACACGGAGGAGCCGGACATGGACGAAGGATAGGAGAAGAACAGGAAGGCGCGGGCCACGAGGGCCGGGTTCCAGATGTTCATGCCGGTGCCGCCGAACACTTCCTTGACGAAGATGACGGAGAAGGCCACGGCGAGGGCGAGCATCCACAGGGGGACGTCCACCGGGACGATGAGCGGGATGAGGAAGCCGGTGACGAGGTAGCCCTCGTTCACTTCCTCGCCGCGGATCTGCGAGGAGCCGAACTCGATGGCGAGGCCCACGAGGTAGGAGACCACGAACAGCGGAAGCATCCGCAGGAGGCCGTACCAGAACATGTGCCAGAAGTTCCAGTCGAGATGGTAGAGGTTGGAGGTCTGCAGGCCCACGTTGTACATGCCGAACAGGGCGGCGGGGACGAGGGCGATGACGACCATGATCATCACGCGCTTGAGGTCGATGCCGTCACGGACGTGGGCGCCTTTCGCGGTCACCGTGCCCGGAACGCGGAGGAAGGTGTCGAACGCATCGATGGTAGAGTGAAGCCAGTACAGCTTGCCGCCTTTTTCGAAGAGGCCGGGTTTCTTTTCGTCTGCCATAACTTATGCCATTTCTTTAATCATCAGGTCGATACCCTGCTGGATCATGGCCTGGATGTCGTTCTTGGAAGGGTCCACATAGTCGCAGAGGGCCAGGTCTTCGGGCAGGACCTCGTAGATGCCGAACTTCTCCATCTTCTCGATGTCGCCCGCGAGGCAGGCCTTGATCAGGTAGATGGGGAAGATGTCCATCGGGGTCACGTCCTCGAAGCACTTGGTCTCGACGAAGGCGCGCGGGCCGCCGTGGAGGTTGGTGTCCATGTCGTACTTCTTGCCCGGGGTGAGCCAGGAGAAGTAGCACCAGGAGGAGCTGTGGACTTTCGGGCGGAAGGGCTTCGCCCAGCCGAACCACTCGCGCTCCGTGCCTTCGTGCAGGAGGGTGAGCTGGTCCTGGAAGTAACCGAGGTAGCCGTCGGCGCCGAGGTTCTCGCCGGTGAGGACGTCACCGCCGATGACGCGGGCGTCCGCCGGAACGTCGACGAGTTCCTTCACGGGCGTACCCGGAAGGGCGACGACGTAAGCGGGATCGGCGACCACGGGGCCGGTGACCGCCACCTTGCGGGTGAGGTCCAGTTTGCCGGTGTTGATGACGCGGCCGAGGGCGGCCAGGAGCGTGACGGGCATCGTCCACACGGTCTCACCCTTGCGGATGGGCGCGATGTGGCTGATCTGGACGCCCACGTTGCCGGCGGGGTGCTTGCCGCCCACGCTGTGGACGATCGCATGCTCCACCTTGTGGAACGGGCTGCTGTTCCAGACGGCCTTGTTCACGGCGAGATGGATGCCTCCGTCCGTGAGTTTGCCGAGGGCGTTCACGCCGGCCTGGATGTCGGCGAGGCGGTCGCCGAGGGTGAACTCGGTGTCGGCCGCGAGCGGGGCGGTGCTGAATGTGGAGACGAAGATGGCCTTCGGACGCAGGTCGGGATCGGCCTGGATGCCGTAAGGACGCTGGATGAGGGCGTTCCAGAGGCCGGTCTTGAGGAGGAGCTCCTTCACCGCATCCGCATCGGCAGGGACTTTCGTCCCGAAGTCGACGTACTCCTGGGAGGCGTCGGCCTCGACGAGGACGGCGAGCAGCTTGCGCTTGTCGCCCCGGACGATGCTCTTCACCGTGCCGCTGACGGGCGAGGTGACGAGGACCTGGGGCTTCTGCTTGTCGGCGAGGACGGGGGAACCGGCGAGGACGCGGTCGCCTTCCTTCACGAGAAGTCTCGGAAGAAAGCCCTTGAAATCAGTGGGTTTGACGGCGACAACGCCCGGTTTGACCGTCTTGGCGACTGTCTGGGCGGCGGCTCCCTTCACGGGGATGTCGAGGCCCTTTTTCAAATCGAGCTGGTTAGACATTATTGCAGTAAAATTGAGTTTACTTAATATAATGTGCGAATTTACGCATTTTTTCGCTATTTTCGTAAAAAGTTTTTGGTAGTTATGAGTGCGATACTCGAGGATTTGAACAAGGAGCAGAGGCAAGCGGTTGAGTGTGTGGAAGGACCGGTGCTGATCGTGGCGGGGGCAGGCTCCGGAAAAACCCGCGTACTGACTTCCAGAATCGCCTATATGATCGAGAAAGGGACGGATCCCTCCCGGATCCTGGCCCTCACTTTTACCAAGAAGGCGGCCGGCGAAATGAAGGAGCGCATCGGGCAGATGGTGGGGGAGCGCAAGGCCCGCCGCATCTGGATGGGCACTTTCCATTCCGTCTTCATCCGCTTCCTCCGGGAATTTGCCGATGCCATCGGCTTTCCGCCCACTTTCACCATCTATGATACGGCCGATTCCGTGAGCGCCATCAAGGACTGCCTCAAGCGGCTGGGCCTGGATGACAAGCTTTACAAGCCCAAGGAGGTGCTCGCCCGCATCTCCAAGGCGAAGAATGACCTGGTCACGCCCACGCCGTACGCCAACGGCGCCGGCGGCTACCGCGACGATGACCGGCTGCACAAGAAACCCGAAATCTACCGGGTGTACCAGGCCTACTGCCAGTTGTGCCGGCAGTCGGGGGTGATGGACTTCGACGACATCCTCCTGTACATGAACATCCTGCTGAAGCAGAGTCCGGCCGCCCTCGCCTCGATTTCCGGGCGCTTCGATGCCATCATGGTGGACGAGTACCAGGACACCAACTATGCGCAGTACCTGATCCTCAAGAAGCTTGCGGCTGAACACCGGAACCTGTGCGTCGTGGGAGACGACTCCCAGTCCATATACGCCTTCCGCGGGGCCAAGATCGAGAATATCCTGAACTTCAAGAAAGACTTCCCGGAGGCGAAGACCTTCCGCCTGGAACGCAACTATCGCTCTACAAGGAACATTGTGAACGCCGCTAATACGCTGATTGCCAACAACGAAGGACGGATTCCGAAACAGTGCGTGTCCATGGGCGAGGAAGGGGAGAAGATCCGTCTCGTGCGGGCTTACACGGAGCAGGAGGAAGCGGCCCTCATCGCTTCCGCCATCCTGCAGCGGATGCACGAGGTGCACGCCGAATACGAGGACTTCGCCATCCTGTACCGCACGAACGCCCAGTCCCGTGCGCTGGAGGAGCAGCTCCGCAAGCGGAACATTCCGTACGTGATCTACTCGGGGAACTCTTTCTTTGAGCGGGCGGAAGTCAAGGACATGATGGCCTATTTCAAGCTGGCCGCGAACACGAACGATGACGAATCCTTCAAGCGGGCGGTGAACAAGCCGGCCCGCGGCATCGGTGACACGTCGCTGGCGGCCCTGGCCGCGGCGGCGCAGGCGAAGGGCACTTCGCTGTACGGCGCCGCCTGGGCGGAGGACCTGGAGACCTTCGGCCTCCGCGCCGCCGCCGTCGGCAAGATCCGCGGTTTCTGCTCGATGATCGCCAAGGTGGCGGAGACGCTGGAACAGACGGACGCCTACGAGGCGGCGAAAACCCTCGCCAGCGAGTCCGGCCTGTACCTTTTCTACAAAAGCGATAATTCCATCGAGGGCCAGGCCCGCGCCGCGAACGTCCAGGAACTCCTGGACAGCGTGGCGGGCTACGTGGAGGAAGTGCAGGGAGAATACCGCAACGAGATGCTGGAAGACGGGCACGGGGAAGTGCCGGATTCCGAACTGCCGCTCGTCACCCTGCCGGCGTTCCTGGAGAACATCTCCCTCCTGTCCAATGTGGACGTGGCGGAGGACGAAACCTCCAACAAGGTGGCCCTGATGACGGCCCATTCCGCCAAGGGCCTGGAATTCCCCTATGTCTTCGTGTCCGGCATGGAGGAAAACCTGTTCCCCTCCGGCGGATGGATGCTCACGGAACCGGAACTGGAAGAGGAACGCCGCCTGTTCTACGTGGCCCTTACACGAGCCAAGACGGCCGTAGCGCTCACTTTCGCCCAGACACGCATGCGCAACGGCAAGCATGAAAGCAACGCCCCCAGCCGTTTCCTGCGCGAAATTGCGCCGCAATATCTTCAGAATCCCCTGCGGAAGGAGGACTTCTCGGTGGAACGGTCGGTCGATGACGATGACCATCCGGGCTTCCGGTTCGGACGGTTCGGGGGAGGAGGGGAGATTTCTCCACGCGCTTCGCTTGGTCGAAATGACAGGGGAGGCGCAATTGGTCGGAGTGACAGAGGACCGGCAGTCGGTCGGAATGACAGAATTGCGCCCCGGGGAGCGAATAGTCCTGTCGGGACGCCCCGGCCGACCACGCGGGAGGCCGTGCTGAACCGGCCGTTGCCGCCCAAGGTCCCGGATGCGGAATTCACCCCGGACCCGATGTCCAGCTTCCGCGTGGGGGACCGGATCGAACATAATCGATTCGGGGTTGGAAAAGTCCTAAAAATATCTGGGGAAGTGCCAGATATCAAGGCAAATATCGTTTTTGAGAAATATGGCGAAAAAATTCTATTACTGAAATATGCTAAAATTCGTCACATTTGACTTGCGAAGTAGAAAAACTTTCGTATATTTGTCACGAAGTTTTTCATAGTTTAAGTTTAGGTTAAGTAGCGGGCCCGACGCAGTGATGCGTCGGGCCCGTGAAATTAGGACTCACTTAGAATTGAAAAATCCGACCCTGATGGGGCCGGATTTCATTTTCATAGGTAAGATTAGGACTGACTTTTTCAAAATGCTACCCGCAGTAGAAGTACTGGTCCACGAGTTTCCGCATCAGGGCCGGGTCCTTCTTGGCATCGGCATGGAGGTGCTTGTCGTGGTGGCTCTTGAGGGCCGTGATGATTCCGTCGATCATGCGGGGCTTGAAAACGCCGGCTTCCTCATAGGCGGCACGCGCTTTTTCCAGGCAGGCGGCGGATTCTGCGCAGCAGGTCGGGAGGGAGTCCAGGGTCGCGAGCCGGGCGGCGTTCTCGCTCTTGTGGATGTCCATGTCCACATACTTGTCGGCCGCAATCTTCAGCGCTTCCTCGGCGGGCATTTCCAAGCCCTTCCGGGCGGCGACGCACAGGCCGGCCATCAGTTGATAAATGTCGGCGGAGCAGTCCGGACTGCGCATCTCGAAAGTCTGCTTGTCCGTCGTGTCGGCCGGGACCGGCTGCTCGTGCGGATTGGCCCGGGTGCACATGTCCACCCCGGAGGACCAGCCCAGCGGTACCCGGACCAGGGCGGAGCGGTTGCAATCGCCCCAGCATACATTGGTCGGCGCTTCCTGGTGCGGGACCAGGCGGAAATAGGAGGTAGGATTCTTGTTGCCGAAGGCCGTGATGGACGGGGCCATCAGCATCAGGCCGGCGATGGCGCGGCGGGCGACCTCGGACAGCTTGCCGTCCGGGCCCAGGGTGACGTTCTTGCCTTCCTGCATCAGGCGCATGTGGATGTGCATGCCGGAGCCGGCCTTGCCCACGGTGATCTTCGGCGCGAAGGACACGTCCAGCCCCCACTGGTAGGCGAGGTTCCGGATGACCCATTTCGCCAGCAGGAGCTGGTCGGCGGCCGTTTCCACCGGGTTCGGAAGGAACTCGATCTCGTTCTGCTCGTAGATTTTCCCGTCCAGGGTGAAATTGCCCACCTCGCTGTGCCCGTACTTGATCTGGCCGCCGGTCTTGGCGACGTGGACCATGCAGGCGCGGCGGAAGTCGTTCAGCTTGGCGAAGGGTTCGGACTCGTGATAGCCCTTCTGGTCCGTGGCGGGGAACAGGGACTCCGCGTCGGTGATGACGTAGTATTCCAGTTCGCCCATGGCCTCGAAGGTGAGGCCGGTGGACTGGTAGAAGGCATCCTCGGCCCGCATCAGGGTCATGTATGGGGCGCAGTCGAACGGCTCGCCGTCCTTCGTGAAGAAACTGCACAGGAAGCACAGGGTCGGAATCTCATTGAAAGGGTCCACGAACGCGGTCCGGTAGCGCGGAATGACGTACAGGTCGCTGTTTCCGGCCTCGATGAAGGAAGGGAACAGGCTGGATCCGTCCACGCGTTCGCCTTCGGTAAGGATCGTCTCCACGTACGCGAGATTGTTCACGGTGAAGTTCAGCGTCTTCACGCGCCCGTCCTCGGCGGGATACATGAAATCCACCATCCGGATCCCTTTCTCCCGGATGAACTTGATCAGATCGGCGCGGGTGAATTCCTGCGGCAGCTTGCCCAGGAAGGAAACCACCTCGTTGGGGTTCAGTTCGATGCGATGGTCCATTATTATTTATGTGGTTTGTTCTACACAAAGATAATGAATCATTATTGAAAAACAAAGACTTCCTTTTAATTCTTAACTTGGCGGCGGGCGCCCTTGGTTTTTTCGGAAACTATCCGTACCTTTGTCATCCCACGCGGAATTAGCTCAGTTGGTAGAGCGTTGGCTTCCCAAGCCGAAGGTCGCGAGTTCGAACCTCGTATTCCGCTCATGCAGCGAGGACCGGAATCATCCGGCCCTCGCTTTTTTCATTTCAGGACATAGTCGGAGACGGCTTTGAGGCCGGTGGTGCCGAAGTAGGAGGTGACGAGACTGCCTTTGAGGTACACGCGGGAGCCGACGAGGTCGGGATGGTCCACGAGATTGAGGGCGTCGCGGACGGGACCTTTGGGGAGTTCGACCGCGATGCAGGAGGCCTTCGTCGTCACGGAGGATCGTGCAGCGATCGCGAGATGCGTCGCCTTTGTGAACTTGGAGGTTTTCACGTTCGTGCCGGCCGAAGAAAGGTCGCCGCCGACGATATAGCCGAACACCCAGATCTCGTCCTCGCCGATGTGATCCGCGGCTTGCGCGACGGAATAGGCACTGTCGAGGCCGGTTCCGGAATCGTCGTCTCCGCCCGAGCCTCCGCTCCCGGATCCGCTCCCGGATCCGCCTCCGCCGATGACATAGGATTCGCTGTTCCAGATTTTGGCCGTGTCCACGGCGACGGTGATGGAACTGGTGGCTGCGGTGCCGCCGTACGGGGCGGAGATGTTCAGGGTGAGGATGGTCCGGGCATCGAGTGTGCGGGTGAGCAGGATTTCGTCCGCGCCCCGGTCGTTCAGGACGAGGGAGATGGGACCGGGTTTGAAATAGGCGATCCGCTTTTCCGAGTAGCCGTACATGAGGCGGGTTTCGCCGGATTTGAGAAAGAGCACCCCGTCGGGATAGGAGGTAAGGAAGTCCGGTGCTACCTGGAGGCGTACACCGGCATTCTCCAGGGTGCAGTTGAGCCGTACCGTCACGGTAGCCCCGGCTTTCACGACGACCACTTGCTCGTCGCCATACACCGGACGGGAGAAGCCCGGTGTCGTGAATTCGATGGAGTGGACGGCCACCGTGTAGCTGCCCGCATCCACCAGGAGGGATTCCGGTGAGTCACCATAGGACCCTTCATACAGGATTTTCCCCTTCGCGTCGGATACCTTCAGAATAAAGTCGTTCGTGTCCGGGATTTCCGCCGACGCGGCCCGGGTATCGGCCCCGTTCCCGGCGATGATCCACCGCAGTTCCCCTTGCCCTCCGGACCGGAGCCCGAAGTCGTCACATGCGCCCAGCACCGCCACCAGCGGCAGGAGCGCCCACAGTCTTTTGAGTCGCATAGCCTTGATTCTTTTACCGGCCGGACACCGCGCCCGGCCATGTGCGAAAATAACCGGCCCCGCCGGGACCCAGGGCAAGATTCATAAAAATGTGGCGAAATCTTTCCGGTTGTTTCAAAGAAACATTTTTCCTGCCCGTTTTTCCCCGTTTTTTCGTTATATTTGTTTCTCCGGAAGACGATAACCAAACCCTTTATAATCATGAAGAAACTGCTGTTCGGCGCTGCCGTCTGTCTCGTCCTCGCAGGGGCGGCGGTCGCTTGCAAGAATCTCGCGGACAAGCGGGCGGCGCTGCCGCGGCCCGAAGGCCCGTGCGATGTGTATGAGCGGGGCGGCGCCCCCTGCGTGGCTGCACACAGTACGACGCGCGCCCTGTATGCAGCCTATGACGGCCCGCTGTATCAAGTCATGCGGGAGTCGGACGGAAAGACCCTGGATATCTGCGTGGTGCGCGCCACGGCGGACGATCCGGGCGGTTATGCCGATGCTGCGGCGCAGGACGCCTTTTGCAAGGATACCTACTGCTGGATCACGGTCCTCTATGACCAGTCCGGCAAGGGAAACCACCTCTACCAGGCCCCGCGCGGTGGTTTCAGCGGTCCCGCGATGGGCGGATACAACAACGTTCCCGTAGCCGACTGGGCGCCGGTGAACGTGATGGGCCACAAGGTGTACGGCCTGTTCATCGCCCCGGGCATGGGCCTGCGCCTGAACGATCCCACCGGCACGGCCGTGGACGACCAGGCCGAAGGCCAGTACTGGGTGTTCAGCGGACGCCACTACAACTCCGGCTGCTGCTTCGACTACGGCAATGCCGAGACCGACAGCCGGGACGACGGCGACGGCACCATGGAGACGACGTATTTCGGAAACTCCCGCGGCTGGTATTATGGCGAGGGCGAAGGCCCCTGGATTATGACCGACCAGGAGAACAACCTCGTCGGCTGTGTCAATCCCGACCCGAACGACAAGTTCTGCGAGGGCCTCGAATCCATTTCCTGGCGCTTCGTCACGGCGACCGCCGACGGTGAGCCGCACCACTGGCGCTCCATGGGGGGAAACGCCCAGGAAGGCGCCCTGAAGGTCTATTATGACGGCGGCCGCATCCAGAACGACCGCAGCAGCTACGATCCGATGCGCAAGCAGGGCGCAATCCTGCTGGGCAACGGCGGCGACAACAGCAACGGCTCCGCCGGCACCTTCTACGAGGCGGCGATGACCGCCGCCGGCACCTTCCCGACAGAGGAGGTCAACCAGGCCGTCCAGGCCAATGTGGTCGCGGCCCGCTACCGGGAGGCGACCCTCGAAGTCTTCCCCTCGCTGAAGGACAACCGCCCGTCGAATGTGCAGACCTTCCTCCCTGGCGGTTCCGCCAAGACCGTGGTCCGCTTCGTCAATACGACCGACGCTCCGGTCGAGGGCCTCACCCTGTCCCTGAACCTGCCGAAGGGCTGGAAGGCGACGGTCGATGGGAACAAGCAGCTGCAGGTCAAGTATCCGGTCGAACCCGGCCAGACGGTTGTCGCCGAATTCGACGTGGAGGCCGGATCCGCTTCCTTCAACGGTGACCTGGAAGCCGTCGCTTCCTGGGACGGCGCCGCCGCCCGGGAACGCGCCCGCCTGAAGGTCCGCGCGACGGATGCGGTGAAGATCAATGAATTCAGCGTCACCGACGGCTTCATCGAACTGTATAATGCCGGGGACGGGGAAGTGAATCTCTCCGGCTGGACCGTCCGCCAGCACGCAGCGAACATCCCGGCCTTCTCCGACATCCGGATCCCGTCCGGCACCAAGCTCGCCCCGAAATCCTTCTATGTCCTGGGCATGGCCGGTTCCGGCCTGGCCGTGGACGCTGCGAAAGGCGACAACGTCATCTATGTGCGCAGCGTCGAGGGAATCAAGCCTGGCGATGAAATCGTCATCGGCCAGGAAAAGTACACCGTCAAGGCGGTGAACGCGCCCGCGGAAGAACCGGCGGCCCCGGGCCGCAACCCGTTCGGCCGCGGTTTCCAGCCCGCCGGCGCGCCCACCACGGTGTGGCAGCCGCTTCCGGGCGGCCACGGCATCGAGTTCCCGGCCGGATCGACCAACA
>JAEEGG010018113.1_pt1 | contig 14384 bp, 7 predicted proteins | sample 9134161 | NCBI WGS metagenome assembly JAEEGG01 (sample SAMN16246543, study PRJNA631951) | gut metagenome | biome: gut microbiome; feature: rumen; material: CR-attached | host: Bos | place: Iran: Karaj | collected 2018-10
CGTTGTCACAACTATCGAGTACTATCTGAAGTAACTATCCAATCCTTCAGAAACAATTCTGTCGCAAGTGAAAGGTTCCAATTGGCCTTCGCTTGCGATTCTTTTAAAAAAGTTTGGATATGTCGCGAAAAAGCAGTATCTTTGCGTCCGATTTAGATATTTAAAAACAAATGAAAAAGATTATTTCGATGGCAGTAGCTACCCTGATGGCTGCCATGAGTATGTTTGTGTTGTCATCGTGCGAAGGCGATGACCCCGATTTCGTCAATCCTGACCAAAATGTGCAAAGATGCGTCAAGCCCGACTACCTCAAGGCAGGCGACAAGGTGGCACTTGTCTCGCCCTCTTACTTCACTCCGATGGAGAATGTCGAGAAGACGGCCAACCTCCTGCGTGCCTGGGGATTCGAACCCGTCATCGGTCCCAACGTAGGTAAGATTGTCGATGGAAAATATGCCGGAACCGTAGCTGAACGCGTCAGCGACCTCCGTTGGGCGCTCAGCGACCCTTCCATCAAGGCTATCCTCTGTAACCGTGGCGGCTATGGCTCCATTCAGCTCATCGACCGCCTGTCGCTCTCCGTAATCAAGGCATCGCCCAAATGGATTATCGGATTCAGCGACATCTCCACACTCCATGGCTTGTGGAGCTGTGCCGGAGTGATGAGCATCCACGGCACCATGAGTTCATTCCTCGCCAAGGGCGGCACCGATGCATCCAGCATCCTCTTGCGTGACTTGTTGCTCGGCAACGTCCCGCGCTATGAACTGCCCGCCCACGAGCAGAACATCGAGGGTAAGGCCAGTGGTGTGCTTGTCGGAGGAAACATTTGCACCTTCGTGCCCAACCTGGGCTCACAGGCCGATGCAACCAAGGGCAAGAACCTGATACTCTTCATCGAGGAAGTCGAGGAGTCGATGCACAACATCGATCGTCAGATGCGTATCCTGCAGATGAACGGTGTCCTCGACCGCTGTAATGGCATTATCCTTGGAGAGTTTACCGATTGCGGCACCGAATTCAAGCAGCCCGATGGCACGACTATCAGCGTCGAAGCCATGCTCCACGAGATGCTGAAAGACTATCGCATCCCCGTGCTCTGCGGCTTCCCCGCTGGTCATGGCGACGTGAATCTGCCCCTCGTGATGGGCGCTCCCGTCACCATCGACGTGCGCGGTGATGGAGCAACCCTCCAGTTCGACATAGTGGGCAACCAGCAGCCTGTCAACACCGATGCTATTACGGCTCCCTCCACTCCTGCTCCTATCCGTCTCCGTATGGCAGGAAAGATAGAGTAAATGAGCGAATTCTTTTTGACATATCAAACATCGCAGTGGGTGCTTCTGACACTCACGGCGCTGCTTGTGGGTATGTCGAAATCGGGTATTCAGGGCATCACGCTACTTGTGATTCCCCTTATGGCATTGAGTTTCGGGGCAAAGCCCTCCACGGGTCTCATACTGCCCCTGCTCTGCATGGCAGATATCTTCGCGGTGATGCATTATCGTCGCGTGGCTAACTGGACCTACATCGTTCGGCTGCTGCCTTCCGCCATCGCAGGCTTTTTCGTAGCACTTGCGGTCGATCACTTCGTCCCTGCCACCGAGTTCAAGAAACTTATGGGCGCCTGCCTGCTCTTCGTGCTCATCCTAATGATGGTGACCGAGTATCGTGGCAAGCAGAACATGCTCATCGACAAGTGGTGGTATGGGCCGTTGTTCGGTTTGCTGGGTGGTTTCACGACGATGATAGGCAATGCGGCAGGACCCGTGATGGCCATCTATCTGCTTTCGACCAAGATGCCGAAGATGAACTTCGTGGGCACCAATGCGTGGTTCTTCATGGTGGTGAACCTGCTGAAAGTGCCACTCCAGATCTTCGCGTGGCACAACATCACGCTTCACACGTTCGCGGCTGACCTCTGCTGTCTGCCCTTCATTGTCCTCGGCGGTCTGTTGGGCCTGCGTTTGGTCCGTTGGCTGCCCGAAAAGATCTTCCGTCGCTTCATCACCATAGTCACCTGGATTTCTGTTATCCTGATGCTGATTTGATAAATTTCTTTTTTCTTGAATAGGGGAGCAAATACTCTGACGCGCGTCAGAGTACTCTATCCATTTGCGCAAACACTCTGTCGGCCGTCACGATGCTTTATCTCGTAGAAGCAAGCATTCTGACGGCCGTTATGATGCTTTATTCTGTAATAGCAAGTACTCTGTCGGCCGACAGAGTACTCTATCCATTTGCGCAAGCACTTTGTCGGCCGTCATAATGCTTCTTCTTGTAGAAACAAGTACTCTGTCGCGCGTCAGAATGCTTTATCCATTTGCGGAAACACTCTGACGGCCGTCATAATGCTTTTTCCTGTGGGAGCAAGTACTCTGACGGCCGACAGAGTGTTTTATCCGATTGCGCAAACATTCTGTCGGCCGTCACGATGCTTTATTCTGTAGGAGCAAGCATTCTGTCGCCCGTCAGAGTGCTTTCTGCTTTGATTATCTGTTCACCGAGGCCGATGGTGTAGCCTTCGGAGAGGAATACGACGCGGTTGAAGGTGTCGGCGATGATGAAGATGGGGAGGGTGGGGTTATTGATGTGCATCTCGGTGCATAGTTCGCTGAGGATCTTGCCGTCGATGTCGGTGCCGAAGAATGTTTTGTCGGGGAGGGCGGGAGTGTCGGAGAAACGGGCAGCGTCCTGCTCGTTGCGGAAGAGGAGGACGAAGGGAATGCCCCATTGATCGAAAGCTCGCTTGCACTGGGCGATGTCGCGCAGCGTATGGTTGGTGGGCTCGTTATTGGGAGCGATGAAGCCGAGAATGTAATAGCCGCGACCCGTGGTGGAGAGGAGGGACTTCGTGCCCTGCGAGAGGTCGTTGTAGAGATTCTCGCTGTTGAAGTTGCCGATGACCTGTAATTCCGTGTCGGCTTGTCGTAGCATCAGCGGCACCTTGACCTTCTGGTCCTTCTCTATGGGAAAGACCTCGATATGGGTGAGCACGGAACCTGTGGCCAAACGCGTGCCCGTGACGAGCATGTAGTCGCCACAATCAAACGACGTGGCATTGCTGCCGAAAAGGCTTCGATAGGTGTCGTCTTCGCCGTAGTTCAGAAGGACGGGCGAACCATCCTTGACTTGCGAGAGGGAGAAGTGGGTGTAGTATTTCGGGTCGGGGTTGTAGCGCGTGGGGGTGTAGGTGAGGGAGAGGGCGCCTTGGGTGGAGGGACGAGATGGGCGACCAAGCTTGGTCGCCACGGAAACAGATGGGACGAAGAGGACGTCGGTCCAAAGGGGCGTGGTTCCCATTTGGGCGAACTGGAGTTTGCGGGTCACGGGATCGATGCGGGCGGGGATGTGGCAACTGCGGGCGATGGCGACGAAGAGGATGTCGCGTGAGGTGGCATCGCAGCAACGGTGGGTCCAGGCTCCGACGGGTGTCATACGCAGGTTCTGGGGATTGCGCGTGGTGTCGAGCGCGATGTTTTGGCCAATCCAAGCGGCAAGCTGCAGCGGATCGGCACGCCAAGCCTTGGCCTGCTCGTCGCTGATGTGCTGGGCAAAGAAGGCCTTGTAGGGACGTAGTCCTTCGTTGGCAACGCGGGGATTGACGACGTACTGCATCTGGAAGTCATCCATCGCATCAAATTCGGCAGGCTCGAAGCCAAAGAAGGCATCACTCAGTACGTCGGGCGTGACGTCGCGTAGGTCCTTGGCGGAAAGCGCCTTGAGCAATGAACGACGAAGATTGGGGCTGATAGCCTCACCGACGATGGTATTCTGGTTCAGGAACTGATTGATTACCTTATGATTGCCACGTGAGGCAAGGAAGAGCGGGTCGTCAGACGTGGGGAAAGTGGCGACGTAGGCGTTGCGAAGCGAATCCTCGTAAGCCAGACGCTGGTTGTTGAGCGCACGTTGTTCGGGGGAGACTTCGGGCAACGTGTTTCGTTCGTCGGGAGGCACGATGTTGAGGTCGACGCTGAAACGGTCGCCAGGATGATGATTGAGCGTGAGGCACAGCGTATCGGTATCGCCGATGGAAATCTTGCGGAAGCTGTAGGCATCGCCTTTGTGTGCCCAGCAGATAAGGTCGCCCAGGCCAGCCTGCATGGAGGTGATGCCCTCGGCATCGGTCTGACGACGCAGGACGGTGTAGAACTCGGCATAGTTGTAGATCTTGAATTCCACTGTGGCATCGGGAACGGGATGATTCTCGACATCGAGCACCTGGACATAACTGCGCGCCACCGGGGCATAGCGACTGGTGACGTCGATTTCGGTGAAGCAGGCGTTGCGCTGCATCACTTCTTCGGGTCCATCGTATTGGCCGAAGACCTTGGTATGCATAAGCATAGCGCGCGAAGCAGGCTGATTGAACCAGCCGAGGTCGAGGACGGGTTCAGGTTCGCAGGCACCGAGGAAATGCCACTCGCCGTCAGCCCATGCTTCGACCCAGGCGTGATTGTCGTCGGTGTGGGCCCAGCGTGGGGTATAGACCTGGCGGGCGGGTATGCCGACGCTGCGCAAGGCTGCTACGAGGAAGGTGGATTCCTCACCGCAACGACCATAGGCCGTACGGATAGTGGCGAGGGGCGAGGAGGTGCGTTCGTCGCTGGGCTGATAGGTGACGCGTTCGTGGCACCAATGGTTCACCTCGAGGATGGCTTCGGCCATCGAGAGGCCCTTGACGCGGTCCTTGAGCTGCGGATAGAACACCATGCGACAGGTGTCGAGGTTCTCGTTGTTGACACGCACGGGGAGGACGAAGTGGCGCCATTCGCGTTCAGGAATGGTGCTGCCCCATGGCATCTCGCGGCGTGCCTGGAGGGCGCAGTCGATATTCTGAAGCCAGAAGTCGCGGCTGTAGTCCACGCTGTCGGGAAGGGGCATGGAGGCGTAGAGGAAGGCGAGGGCTTCGTCACGGGTAGTCTCGGGTGCTGTTGTACAGGAGGCGAGGGAGAGGAGGGCGAGGAGAGGGAGGAGGGGCTTCATGTTAATGGGGGCAGCGGTTCAACCGCTGCTTGCTAAAAGGGGGGAAGAGGGGAAGGAGGCAAGTCCGGACAAGCGGGTCATCCCCCTAAGCAGGGGGACCGAGGGGGTCTGAGATGGCGAGGACGGTTTGGTGGACGAGGACGGGGTCGGTGAGGAGGAGGCCATTGTGTAGGGAACGGAGGGAGCCGTGGATCTCAGTGGCACCAGTGGTGTCAAGGATGCGACGGGCGTTTGTGGGATTGACGCCAGCACCGGGCATGATGATGATGCGTCCATCGGCCTGAAGGACGAGTTGGCGTAGCAGGGGGATGCCGGCTTCGGCAGTGGGTGCTTGTCCGGAGGTGAGGAGACGTGTGCAGCCCAGGGCGATGATGTCCTCGAGGGCTTGATAGGGGTCGCGGGTATGGTCGAAGGCGCGGTGGAAGGTGACCTGCATATCTTGGGCGGCATCGATGAGACGGCGGCAAAGAGGGATGTCGATGTCGCCATCGGAGGTCAATGCACCGATGACTACGCCATCGGCACCGAGTCGGTGGGCAAGGTGGATGTCGCGGAGCATCGTTTTGGCCTCAGCTTCGTCATAGACAAAATCGCCTTCGCGCGGACGGATGAGGACGTGGAGTTTTAGTCCCTCGATACGACGAGCTCCCTCAATCGTTTCGGCCGAGGGAGTGAGCCCGTCAAGTTCGAGGGCAGAGCAGAGTTCGATACGTTGGGCACCGCCTTGAGCGGCTGCCAGGGCGCTTGCAAGGTCGCCTGCACAGACTTCGAGGATTCGCATGGGGCAAAGATACGCATTTTTGGAGGCAACTCCAAATTTTCTGCTTGTTTTTTAGATTAACATTTGGAAATGTTAAGTAAATGCATTATTTTTGCAGCGAATAATTCAACATTCCAGACATTCAGAATTGTTTCTAACAACTTAAATATATATTTATGAAAACGACACATTTCTTAATCGTTAGCGTTGTGGCATCGATGATGGCATACGGCGCAAAGGGTGAGGATGGGACGCTGCGTGATGATACGCTGACCGTTGTGGCATCACAGTTCACTGCAGGTGACCATATGAGCGTTTGTGATCCAGCTGGGAACCGTATCACATTTGTTATGAAGGAACGCTCGAAGGTTCCGCAGACCCAACAGCATGTGCGACAGGACAATGCTTTGGCGAAGGTGGGACCGAGCCTCGACAAACCTTATTACCAGGTTCGTATGGCGTTGCCCATCCCTTCGGCCTATACGCCTACCGAACAGGGAGCGCTGGTCGGCCTGGACGAAGGCGTTTATCATCATATGCATTCGGCTGCCTTGGAAGCCTTGCCTAATGAAGATATGCTGGCCATCTATTTCAGCACACCGGTAGGTCTGGCCGAGAAGGACACGGCGACAACCTTTGTGCAATGCCGCCGACGTGCAGGCAACGATTATTGGGATATGCCCGAGTTACTATTCGACACGAAGGGCGGTAATGACCAGTCGGCCCTGCTCTTCCGTGACGGGCAGCGAATCTGGTTCTTCGGAGGTGGGCGTGGTATGACCGATATGGTGCCTTTCCGCGTATGCTACAGCGACGACAATGGTGTCAGCTGGACATACAATGTGCCACGTTTGGACAAACCCGCTTCCGACTATACAGCCCAGCCGGTGAGCAATGCGTTTCGTGATCCAGAGGGCAACCTCTATATCGTGATGGATGCAGCAGGTTCACAGAGTTTCCTTTGGCGAAGCAGCGACAATGGGTTGTCCTGGCACGATATGGGTGGCCGCACCGATGCACGTCATTCGAGCATCGTGCCGCTTGACGATCAGGGAACTTTGCTCAGTATCGGTGGCAAAAACAACGATTGCGAGGGCTGGAATCCCCAGAACATCTCGCACGACTGGGGAGCTACATGGGAGAAGGCTACACCAGGCGTCATTCCTCCGTTGGGTACGGCACAACGTCCGAATATGATACGTCTGCAGAGTGGCAATCTGCTGCTGGTCACCGATTCGTATCAGCACAAGAAGAAGATTGCTCCCCCTGCAGGATGGAAGATGGGGAATGAATGTGTCTGCGGTGTGTCGAAAGACAATGGAAAGACGTGGACATTCAAGGCTCTGCCGGGCACCTTGCCGCAGCATCATCGCGTGGCGCATCCCTCGGTGGGCTACGTCACAGTGCGGCAGTCGGACAACGGAATGATTCATATTTTGACAACTACCAACTATCCAGGCCTTGAGATTGAATTCAACGAAGCGTGGTTTTGGAGTGCTGAGGGCGACCTGACTGCCGACACGTTTGCACCCTATAATCTTGGTGATGGATGGACGGTGGATACAGCCAGCCATACGGCGGTGTGGACCCAGTATTGGCCCAATGGGCAGAAGCGCGTGGAGAGCACGTGGAACATCTGGCCTACTCCTCGTGATGGACACCGACCCTTGTGCGGACGCATTGCAGAAGGCCCCGCTCGTCATTATGACGAACAGGGCCAACTGGTGAGGGAATATATGTTCCATGAGGGGGTGCTGCAGGATAGCATCGAGGGCGAAACCGGCATCAAGGATGAAGGACTCTAAAGACCTCGGGCAGCCCAGATGAGTTCCTTGGCTGCATTGATTTCCTTGAACTTCTTTTCGGCGGCAGCCTTGACGTCATCACCGAGGGTGGAAACCTTGTCGGGATGATATTGGAGGGCCATCTTGCGATAGGCCTTCTTTACTTCGTCGTCGGTGGCATCGGGAGAGACGCCAAGCACCTTGTAGGCATCTTCAATCTTGTTGGAGCCGAGATGGAGAAGCTTGTCCACTTCGTCGACATTGATGCTGAGCCAATTGGCTATCGAGCGGATTCGATCGACCTCGACCTGTACCACCGAGCCATCGGCCTTGGCGATTTCGCAGAGGAAGGCAAGGAGCTGGAGGCGCTCTTCTACGCTCATGGCACCTACCATCTGGTAGCAGCATTGGCGTATCTGCTCGGTCCACAATGCTGTGCCGAGTTGCTTGTGACGTTCGAAGAGACGAAGCAGGATCTCGTTTCCCTGGCTTTCTGCGGCAGTGCCGAAGTTGTTGCGCAGGGTGCGGCGCACGTATTCCATCTCTGAATGCATGATCTTCTGGTCGGCTATGATGATGTGAGACGAGAGGAGAAGCAGTGAGAAGAGGTAGCTGTTGCGCTCACCTTCCTGCTGGGTGCCACGCTGAGACTGGGTGGTGCGACGGGTGTAGGTGGTGCGTCTCTGTTGCGAATGGGGTTCCTGTTCGCCTGATGTGAGTTGGTTGCTGTTGCTGATGAAGTCATCAACGATGTAGCCGAGGGCGTAGCCTGCGATTGCTCCAAAGGCGCCTCCTGAGAGCAGGCCGAGGAAGGCTCCTATCCATTTTGCGAATGCCATGGGTTCAATTAATAATTAACAATTAACAATTAATAATTGACAAATAACAATTTGTTTGGTTCGGTGCAAATATACGCAAAATTTGCGAAAAGGAGTATATTTTGACAACGTTTCCTTGGAAAGAGGGAAGAAAAGGGTTGAGATGGCAGATGGAGGTGATAAAAAATGATGATAGATAAGGATGATAAAAAGGGGGATATACCTCGCGAGGCACATCCCCCATGTTTTTATGGTATGATGATAGGTTTATTTCACAATCAGTTTCTTGCCACCTTGAATGTAGATGCCGGCGGGGAGGGTGCTGACGTCGTCGCCCACGAACTTGCCGTCGAGGGTGTAGATGCGACGGATAAGTGAGGGATCGTCGGCACGAACGATGCGGATGCCGTTGGTGAATGGGATGGCATCGGGGATGATGACCTCGGCATTGCCCACACGGTCGATGGCGAGCACGTAGAAGCTATAGGTGGCACCATCGCCTGCAGGTACGATGTAGAATACCTGGTCGGGGAACTGACCAGCGCAGGTGTAGTCGCCGCCATCCTTCGAGACGAAGAGCTGGTAACTATCGACACCCGAAGCAGCATCGTAGGAACTGCAATTGATGGCGATGAGTTGGTTGGCCGTGTCGTAGTTAGCTTCTGACATGGTGGTGACAGGAGCCGTGAGGTCGAGCGTGTTGGTGTATTCGTTGGTTTCAATCGGGAAGTTCTTGTCGAAGATGATTTCTGCCTTGTTGCGGATGACAGTGCCGTCGGGCAGACCTGGCTTGAGGCCCACGGTGAAAGTGACGAAGCCCTCACCCTCGGGAGCATTGACATTAGGTGGCAACTCAATGCCCTCGATGTCCCACGACAGGCGATTGCCTTCGCGTGTCATCTTCCAATTGTAGCCCACGCCATCGTGACTGGTGCCTCCGAATCTCACTGTGCTTACATCGAAGACTTCCTCGTCGAGGACGTCGCTGATGCGCACACGATAGGCAGCATCGCCGGCTTCGGCCTTGTTTTCGAACATGATGGTGTAGCCGATGGTCTGTTCGCCAGCGATGTAGTGCTGTTCGCCCACACCCTGCGGACCACACATCTCGTTGGGATCCCACGAGGTTACGACGCCGTTGATGGGCTGTTTGCCATCCCTCACTTCGAGGTCGTCCTTGATGTAGCCAAGGTCCTTGTAGATCCAGTACCACAGACGGCGACGAAGGTTGGGCACGATGTTCTGCATGATTTCGATTGCGCTTCCTACAGCCTTTATGGTTGTGCCGATGACGGGTATCTTTTCGATGCCCTTGACGCATGCGGTCTTGATGACCGACTTGGCGGTGTAGGCTGCCACGCCAGGCTGTTCGCCGTGATACTGCTCGTAGGTGAGGTTGAGGAACTTGCAGTACTGGCGTTCCTCCTGCTCGTTGAGGGCAAGCACTTCCCCGGCGGTACGGGAGACGAAGTGGTCGATACCGAGCTGGTCCTGGACAATGTCCCAAGCGCAATCGACAACGAAGCCAATGACGATGGCTGTGGAGATGGGTTCGAAGGCGCGAATCCTCTCGGCTGCATCTTCGCCAGGACGAACGGGAATGAAGTTGATGTCACCCACACCTTCGCTGATGAGGTTGAACGTATAGAACTGCCATGGATCAAGACCAGGCACGATGAAGACAGCTGTTCCCTCGCAGTCTTCGCCCTCGACGAGGACGCTGTCGGCAGGCAGATAGGTGGTGCCCAGATCGCCTGGCATCTCGAAGCCGAGGATGTTGATGTCGCTCGAAGCGGAGATGACCAGTGCAGCTGGCATTGTGCGCACATTGCTCGTGTTGCAGATGGTGATGGGGTTGTAGCAGGCCACGCCCTTGCGCACTGTGTTGCGTCCACCGACAATGATATGCAGACCCAGATAGTTGGCATAGACGGGACCGCGTGCTGCCACTTCCTCCTCGTCTTCGCCCATCACAATGGAGTAACCACCCTGACCGGTGTAGCGACTCACTTTCAGGATGAGGTGGGTTTCCTCGTCGGTATTGTTATAATAGGAAGAGGTGATGCGGCTGCGTTCGATACGGTCGCCCTTGATCCACGAGAGACGTGGCGAGCCATTGTCGTTGTAGGTTCCATCCCAACGATACCAATCGACATTGCTCATATTGAGCGAATGGGTGGTATCGGGACAGATGGTGATGTCGATGACGTCACGGTTAAAGGTGCCCAGGTCGTACCAGTCTTCGGTATTGCGGTCGTTGTAATAGAAGAAGCCCAGCGTCGTATAGACTGTCTTCCCCTTCTTCAGCTCCAGACGGCCATCGAACTTGTTGTTGTCGATTCTTTCGCGCCAATAGGGGTTCGGGTTGAAGCGATAGGTGAGGGCATAGCCACCTTGTCCGGTATAACGGTCCTGACGGAGGAAGTAGGTGCCTGGAGCGAGGTCGGAGATGGTGAAGATTACGGTGGTGTCCTTGGAGTATCCGTCCATATCCTTGGAGGTGCGCCAGGAGACGTCGGTGCGTTCGCCGTTGTAGGTGTAGAGATTGAGGCTGCCCAGACGCAGCGTGGTCTCGGATGTGGTGGTAAATACAGCCTCGCCATCGGCTGATATCTCGAATCGGTACCAATCCACACCGTCGCGGTCGTTGTAGTAGAAGTATCCCAAACGACCTTGCTGAGTGATGCCCGAAGTTATTTCTGTGGCCTTGTCCCATGCGTTGTTGTCGAACGAATCGGGGCCATAGGGATTCGGCGTGAACTCAACCTTCAGCTTGTAGCCTCCTTGTCCGGTGTAACGGTCCTGACGGAGGAAGTAGGTGCCTGGAGCAAGATCGGAAATGGTGAAGACGACGGTGGTGTCCTTGGAATATCCATCCATATCTTTCGAGGTACGCCACGAGACGTCGGTTCGTTCAGCATTGTAGGTGTAAAGGTTGAGACTGCCGAGACGTAGGGTAGTTTCGGAGGTGGTGGTAAGTGCCAGAGTTCCCTCGTCGGGAATTTCGACTTTGTACCAATCCACACCGTCGCGGTCGTTGTAGTAGAAGTATCCCAAACGTCCCTGCTGGGTGGTTCCAAGTTTGATTTCGGAAACCTTTGTCCAATCGTTGTTGGGCTCGGGGTCCTTCTGATGGCTGTTGGCATTGAAGGTGTATTTGAGCGTGTAGGTGCCATAGCCTGTGTAGCGGTCGAGACGCAGGAAATAGGTACCAGCAGCACAATCGACGATGGTGAAGAAGACGGTGGTGTCCTTGGCATAGCCGTCCATATCCTTCGATGTGCGCCACGAAACGTCGCTTTGGTCAGCATTGTAGGTGTAGAGGTTCAGGCTGCCCAGACGCAAGGTAGTCTCGGAAGAGGTGTTGAGAATGACAGTTCCTTCGTCGGGTACTTCTATCTTGTACCAATCAACACCATCGGTCGAGTTCTGGTAGTCGTAGCCCAACTGTCCGCTGACGGATGGTCCGGCATTCAGTTCGACGGCCTCTTTCCAAGTGCCGTTTGGCTCGGGGTCGGCGTTGAGGCTGTGCGAGGTAAAATAATAGATCAACTGGTAGCTGCCGACGCCAGTGTAGCGGTCCTGTCGGAGGTAGTAGGTGCCTGCCGATACATTGGGGATTTCGAAGACGATGGTGGTGTCACGGCCGTAACCATCCATATCCTTCGAAGTGCGCCAAGAAACGTCGGCCCCATCGGCATTGAGTGTGTAGAGATTGAGGCTGCCCAAACGCAGGGATTGGTCGCTCTTGGTCTCGAAAGTGAGTTTGCCATCCTCGGGCACCTCGAGACGGAACCAATCGGTGTTGTCGCGGTCGTTATAGAATTGATAGCCCATTCGACCGGGCATTGTTACGCCTTGAGTCAAGAAGGCTGCCTGTTGCCAGGTGCCGTTGGGTTCCGGGTCGCTCTTGTAGGAAGGCTGGCTCAGCACGCAGGTGATCTGGAAGGTGCCGCTCGTGGCGTTGTTGGTGGGGCTGCCAGTTACCCTAACCTTGTAGGTGCCAATACCCATATCAGCGCAGGTAAGGATGCGTCCACCTTCGATCCACGTGGAGCCGGTGCGCCAATGATTTTCGCCATTGAACTCGGCATAGAGGTCGAGGCCGTCAATGCGGACGTTGCTGACGGAACTAACAGCGATGGTGGCATCTCCTTCAGTCTGGAGAGTGAGCGTGTACCATACTTCACGTTGTGTGTCAGTGAAGCGTCCCGTCTTCACATCGCCGTTCTCCAGGGTCTGTGCTGTGGCGATGCCGGGACCAGCGAGCGAAAGAAGCGCAAGCAAATAGAGGTAGATGTTTTTCATACAATAGTGTTTTTGGGGGTGTAGTAAGTGAGCTAATTGATGTGAAATATGGTGCAAATATAGCCAATAACGGACAAAATGGACTTACAAAAAATGAAAAAAGACTAACAATGCAGAAATTGTTAGTCTTTTGGTGGTATATTCGTACAATAAAGAGGGACGTAGTTACTTCTTTTGGGCCGTCCATTCGCGCGGTGTCATACCAGTGACCGACTTGAAGGTACGGAAGAAGGAGGTTTCGTTGGCAAACCCTGATTCGATGGCAACGTTCATCAGTTTCTTGTCGGGCTGCTCGACGAGGAGACGTTTAGCGTGCTCGATGCGGTAATTGTTGACCAGTTGGGTGAACGAGCAATTCTCGCATTCCCTAATGTATTCGGCGATGTTGCGGGGCGTGGTGTCGAGGAGGGTGGCGACGTCGGTCAGTTTTAGATCATTGTTCAGATAGAGCTTTTGTTCGACCATCGCCTGATGAATCTGCTCCATCAGTCGTGAGGCATTTGGAACTGGTGAGGCGTTTGGTGTGGGTGTAGCGTTGCCACTCTGAGGGGCATCGGGAGAATGATTGCCCTGCTTGTGCCGCACTCGCAACCAATTGAGAAAGAGCAGCACGAAAATCACCAGGCAGACGTATCCTGCTATGTCGTAGGGCTTGAGTCTACCAGGAGAGGATGCCCCTTCCACTTGTCGTCCTAAGGGAAGCAGGTACACCGTTCGATAGGGATGGAAGTTGGAATCAGTGATGCCACCTGCCAGAAGGATGTTGCCCTCGGGAGTCAGGATGGGGGGAGCGGCTCCAGCATCGGTCAACGGGTCGGTGTAATAGAGAGTAAGATAGGCTGGACTACTGTCGGAAACTGTGCTGTAATTGATGCAGAGCGCATAGAAACGCTTGTCGTTGTCAATGCCCAGGATGTAACCCTTTTGCTCCATCCTATCTACAATGAGCGGACTGAAATAAAGGATCTTGCCCCACAAGCTTTCCATAGGAATGGGGACATCGGTGGGGAAGAGGGAGAAGATTGTGTCGCAGACCTGAATGATAGCTAATTGCCCTTCGTCGTTGCAAGCAGCGAGCAGATGGCGATAATCATTTGACTGCTCGTCACCGATGAAACTGATGGCGTTGGGGTCCAACCCTTCAAAGCCGAGCGGATGCCAGGTGTCGAGCAAAGGCTCACGGAAAGGTTCGCCCTTAATACGGTCAATCAAAGACGGTTCAGGAAGAGGCTTGTCCTTTGTGTCGAAGGCTCCGAAGACGAGGGCATTGTTATTTGCAATTCGGAGAATGTAGGGATGGCATCGTCCTGCTGAAACATCCTTTAAATAAGTAAAGTTCTTTTGCCCATCGAAGCATTCGATGGCATCGTCGGTATAATGATTACCTGCTATCACCACGTATCCACTGTCCATCTCGATGGCACTGGCGAGACTGCGTTTGGTGTCTAGGCATCCGAAGCCTTCGAAGTGATGGGCAATAGGATCGTACATTTCGGCCACAAAGGTCTGACCAATGCCCAGATGCTTCTCGTGGCCACCAGCGATGAGTGCCTTGCCCGACGAGAGAACGACAGCAAAGCCATTGTCGTGTTCGTAGGCAGTCGACAGGAGGTGCCAGGCTCCATCCTTGTAATATTCGGCCGTGGCTGTTGGAACAAAACCATCGGTGTGACCTCCTATAACAGTGATTTCTCCGTTAATACATAAGACACTATAACCCGCACG
>JAEEGG010018115.1_pt1 | contig 14384 bp, 6 predicted proteins | sample 9134161 | NCBI WGS metagenome assembly JAEEGG01 (sample SAMN16246543, study PRJNA631951) | gut metagenome | biome: gut microbiome; feature: rumen; material: CR-attached | host: Bos | place: Iran: Karaj | collected 2018-10
TGCTGTCGGCGACGATGAAGCCATCTACGACACCATGCTCGCCTATCAGGAGAACGCCCAGCTGCGCTGGATGAAGATCTACCTGCTGGTGAAGCTCGAGCTGAACAAAGATGCCAAGCGCGAGCTGAAGACCTACCTCCGCTACCGCGAGTTTGCCGAGCACGTCGACGAGGCAGAGGAACTGCGAAAAGCCTTGAAGTGATAAGTCACAATTATTCCCCGCGTGGGAATGGTTTTTCCCACGCAGGGATTAATCATTCCCACGCGGGGCTTTTTTGTCGTGCGCCCCTCCATTTTTCTTTGGCGTATAGGTCAATTTGCAGGATATCTTTCGATCTGTACGGTTGGAATGGCATCGTGAATGAAAACAGAAAATACAGCTTGATTTTTCGAAACGAATTTTCCTAATTGCCTATAATTTTGCTCACGAAGTCAAGTTTCGCAAGTACTTTGCGCAGCCCCGACTCGGGTCTCATAACCACCGTCGTGAAACGCGACGGTGGGTTTGATCTCCATACCCAGATATGCGACTTTGTGACATGTGACTTTGTGACATTAAGGAGGTTGAATATGGGGGGGAGGAAAAAGAGGGTATTATAATTTATATATTATTAATAATAATTATATATTATTTATATATAGTTATATCGCAGGGAGGGGCGCACACATATCGGAGGTGCTTAATGTCACAAAGTCACATGTCACAGTGTCCACACTGTGGGCACTGGGATGAAGGGAAAACGGTGCGTTGGCGGCGGAAAACGGTGCGTTGGCGGCGGAAAACGGTGCGCTGGCACATTTTCTACCTTTATAAGCTGGTTAATCGCTCGCAAAGGTAGTGTTTATAGGCATAACGAAAAGTTTTATCCTGCAAATTGACCCATTGACGAGTTTTTACGGTCAATCTGGACGCCAAGCACCTTGATTGCTCAAAACGACTTTATACAAAGGAGTTTTCAGAGATTTTATCCTGCAAATTGACCCATAGGTCTTTTCTTTTTCGATATTAACGCTTCGTTTTGGCAAAAATGCAGGAAATCAGAGGCCGAAGGGGGGGATTCAGTGGCTCGTCGAGGAGCCTCTTTCTGCGATGATGAATTCGTTGAAATTCATTAACTGCTTTGTAGAATCTACGAGCGTGCTTTTTGTTTTCTTTTGTTGTGTTTTTATCTCTCTTTTTACCTTCTTCTGCTTTCGCAGTTTCTTTGGCGGCAAAATTGTCAAAAAATCTGCTAAACAAAGAAACTTATCCGAGAAAAAATGTTAAACCACGAATTTTTTTTCATTTTTTTTGCCAGTAAGATTATTTTGTGTAATTTTGCACCCCGATAACGACAGCCTTAGCGAAGCATCCTGACTTTTACCTTCCACAGGGAAATATGTTCAAACAAACAACTTAATATTAACTTAAATGCTACAAGTATGATAAAAAAACTATTTTCAATTCTTGCGCTGCTGCTAACGGTGAGCGGCGCATGGGCCGACGACATCACGGTGTATTTCGCAGACGCTCTGGAGTGGGGCGACGTGTACGTTTACTACTGGGGTAGTGAAAACAAACCTGATTGGCCGGGCGCTGCGATGAACAATGACGGTATTAATGAAAATGAACAGATGGTCTACAAAGCAACAATTCCCGGTGACGTGGAAGGCATCATCTTCACCAATGGCAAAGACGGCAACGACCTTAACGAGACTGTGGACATTACTACAGGTATCGAGGACGGTGCTTGTTGGTACGCCAACGGGGAACGGGATGGAATAAAATACATAGTTGTTAAAAATGAAGACACCTATATTGTGGCAGGTAGTGAAGCAGAAATCTTCGGTACAGCCTGGGATGGTTCCAATGAAGCTAACCAGATGGTGAAAGGTGATGACGGGATATACAGCAAGGCGTACACTGTCGATAAAGCATACAATAAAGTGCAGCTGAAGGTCGTGAAAAACAATGGGGAGTGGATTGGTGATGAGACTGGTAATAACGTTATTTTCAGACTTACATGTGCAGGTACTTTCACCGTTGTTTTTGACCCCGAAGCAGGAGTGGCTTCGGTAACTGGAGATATTGTAGAACCAATTACTGAATTTGAATATGATACTGTCTATGCCGTTGGTAATGGAGAGGGCAATTGGCTCAACGGTGCCTCTTGGGACCCAGCTTATGTGGAAAATGAAATGACCGAAATTGCGGATGGTGTATGGGAAATTACGTTTTATGACGTACCTGAGGGTTTTGAAAGGCAGGTGAAATTTGCCATTGACGGTACTTATGCTCATAATTTCGGTGGGGAATTTGAAGCTTTTGGCGTATGGTCGGATGCTGTCTACAATGGTGGCAACATCACGTTTGACACCGAAGATGAATGTAATATAACGATCACGCTCGACCTTAGCCAGTTTAACTTCACCACCAAGGAAGGAGCCAAATTTAGGATAGATAATGTGGAAGAGATTGAAGGGACGGACATCTCCGCTGCCACCGTTACGGGCATTGACGATGCGTATGATTGGACGGGCAGCGAAATCCACCCCGTTCCCGAGGTGACGCTTGACGGCAACGTGTTGAGCAGCACGGACGACTATGATGTCACCTACAGCGAAGGCTGCACCGATGTAGGCATCTACACCGTGACCATCACAGGTAAAGGCAATTATAGTGGTACGAAGACGGTCGATTTCAACATCAATGACGTATACTTCTTGGTTGGCTCAATGACCGAATGGCAAATAGACCAGGCTTACAAACTTGTTAAAAATGAAGAGGCTGAAGGTGAGTATTACATTAGTGATGTAGAGTTGTCTGCTAATGATGAGTTTAAGGTCCAATCTCCTGGCAGGAAGACTCAATGGGGAGGAGGGACTTGGTATCCCGATGGTATGGATAATAATTACGTGATTCAATCTAACGGCACTTATGACATCTATTTCCGCCCCAACGGCGATGGTGGAGAAGATTGGTTCGGTAATACTATCTATGTTGCTGACGTGACTCCGACTCCAGAAGACACCTATACAGTGGTGGGTAACGAAGCAGAAATCTTCGGTACTGCTTGGGATGCCTCGAATGAAGACAACTTGATGACGAAAGGTGATGACGGGATATACAGCAAGGCGTACACTGTCGATAAAGCATACAATAATGTGCAGCTGAAGGTCGTGAAAAACGGGGAAGACTGGTTTGGCGTAAATGGTAATAACGTTGAATTCAAACTTACAGGTGCAGGCACTTTCACCGTTGTTTTTGACCCCGAAGCAGAAGTGGCTTCGGTAACCGGAGATATTGCGGAAGAAATTACTGGATTCGGTGATTATACTGTCTATGCCGTTGGTAATGGAGAGGGCAATTGGCTCAACGGTGCCTCTTGGGACCCAGCTTATGTGGAAAATGAAATGACCGAAATAGCTGATGATGTATGGGAGATTAAGTTTGAAAACGTACCTGCTGGTTTTGAAAGACAGGTGAAATTTGTCCTTGGCGGTGATTGGGATGATCCTTGGACTCATAATTTCGGTTGGCCAACCCAGGGAGAATTAGAATTTGAACCGGGTGTATGGTATGATGCTGTCTACAATGGTGGCAACATCACGTTTGACACCGATGATTATTGTACTGTAAAGCTCACGCTCGACCTTAGCCAGTTTGACTTCACCACCCAGACAGGAGCCATGTTTAAGATAGATATAGCATACGGAGAAACAGAAGAGGTTGAAGTGGCGCTGGCTTCCACCGGCTATGGCACCTACTACAACAGTGAAAAAACGGTAACCCTGCCTGCTGGCGTTGTCGCCTACACCGTAAGCGGCGTATCGGGCAACCAGCCCACCTACGTGAAGATTGCCGACGGCGACGATGAAACTAATAATACCGTGCTGGCCGCAACAGCCGTGCTGCTCTATTGTGAATCAAAGCCCGAAACAGTCACCCTGACATTGACGCCTTCAGACGATACTTATTCTGGCGACAATCTGCTGAAAGGTAGCGACTCACAGACGACGACCACGGGTGGTGAAAAATACTACAAGCTGACCTACAGCAATAATAATGACAACTTTGGCTGGTATTGGGGAAATGACAATGGCGCTGCATTTGTCTCGCCAGCCCATAAAGCCTGGCTGGCCCTGCCTGCTGGAGCACGTGCTTTCCTCGGTCTGCCTGGCGGTGAAGAGACGGGAATCATTACCGTTCAGTCGCAGCTGGTCAACGATGGTGCGTGGTACGACCTAAACGGTCGACGCCTCAGCATGAAGCCCATCTTAAAGGGAGTCTATGTGAACAACGGCAACAAAGTCGTGATTCGCTAATGAAAATCATCAACAAGAACGAATAAAACAAATGAAGCTATGAATAAGAAAGAATATTTGAGGCCATCGATGAAAGTTGCTGCCATCCATCCAATGCAGATGATTGCCGCCAGCGACCTAAAGACGAATAATGAAGTGAGTTCAAACCCAAGTTATTCTCGCACAGGAAACTTCTGGGATGACGACGATGATTGACTATAGTGACGTAGTCGACTGTGATGATCATTGTGAACAATAAGTCACTATTTCCCCGCCTGAGTTCAGGCGGGGAAATAGTGATTAATGGGGGCCACTGTTCATTTCCCTGAGAAAGAATGGTTGGCAAGGTTCAGGTAGTGAGTCATGTTGTTGTGGAAATCGGTGGCTGTAATGGAAGTCATGGTCGTGGATGTTTGTTTGCAGATGCAAATATACGCAGAAAAACGGAAATGCAAAACGTCCTTTTGAAAAAAGTTGTCCAAAACTTTCCCATTCCAATATTTATTGCTACATTTGCATCCGAATAGCGATTTGGAACCGTAGTGCACCTACTAAGGAATAGCGCATGAAGATGATGAGCTGTGTGACTCCTCTATTGAATTAATTTTTTTTTTTCGAGACGATGGGTTACATCTGCCCACGACGTGCTTTAATAGGCAGAGAACAACAAAACAACTGAATACAAACACTTAAAAAAACGACACTATTATGAAGAAGATTTTATTTGCCATCGCAGCAGCCTTGATGACTGCCACCACCCTGAACGCACAGACCGCCGCCGAGCAGGCACAGGCTCAGGCCTCGCTGAACGCCATCCACATGAAGTTGCTGAATGCCAAGCCATCGAAGCAGGCCAAGAAGCAAGCCAAGGAGTTCAAGCGTGAAGGCTGGAAGGAACCCGCAGGGGAACTGTCAATCGAACAGCAGCTCACCCAAGCCCAACTCTATGCCATGGAGCAGATCACCGATGCCAGCGGTGCGAACCAGCGGCGCTTCATCCAGGTCACCGGTCGCCAGACATCGGGTTCGTACAACGCAGGATTTGCCGCCGCACGTGCCGCCGCACAGACCGAGCTGGCCTCGATGCTTCAGACCGAGATTGTGTCAGCCTGGCAGCAGAAGCTCGACAATCATCAGCAGACGGCCACCACAGCCCTCACCGCCGACAAGTTCGACCAGCGTGTGAAGGCCGTTGTCGACCAGACGCTCACAGGTAGCATCCCCGTCGTCGCCATCTATCGCGTGCTGCCCAACGACATGTATGAGGTGGAGGTGCGACTGGCCTACGACAAACTGGAAGTGATGAGACGCATGCGCCAAGGCCTGCAACAGCAGATGGAGCAGGATGGTGACAAGCTGGAGAAGATTGTTGACGAAATCATCGAGACCAAGTTATGATTAGCAAACGTATCATCATCGTTTTGGGCATGGCTCTCTGCCTGGTGCAGGGCCATGCCCAAAACACTAAGAGCAAGGCCCGACAGGAGCTGGAAGCCTTTAGGCGCGAGGCCCATACCGAGCTGGAGAACTTCCGCCGACAGGCCATGGACGACTTCATCAGCTTCGCCCGCCAGACTTGGAAGGAGTTTGGAAGGAAGGCGCCGGTGAAGCAGCCCAAGGAGGACTTCGTGATTCCCCAGAGGGTGACTCCAAAGCCCGACCCCACCAAGCCCAAGCAAGAGCAGCTCAAGGAAGAGCAGGAGCGGAAGAAGCAAGATGAGGAGATGGCACGCTTGGAGCAAGAGCGTAAGAAGCAGGCGAAGGAGATGGCGCGCTTAGAGCAGGAGCGGAAGAAGCAAGAGCAGGAGCTGGCCCGACTGGAACAGGAGCGGGTGAAGCAAGAGCAAGAGGAAGCGCGCCAGGAACAGGAGCGTGCGAAGCGCGAACAGGAGCGAGCACGCCAGGAGCAGGAGCGCATAAAGAAAAATCAAGCCAAACAAGAGCAAGAACAAGCCCGCCAAGAGCAAGAGCGCATAAAGAAGGAGAAGGCCAAGCAGGAGAAAGAGCTGGCACAGCAAGAGAAGGAGCGTGCCAAGGCTGAGGAAGAAAAGGCCAAGCAAGAGCAGGAGCGCATCAAGCGAGAGCAAGAGCGCATCAGGCAGGAGCAGGAGAAGGCCGCACGTGAGCAAGAACGCTTGAGGCAAGAGCAAGAGCGGTTGAAGCAAGAGCAGGAGAAGGCCGAGCAGGAGCGCATCAAGCAGGAGAAGGCAAGGCAAGAGAAAGAGAAGGCCAAGCAGGAGAAAGAGCAGGCCAAGCAAGAGAAGGAGCGCATGAAAGCCGAGCAAGAGCGCATGAAAGCCGAGCAGGAGCGCATAAAAGCCGAACAGGAGCGCATCAAGCGCGAGCAGGAGAAGGCTGAGCACGAGCAGGAGCGCCTGAAGCAGGAGCAAGAGCGGCTGAAGCGCGAACAGGAGAAAGCCGAGCAGGAGCGCATCAAGGCCGAGCAGGAGCGCATCAAGAAAGAGGAGGCTCGCCAGGAGCGCGAACGCATCAAGGCCGAGCAAGAGCAGGCCAAGGCTGAGCAGGAGCGCATCAAGGCCGAGCAGGCTCGTATCGATGCCGAGCAGGAGCGCGCCAAGAAAGAGCAGGCTCGCCAAGAGCGAGAGCGTGTGAAGGCTGAGCAGGAGCGCATCAAGGCCGAGAATGCACGGGTGAAGGCCGAACAAGCCCGCATCAAGCAAGAGCAGGCCCGCATCAAGCAGGAGCAGGATCGCATCAGGCGTGAGCAGGCCAAGGCCGAGCAGGAGCGCTTGAAGCAAGAGAAGCCCGTGAAAGCACATCCCGTGGTCATCGACGAGGTGGTGCAGCCCACTCCCCCAGAGCCTCAGCCACAGCCGGTGGAGCCTATTGAGGAAGTGCCCGTTCAAGAAGAGCAGACCATCGACTTCACCTTCTTCGGCACCCATGCCCACGTGCGCTGCAATGCCAGCCTCTGTCCGAAGCTGCCCGTGGCGCGCGACACCGAGGTGGCCGACGCCCTCACCGTGCTGTCGTCCGACCGATTCGACAATCTGATTGTTGACTGTCTGAAGCTGCGCGATGATTTGCACCTGAGCGACTGGGCTTATCTGCTGATGCTGCGCGCGATGGCCGAAGCCGTGGCCGGCGAAGGCACCAATGGCAGCGTGCTGCTCATGGCCTACGTCTACATGCAGTCGGGCTATAAGATGCGTCTGGCATCCGATGGTCAGAAGCTCTTCATGCTCTATGCCTCTAAGCACACCATCTATGAGCAGGGCGCTTTCGAGGTGGACGGCGACCTGTACTATGGCATCGACGGCTTGCCCGAGAAGATGTACATCTGCCAGGCTTCGTTCCCCCGCGAGAAAGGCTTGTCGCTGTATGTGAACAGCAACCAGCAGCTGGAGTGCCGCCCGTCGGAGGAGCGCACCATCACGTCGAAGGCTTTTCCCGACGTGCAGCTCAACACCAGCGTCAACCTGAACCTCATCGACTTCTACAACACCTATCCCACGTCGAATGTCGGCGGCAACCTGATGACGCGCTGGGCCATGTATGCCAACACGCCATTGGACAGTCTGGTGGAGACGAAGATTAAGGCCGAGCTGGGACCCAAGCTCAAGGGACTGTCGGAGAAGGATGCCGTGGAGCGACTGCTGAACCTGGTGCAGACGGGATTGGAGTATGAATACGACACGAAGGTGTGGGGCCACGACAGGGCTTTCTTCGCCGAGGAGTCGGTGTACTATCCCTACGCCGACTGCGAGGACCGTTCCATCTTCCTCTCGCGTCTGGTGAGGGATTTGCTGGGACTGAAGTGCGTCCTCATCTACTATCCACGCCACTTGGCCATGGCCGTGCATTTCACCGAGCGGGTGAATGGCGACGTCATCTACCTCGACAACGTGGACTATGTGGTCTGCGACCCCACCTTCATCAGCGGTGCTCCCGTGGGGCGTACCATGCCCGACGTGGACAACTCAACGGCAAAGGCCATTCTGCTGAAATAGAACTGGATTGAGGAGATGTTTAAACGTCGTGAACAACTCATCGGCAGTCTGGTGATGCGCAACCTGCGCGTACTGGGACTGGAGACCCCATTGCTGCAGAAGCGCCTCGTGGAGGCCTGGCCTGTGGTGGCTGGCGAGGCCATTGCCCGCTACACCACGGGAGTGAACATTGTCAACCAAACACTCTTCGTGCAACTGAGCATCCCCGCTCTTAGGGCCGACCTCAGCATGCGGCGCCAAGAGCTGACGCAAAGTCTAAACAAATATGTAGGGGCGCAAATCATTGTCGACATCCGATTCTGCTGAATGTCTTCTACAAGACATCAAGCAACATATAGTGCGGGAAGCCGCGCCGACATCCTCGGCATTCGGCTTCCCGCACTGCGTGTGCTATATCATTATTTCTTACAGTCGGTTGATTTCTTCCACCGTCAGGCTGGTGGCCTCAGCAATCTGCTCAATGGTCATTACGTTCATGGCCTTTAGCCTTCTGGCGGTATCGAGCATTTTTACTTTCGCTTCTTTCCTTGCTTTTTCTGCTTCTTTCTTTACTTCTTCTGCTTCTTTCTTTACTTCTTCTGCTTCTTTCTTTACTTCTTCTGCTTCTTTCTTTACTTCTTCTGCTTCTTTCTTTGCATCTTCTACTTCTTTCTTTGCATCTTCTACTTCTTTCTTTGCATCTTCTACTTCTTTCTTCGCATCTGCTATGGCTTTCTCTGCTTCTTGCCTAACAGCGATATTCTCTCGTTTTCGGGCGTTCTCTAACGTTACATGCACGCTGATGTTGTCCCAGAACTTATCATAGGCACGCATTTCACCATCGTCAAAGGCGGCACGTTCCACTATTTCGAGCGCTTGGCTCACCTCGGCATTCTCCAGCAATTCGGCTGGTGCTACTCGTGTTTCGTCATTGATTTCGGTTAGAAAACGGAGCCATAGCACTTGCATTTTCCTTTCGCTGAAAGTCTGTGGCTTGAACTTCTTTAACTCCACAAAGATAAGGTGAAGGCCGTCAATCACTTTATCGGTGTACTTGTCGTGTACAAGATGGTAATAGTGATAATAGTCGTCCACGTCGTTCATGAAATTCTCGTTAACGAAGTTCAGAGCATAGACAGGCTGCAAGAGTTCGTAGTCATCGCCCTTCTTCGACTGTGCCACGTATGCCTTGGAGGCGTTGAACAGCACCCGCTTCTTAAACGAGTCCGTCCACGACATCTGCATCTCAACGATAAACTCCCGGTTCTTGTTGTCCTTGCAGCAGACATCAACGATACTGTCCTTCTCAGCCAATGGACGGTCGGGCACTTTCTCGGCAGGCCAATATTCGATGCTCTCCACGCGCTCATCGTCCTCCAGCGGCAGCAAGGCATTAAGCAGACTGATGACGAGGTTCTTATGCTCGCCGAATACCTTCTTGAAGGTCAGGTCGGCTCTTGGATCCAAATATTTTCCCATAATCGTATTCGTTTTTGAATTATGTCGCAAAGTTAGTGATTATTTTGCAGAACAACAAAACTTCGCCGTTTTTTTTCCCATATAATTTTATAATGATTATCCGCAGTTATCCGATAGCGCCCGAAGGAGCATTGACATGCCCAAAACGAAGGGGTAGGCACCCTGCGAAAAAATGGCGTTGACTTTTTCGAAAAAGGCAACGCCAAATTTTTGTCCTAAGGCGTGGGATTTTTCCATACAGCCCCCAATCGGTGGGATGGTATGCCCGACCGCCGTTTTTTGCCTGTTTTTCTTTATCACGCGGATGTCAGTGCGCTCGGCTCTGCCGCTTGCGGCTACTGCCAGCACCGCCGACGAGATGGTCGGCGCACAACGGCAGGAGGAACGGCTGGAAGGCATTGGGCCGCATGCAGTGAAATGGGCATCTTACATTGAAAAAAGGCATCGCGAAGTGTTCGGATGGCGTTGGCTTTCTCTCGTGTAGCGTGCTCTTCGTCTAAAGAAAACTTAATTTCTTTGGACAGATGGAGCGTAATTATGAGTTTTTGTGTATCTTTGCACGCGTGAAGAAGAATACGGGTTCCGTTGTCTTCGTGTTGGCCTTCATTTTGCTTTGGGCCTGCACCCCGTCTGCGCTGTTCAAACACACGGCGCCAGATGCTCCCGTAGAAATAAAAGCCCCCCCTTCAGCCCCCAAAGAAGCCCCCCCTTCAGCCCCCGAGGGGGCTACGATAGGTCTGCCAATTGACAGCCTATCTGCAGATAGCTTGAGAGTGACCCCTTCGAGAATCGAAAGGGAGGCTATGGGCGTTTCAGCTTTAGCTTCTGACAGCTTATCAGCAGACAGCTTGATTGCTATTTCTGATAGCATGACTATAGTGGCACCCTCGGGGGCTGAAGGAGGGGCTTTGCCTTCCCCTGTTGCCCGCGCCGCCATGAAGCGCGACACCACCACGATGGACTCGCTGGAGCTGGCCATCTTCAAGTACAACCAAGTGATTGACGACTCGCTGCGCCGCGACTCGCTGAACCGCCAGAAGAAGAACGGCATCGACGCGCCCGTGGTGTTCTCGGCCACCGACTCGCTCATCTACGAGGCTTCGACGGGCATGGCCCACCTCTTCGGCAGCAGCCACGTGGAGTATCAGAACATGGATCTGAAGAGCGACAAGATCTACATGTGCCTCGACTCCTCGCTCGTGCATGCCACCGGCAGTCGCGACTCGCTGGGAGAGATCTATGGCACCCCCGTGTTTAAGATGGGCAGCGACACCTACGAGAACGACACCATGGCCTTCAACTTCAAGACGAAGAAAGGCCTCATTCAGCAGGTGTACACTCAGCAGGAGGACGGATTCCTGACGGCTGAGATTGCCAAGCGTGGTGCCAACGGCGAGCTGTTCTTGCAGCATGGCAAGTACACCACCTGCGACGACCCGCACCCCGACTTCTACATCGCCATGAGCCGCGCCAAGGTGCGCCCCGGCAAGGACGTGGTGTTCGGCCCCGCCTATCTCGTGGTGTGCGACGTGCCCATCCCGCTGGCCATCCCCTACGGCTTCTTCCCCTTCAGCAAGAGCTACAGCAGCGGCTTCATCATGCCCACCTATGGCGACGAGACCGAGCGTGGCTTCTATCTGCGCGACGGCGGCTACTACTTCGCCATTAGCGACAAGATGGACCTGAAACTCTTGGGCGAAATCTACACCAAAGGCTCGTGGGGCATCAGCGCTGCCAGCAACTATCGCAAGCGCTACCGCTTCAGCGGCTCCGTCTATGCCAGCTTCCAGAACTCGGTCACCGGCGAGAAGAATATGCCTGACTATGCCAAGCAGACCAGCTTCAAGATTCAGTGGAGCCACCGCCAGGATGCCAAGGCGAACCCCTTCAGCAACCTCTCGGCCAGCGTGAACTTCGCCACCAGCAGCTATGAGCGCAACAACCTGACGTCGATGTACAACCCGCAGTCGATGACGCAGTCTACGCGAACATCGTCCGTCAGCTACAGCACCGGATTCTCCAGCATCGGCATGAACATCAGCACCACGATGAACCTGAACCAGAACATGCGCGACTCGACCATCGCCATGACGCTGCCCGACCTGAACGTGAGCATCTCGCGCTTCTACCCCTTCAAGCGAAAGAAGATGGTGGGCAAGGAACGATGGTATGAGAAGATTGCCATGAGCTACACCGGACACTTCTCGAACAGCATAGATACGAAGGAGGACCAGTTGGCCCACTCGAACCTGATTAAGGACTGGCGCAACGGCATGCAGCACAGCATCCCCATCAGTGCCAGCTTCTCGCTCTTGGGCTATATCAACATCAACCCCTCGTTCAACTTCACCGACCGCACCTACACCAACAAGGTGCACAAGGCGTGGGACGGCACCGCCGGCCGCGAGGTGGCCGACACCATCTACGGCTTCTACAACGTCTACAACTGGAACCTTTCACTCTCGGCCAGCACCAAGCTCTACGGATTCTACATCCCCTCGCGCAAGCTCTTCGGCGACAAGATTGATGCCATCCGCCATGTCTTCACACCCAGCATCAGCTTCAGCTACGCCCCCGACTTCGGTGCCTCGCGCTACGGCTACTACGAGTCGTATCAGAAGACCGACGCACAGGGCAACGTGTCGCTGGTGGAGTATTCGCCCTACCAAGGCTCCCTCTACGGCGTGCCCGGCAAGGGAAAGACAGGGAGCATCTCCTTCGACGTGTCGAACAATATCGAGATGAAGATTAAGAGCGAGAAGGACACCGTGTCGGGCTTCAAAAAACTGTCCATCCTCGACGAACTGGGCGCCTCGATGTCGTACAACATGGCGGCGAAGATACGCCCCTGGAGCGACCTCTCCACACGTCTGCGCCTGAAAATCACCAAGAGCTATACCTTCAACATCAACGCCGTCTTTGCCAGCTACGTCTACGAGGCCGACAGCGTGGGGGCACGGCCGCGCGTGAGCGAGCACCAGACCTACTGGGGACTGGGAAAGATTGGACGATTCCAGGGCATGAGCCAAAACCTGAGCTACACCATCAGCAACGACAAGGTGGCCAAGTGGATAAGATGGCTGAAGGGCGAGCGCGACGAGGACGACAAGAAGAAGAAACGCGACAACGAGGAGGATGAATACGACGATGAGAACGAGGTGGACACCAACATCGACCGCGACCTGGAGAAGGGCAAGCACGGTGCCGAGCGCAAGAACGCCGGCATGGCCGACACCGACGAAGACGGGTACATGGCCTTCTCGCTGCCTTGGAGCATCAGCTTCGGCTATGGCGTCACCATGCGCGAAGACAACGACGTGAAGCGGTTCAACTATCGCACCATGCGCTACCCCTACAAGTTTACGCAGAACCTGAACGTGAGCGGCAACATCCGCATCAGCGATGGGTGGAACATCAGCTTCTCGTCGGGCTACGATTTCGAGTACAAGAAAATCAGCATGACCACGGCATCGCTCTCGCGCGACCTGCACTGCTTCAACATGTCGTGCTCGGTGGTGCTCGCCCCCTACACCAGCTACAACTTCTCGTTCCGCTGCAACGCCAGCACGCTCACCGATGCCCTGAAATACGACAAGCGCTCCAGCCACAGCAACAGCGTGCAGTGGTACTGATGTCCCTTCATTCCCCCCGTAAAACCCCATTCAACCCAATACAAACAATTAAAAACAGTAGAACTATGAATCAGCAAGAAACCATCAAGCCCTACGTCATCGGACTCGACCTGGGCGGTACCAACTCCGTATTCGGCATCGTGGATGCTCGTGGCGAAATCAAGGCTACCACAGCCATCAAGACGGGCGGTTATGACACTGCCGAGGCCTTCGTCGAGGCTTCGGTCAACGCGCTGCAGCCCATCATCGAGCAGGTGGGAGGCATCGACACCATCAAGGCCATGGGCATCGGTGCCCCCAATGGCAACTACTACAGTGGCACCATTGAGTTTGCTCCCAACTTGGCGTGGGCCCACGATGGCGTCGTACCCTTGGCACAGATGTTCAGCGACAAGCTGGGCGGCATCCCCGTGGGACTTACCAACGACGCCAACGCTGCCGCCATCGGCGAGATGGTATATGGCGTGGCTCGTGGCATGAAGAACTTCATCGTCATCACCCTGGGCACCGGCGTGGGCAGCGGTATCGTGGTGAACGGACAGCTGCTCTACGGTTGCGACGGATTTGCCGGCGAGCTGGGCCATGTCATCATGGTGCGTGGAGCCGAAGGCCGCAGCTGCGGATGCGGGCGCACAGGCTGTCTGGAGGCTTATTGCTCGGCAACGGGCGTGGCACGCACGGCACGCGAGCTGCTGGCAAAGACCGAACGTCCCTCGCTGTTGCGCGAGATGGACCCCGAGAAGATCACCTCGCTCGACGTGAGCATCGCCGCTGGCAAGGGCGACGAGCTGGCCAAGGAGATCTATGAGTTCACAGGCCACATGCTGGGCGAGGCGTGCGCCGACTTTGCCGCCTTCTCATCGCCCGAGGCATTCATCTTCTTCGGAGGCATGGTGAAGGCTGGCGAGCTGATTATGAAGCCCATCCGCGAATCCTACGACGAGCACGTGCTGAAGATATTCCGTGGAAAGGCCAAGTTCCTCGTCAGCGGACTCGATGGTGCCTCAGCCGCCGTCCTCGGTGCCTCCGCCGTGGGCTG
>JAEEGG010018116.1_pt1 | contig 14384 bp, 14 predicted proteins | sample 9134161 | NCBI WGS metagenome assembly JAEEGG01 (sample SAMN16246543, study PRJNA631951) | gut metagenome | biome: gut microbiome; feature: rumen; material: CR-attached | host: Bos | place: Iran: Karaj | collected 2018-10
AGATCCCGGTTTGGCATGACGACCAGCAGGGGACCGCCACCGTGGAGGTCGCCGGAGCCATCACCGCCCTGAAGCTCGTCGGCAAGAAGCTCGAGGACTCCAACATAACCATCATCGGGGCCGGAGCAGCGTCCATCGCCATCGCCAGGCTTATGCTAGCTACCGGATTCAAGCCGGAGAACATGTGCATGTGCGACTCCAAGGGAATCCTGAACCTCGAGAGGAAGGACGTCGAGGGCAGCTTCAGGCAGAAGTGGGAGATCTGCAAGAAGACCGACGGGGCCGGCAAGACCGGCGGAATGAAGGAGGCCTTCAAGGGCGCGGACATAGTCATCGCCGCCTCCAAGCCCGGGCCCGGCACCATCCCGCCCGAGTACGTGGACCTCATGGCCGACGACCCGATCATCTTCGCCACCGCCAACCCCATCCCCGAGATCTGGCCCTGGGAGGCCAAGGAGCACGGGTGCAAGGTCTTCGCCACCGGCAGGTCCGACTTCCCCAACCAGGTCAACAACTCCATGGGATTCCCCGCGATCTTCCGCGGAGTGCTCGACGTGAGGGCCAAGACCATCACCGACGAGATGTGCATCGCCGCCGCCAGGTCCCTGGCCAAGACCGCCGAGGAGAAGGGGATCAGCGAGAACTACATCGTCCCGACCATGTCCGAGACCGACGCCTTCATCGAGGAGGCCGTCGCCGTCGGAATGAAGGCCCAGGAGCAGGGAGTGGCCAGGCTGAAGATGTCCGCCCAGGACCTCCGCGACAAGGCCGCGTTCATGATCAACCGCTCCAGGAGCCTCACCTCCAAGATGATGGAGGACGGCTTCATCAGGAAGTACGAGTGATTCCAAGGGGGGGCTCCCCCTCAAACCCCTTTTTTCTTCTTATCGGACAGGTAGTCCCTGTAGGCGCAGCAGGGGAATCCGGCGGCGCCCTTCCTCCTCCCTTCCGGGGGAGGGGTCATGTAGTCGCCGTACGTGCTCGTGAGGATGCGGTCCCACTCCTGCGGAAGGGGCATCTCCTCATCCTCGAAGACGTGCGGCGCGGGCTCCCCGAAGAATTCCCGCGGGAAGATGAAGTCCTTGAACGTGGTGGAGCGGACGGTGACCTTATCGCATCCGGGCCCGGCCGCCATGTCGGCCAGCTTGTAGAAGAACCGATGGGTCCAGCTAAGCATTCTATGGATTGAATCCGATTTGATGCGGTCCAGGACGTGTATCGCGACGTTGTCCCCCTGGATCGCGGCGTTCTCGACCGCCTTCCTGAAAGCTCCGTCCGGATACGGCTTCAGAGGGAAGATGTCGATGAACAGCGCGGTCCTGTCGCGGACCGACTCCTCCCCGCCCGCCATGCATATCACATGGGGATGGTCGTCGCAGGCCGGCTCGTGGTAATAGTACAGCCCGGGATCCAGGTCGGCCTTCAGCGCCTGCGCGACGCGGGGGAGGTCCTCCTCCCACACTACCAGGTCTATGTCGTCGTCCCAGGGGATGAACCCGTCGTGCCTGACCGCCCCTATGGCCGTGCCGAAGCATCCGTAGAACCTGATGCCGTGGCCGTCGAGGGACCTCTTGATGTCCACGTACATTTCCAGGAGCCTTTTTTGGACCTCGTTCATCTGACGCCTCCGTCCAAGGACGCTTTGCCAACCCTTTATATGGGTTATGGCATTAGTAAAAAGCGGTCGCATGAGGTTGTTCACCGTCGGTCCAGTGATGATGTTCCCAGAGGTCCTGGAGGCCTCCGGCAGGCAGCTGCCGTACTTCAGGACGGAGGAGTTCTCGAAGATGATGCTCGAGTCGGAGTCCATGCTCAAGGGGCTCCTCGGCGCCGGGCCCGACTACAGGACCGCCTTCCTCACGGCTTCGGGGACCGGCGCGATGGAGGCCGCCGTCGCCGGGCTGTTCTCGGCCTCCGACAGGCTGCTCGTGGTCGCCGGAGGCGGGTTCGGGAGGCGCTTCGGGGAGATATGCGACGTCCACGGCATCTCCCACGACGACATCGTCCTGCCCTTCGGCAAGAAGCTGGAGGCGTCCGACCTGGATGCCTTCCGCGACGAGGAGTACGCCGGCCTGCTGGTGAACATGGACGAGACCTCCACCGGACAGCTCTACGACATCCGCATGCTCTCGGACTTCTGCAGGTCCAAGGGGACGCTTCTCGTGGTGGATGCGATCAGCGCCTTCCTGGCGGACCCCATAGACATGCGCAGGGACGGCATAGACGTGCTCATAACGAGCTCCCAGAAGGCGCTCTCCCTGGCGCCCGGGATCTCCATCGTCGTGCTCAGCCGCGACGCGTACGAGGGGAGGCTGCTCCGCAACGACTCCCATCTCTACTATCTGGACCTGAAGCGCCACATCAAGGACCAGGAGAGGGGGCAGACCCCGTTCACCCCTGCGGTCGGGACTCTGATAGAGCTCAACGTGGCCCTCCGTTCGATCCGCGACGCCGGCATAGACGACGTGGTCGCCCGCACCGCGCGCCTGGCGGCCTACTTCAGGAAGGGGGCGGCCGAGAGGGGGATAAGGATGCCGGACTATCCGCTCTCCAACGCGGTGACCCCCCTGATCTTCGATTCCGGGGCATACGGCGTGTTCGAGAGGCTCAGGAAAGAATACGGCGTCACCGTGACTCCCAGCGGAGGCGACCTCAGGGACAGGCTGCTACGCGTGGGGCACATGGGAAACCTCTCCGAAGAGGACTACGACGTCCTGTTCAAGGCCTTGGACGACGTCCTCGGCCGTCGATTCTGGATGCTCTGACATGTCGGGCGACGGCGGATTCTTCGACAGGACGCTGGTGAACACCGTCACCAACGTGATCAAGACCGTGGTGATGGCGGTCATCGGCGTCATGATGGTGCCGTACTACCTGGACGTCCTGGGGATGTCCACGTACGCGGTGATACCGCTGGCGGCCACGATGACGTCCTACGTCATGATAATGGCCGAGTCGCTCACCGAGGCCTGCTCCAGATACTCCATAATGGCGGTCGGGAAGGGCGACAGGCGGGAGTCCCTGAGGACGTTCAACTCCGCCTTCTTCGGCATCTTGAGGGTGTGCGCCGTGCTGATCCCGGTCGTCCTCCTCCTGTCTTTCGCATCTCCGTACGTGTTCGACGTGGGCCCCAACGCCGCGTTCGAAGTGCAGGCGCTGTTCCTGTCGGTGCTGCTGTCGTCCCTGATAGTGGTCGTGACGTCCTCGTTCTCCTTCGTCTTCTACGCGTTCAACCGCATGTCGCACCTGTTCATCACGAAGATGCTGTACTCGGTGATCCAGGTCGCCGGCGTGTTCCTGCTCTTCAGCTTCGGCACCCCTTCGCTGGTCGACGTCGGGATATCGTACCTGGCCTCGGCGGCGGTCTTCTTCATGCTGACCTACGTCCTGGCCAAGAGGACGTATCCGGTCCTCAGGGTCAGGCGTCCCTGCTACGACGGCGGCCTCTTCAGGAAGATGGGCTCCCTCGGGGCGTGGACCATCGCCCAGAAGGTCGGAGGCCTGCTGTACATCCAGGCGTCCATAGTGATGGTCAACGTCTTCGTCGGCGGAGAGGCGGGAGGGGGGTTCGCCATCGTGGCGTCGCTGGTTTCCATGATGCATACGGCCAGCTATTCCCTGACCGTGTCCCTGGAGCCCTCGATATACCGTCTTTACTCGGAGGGCGACATGGAGGGCCTCCGCTCGCTTCTGCGGACCTTCGTGAAGCTCGTGGCGCTGCTGTTCGCCATGCCAACGGCGTTCCTGCTCGTCTTCGCCCCGGACGTGATGACGGTGTGGGTGGGGGAGGAGAACGCCGGCCTGGCGGACCTGTTCCGCGTGGCCATGGTCGGCGATCTGGCGGTCTGCGCCTCGACGGTGGTCGAGTGCGTGCCGATCGTCATGCTCAAGGTGAAGAGGATAACGGCCTTCACCGTCCTGGCGGGGCTCGCGAACATAGCGCTGTCCGCCGTGCTGATGTCCCTGGGATGGGGGTCCATGTCCGCGATGTGCGTCTGGACGGTATGCATCACCGTCCTGGCGGTTTTCGCGCTGGCCTACGTGGGCGGCATCGCCGGAGCCTCCCTGCTGCCGCGCGTGGGGGCCGCCTACGTGCTGTGGGCGGTCTGCCTGGCGGCCTACTGGCTGGTCTCGACGTCGGTGGACCTGAGCTCCGGGTGGCTGATCCTGTTCGCGGCCGCGGCGGCTGCGATGCTGGTGCATATGCTGGTGGTTTCGCGCCTTCTCGATCGCGACGAGAAGGACGAGATCTCCAGATACGTCCCGGACTCCGTGAGAAGATACCTGGACATGATATGGCGACGTCGGTCCAGCTTCTTGTAGAGGACCGCGAACCTGAAGGCCGCCCCGAGCCCGAAGCCCGCTCCGTACAGGAGGACGAAGAGCCACATCTGGTCCATGATCGCGAAGACGACTATCAGGGACATCATGTTCGTGAACGTCAGGGGGTTGAAGGTCATCATCTTGCGGAACCAGCCTCCGATGGCCTCCCCCTCTATCTCCGCGCTCGATCCCACGCTCTCCGCCGGCTTCACCCTGCGGTAAAGGGTGGGCATGAGCATTATCAGGACGCATCCCAGCCCTCCCGCGACGCCGAGGGCGATGTACGCCTCGGGCGGAAGGATGTCGAACCAGGGGCATCCCCCCGTCCTCCACACGCCGATCCCGGCGCAGATGAACAGCAGGGGGTAGTTCACGGAATGGTTGATCAGATCCATGAACGCCCCGCGGGTCGACCTCATCCCCTTGAGCCTCGCTATCCCGCCGTCGGTATAGTCCAGGGCGTACCCGAACAGCCATCCGAGGCCGGCCACGATGTTGAGGACCCAATTGTTCTAAAGAAGGAGGAGGGAGGAGGCCAGCATCATCAGGCCCCAGGCCCAGGTTATCTGGTTGGGCGTGACCCTGGTCTTCACCAGCACCCTGGCCATCTGGTAGCCCAGGTATGCGAAGACGTGCTATCCGGTGAAGTACTCCCCTTCGCAGTTTATGGAAGCCTTCACCTCCTCCTTGGTGAATGCCACGCCCTGCCTTAGGCGGTATTTCCTATAACTACTTCCGCATGTTTTCCGATACCATTTACTATCGCCTAGGGCATGGATAAGACGGCGGGGAGGTGTCTCCCTGCGCCCCGGAGGACGTGATGTTCAGGAGACCAGACGCCGTCGCCGTGATGTCGGCGGCCCTTTGCGGGCTGATACTCGTGGGGGCACTCGCATCCTGCATGCCGGGCCTGTACACGTATGGAGCGGATGCGGAGTTCTCCGACGGGAAGTGCCGTTTCACCGTGGACTCTCCGGGTTCGCAGCCGTATTCCGCCCTGGTCCTGTCGCACGGCTCCCTCCCGGCGGTGGAGGACCTCCGCATCTATCTCGATCCAACGCATGAGGAGTACTTCCGGGACGCCTACAAGGGCAGCCACGCATACGGCCTCAGCCAGGAGTACTATGCCGAGCAGGCGGTCAAGATGGCGTCCGTCAGGGGGTTCCACGGGGCCTCCACGTGCGGTCCCGCGGAACTGTCCGAGTTCCTGAAGGAGACGCTCCCGGATCCCTCAGGATGCGGAGTCCTGGTGATGACCTACTCCCTTCCGGCCGATGTGTACAAGGGAAGCGGGTCGGACCCCATCCTCGAATGGGTCGAGGCCGGCGGGACCCTCTTCTGGATGAGCTCGGAGATCGGCCGCTACTACGTCGACGGCTCAGGGCTCCACGAGGTCCCCGGCGGGCAGGGCCTGTTCCTGGGGGACAAGAAGGTCAACACGTCGCCCAGGACATCGGACAGGCCGTCCTCCGACCTGACCGGCGCGCTCTCCATGCGGAGCAGCAACCTCATGTTCTCGATACCCTCGGAAGGAGGCCTGGCCCTGGGATTCGGCGACGGGGAGTATTCCAGCATCGCCTTCTCTCCGCTGGGCGAAGGCGCGGTCTGCGTCCTGGGGGGAGGGTTCGACATGAACCAGCTGGACGACCTGGGGCAGATCCTCGGGGCGGGGGTGAACCTGGGGACGTCGTTGGTGTCGGTCAGCGAAGGCACCACCGACGGCTCCGGGGAGCTGGAGATGGGCATCGGGGACTCGGTGTACATCTACATCGGAGGGACGTATGCGAGATTCGGGGAGGATTTCCATGTCCGATGCCGTCGCGTTCGTCAAGAGGCACCCGCTGGCGCTCATGCTGGCCGTCGGAATCGCCATCCGCCTGCTGCTGTCCCCCATTGCTTTGCCGTACGACATCGACTACTGGGCCCTGACCCTGCGCAACATGCAGGTGGGGGAGGGCCTGTACGGCGTGGAGGGGTACTTCTACACCCCGGTGTGGGGATACGTCCTGGGGCTGTCCAGCCTGTTCCAGTCGTTCATCCTGGACATGGGGGAGACTTCCGAAAGGGTGGCGGAGGCCCTGTTCACCGAGGACATATCGGGATTCAGGCTGTCCGCCACGGTGCAGTCCGTATCGTTCAACCTCCTGGTCAAGGTCCCGCTGATAATATGCGACGTCCTCCTGGCCCTGTCGGTCTTCTACCTGTCAAAGCGCCTGCTGGGCGAGGAGAAGGCCCTGAAGGCGGCCGCGCTGACCTTCCTGTGCCCCCTGTCCATAGGCGTCACGTCGTTCATCGGGATGCCCGACACGATCTCGGCCCTCTTCTCCGTACTCACCGTGATCCTCCTCATCGACAGGCGGTTCTTCCTTGCGGGGATGACCTTCGCCGTGGCGGTATGGACGAAGTTCTTCCCGGCTTTCCTGGTGTTCTGCCTGGTGTCCTACGTGATCATCGTCAGCGGCGACAGGAGGACGGCGATGAGGGGGGTGGCCATGGCGGCCGTCGGATCGGTGATGATGACCGCGGCGCTGTTCCTGCCCCAGATCGCCGAGGGGAATCTGGACAGGTGCTTCCAGTTCATCTCCGACAGGGTGTCCGTGTCGGCGTCGGGGACGATCCTGGACGTCTTCGAGTCGACGTCCCGCGTCGCAGTCTACCTGGCGGCGCTGGCCGGGTCGTTCCTGCTGTCCATCAGGCTGTTCCGTGCCGGGAGGGAGAATTGCGACCAGAAGCTGGTGAAGTACTGCTTCGCGGTGGTGCTGTTCTGCCTGCTGTACCCTCCCGCGCCCCAGTACGTGGTCCTGCTGGTGCCGTTCCTGGCGTTCATGGCGGCGCAGGATCGTCGCTACATGCTGCCGTGGTGGATACTGTCGATCTCGGCTTTCGTGTTCCTCACCCCGACGAACGCGGACATGCTCCTGCCGATAGCCGCCTGGACCGACCTGTTGAGCGTCGAATCCGTGATGGACGTGTTCAACGCGTTCAGGACCAGCCTGGGGCCTTTCACCGTGATGGAGCTGCATTACGCGATCGGAGGCATCATACAGTATTCGTCGCTGATCCTGGCGCTGCTCACTCTGCTTCGCCTGATTCCGTGGAAATCTGATGAAAAAGGGCAAGAAGGGGGACGGTCCCCCGTTTATGTCTTCAGTAGACGGTCTGGGAGACGCACTCGACGCCCTCGATTCCGGCGATGGACTGGAGGGCGCTCTCGAGCTTTCCTCCGACGGTCTCGTCCGAGTCGTCGATGAGGAATCCCGCGTTGATCTTCATGAGGCCGAAGGCGACGGGCGCGATCTTGGTCTCGAGGAGCTTGACTCCGGCGGGAAGGACGGAGGGGAGGCTCTTGATGATCGCCTCGAGGTCGATGTCGGTGCTCTCGGGCATGAGGTCGTAGCCTGCAACAATCTGTCCCATCTCAGCACCTCACGGTCCGATGAATCCGCATTTCTTGCATTCGTAGGAAACGCCCTGGTCGCGGCACTGGTCGCACCTTCCGATCTCGCACTCGCCGCACTTGGGGCATTTGAAGAAGGTGTTGCCGTGCCCGACGAGCCTCTTACCGCATGAAGAGCATATTTTGTCGGCTGCCATGAGCGTGCGATATTAGTCATTGTATATAAGAGGGACGTTCAAGGGCATGGCCCTTCTCTCCTTTCGGACCATGCGAGGCTCATTCCAGCAGGAAGTCCATTATGTTCATGACGGTAACCCCGTCAGCTTCGGTCTTTTCCACAGGGTCGGCTACGATGAGCAGCCTGTCGCCGTTTCCGGTGACGGTTCTAAAGGGCCTGAGCTCCCTTTTCCTCACCTCCTCGTCCACGATCGTCTGTGACACCTGCACGTATCCATATCTTCCGTTCCTGACGGTTACGAAGTCGATCTCGTGCTTCCCGTTCTTTCCTACATAGACGGAGAACCCCCTGCGTAGAAGCTCTAGGAAGACGATGTTCTCCAGCACTCTTCCGTAGTCCCGGTCGCCGATGATCGGCTGGGTGTTCCTCAACCCCGTGTCCACGCAATAGACCTTGGGCATGGTGGACAGCACGTCTTTCCCTTTGACATCGAACCGCTCAGCCTTGTAGAACAGAAGCGAGTCCATGATAAGAGACATGTACTCCCCTGCGGTGGACGTGCTGATCTTAAGCCTGTTTGCCAGGTTTTCGGCGGATAGCGGGTTTCCCGCCTCCGAGAACATGTAGTCCACCATCTTCCTGATCTTGACGGAGTCGATTCTTTCCTTACGGTTGCAGACGTCCTTCAACAGTATGTCGGACTTTATCTCGCCGAGGCGCTGAAACACAACGTCCTCGTCATTCCCAGGCCGGATGAACGGCATTCCGCCTAGGTGCACGTATCTTGAGAATCTTTCAGGGATGCCATGGAGCCCCTCAGGCGGATCGAGCTCCAGGAATTCTTTGAACGACAGCGGGAGGATCATGAAGGATACGCTTCTGCCGGTCAGCAACGTTGATATTTCAGTGGACAACAGGTATGCGTTGGATCCCGTCAGGTATATGTCGCAGTCCATGTCCGCTTTCAGGGAATTGACGACCCGTTCCCATCCGCGTATCATCTGTACCTCGTCTAGGAACACGTATAGCCTGCGTTTCTTACCGATTTCCGATATGTGCCTGTATAGAACCATCCCGTCCTCGAAACGATGGTTCGAAAGCGACTCCATGTTTACGTAGACGACGTCTTCTTCGGACACTCCCTCGTCCAGCAGCCTTTGGATGTATTGCTTCATTATGGTGGATTTTCCGCACCTGCGCACTCCTGTCAGAATCTTGATGACGTCTTGATCCCTGAATTTGGATATTTTTTGGAGATAATTCTCTCTTATGACGTCGTTCATGCTGTCGGGAACGTCAACCTATTATTAATTAATTCGTTTAATCGAATTTATTTGATTTTTTTATGATTAAATTCGATTATTATGGTGATATTTGGATAGTAATCTGCATCTTTCCGAACCTGGACCATTCCTTCTTGGACAGGGATACGGGGGCCTGACAGCATTTCCGGCATCGGGGCGGCGAAGGCAGGGCAATGGATCCCGCATGCGATCCCGCCTGACGCGTCTCTGCGTACTGTTGATATCCGAGTAGGACGTTTCCATCCCAGGTGCATTGCTATGAAGATCCACGCCGACTGCGTTCCTTGCCTGATGAAACGCGTCCTCTTCCAGTCCAGGCTGGACGGGCGCTCCGACGACTATGCGTCCGTGGAGGCCGCGCTGAAGGCCTTCGCCGAGAACATTAGCCCTGACAAGACCACCGTCGAGGTGGCCACGGCCGTCCATGCCGCCGCGTACTCCAAGCTCTCCACGGAGGATCCGTACAGGAAGCTAAAGGTCAACGCGGATGCGGTCGCGGACCGCCTCACCCCCCGCGCGCAGGCGTTCGTGGACGGCTCCGAGGACAGGATCGGGGCCGCCCTGCTGGTCTCCGCCGTCGGGAACATAATGGACTTCGGGTCCAACGCGCAGGCGATCGACGACCCCGCGGAGTTCGAGCCGATGTTCGACAGGCTGGTCTCCGAAGGGCTGGGGCTGTATGACGCGGATGTGATATCCTCCCTGATACTGGGCGCGAGGAGCATCCTCTTCGTGTTCGACAACTGCGGCGAGTCCCAGATGGACAGGATACTCCTGAGGGAGCTGCGCAGGAGCGGGAAGCACGTCACCGGCGTGGTCCGCGGGAGGAGCATACTCAGCGACGTCACCGTTGCCGACGCCGAGAGGTCCGGCCTGGCGACGGATCTGGACAAGATGGTGGACACCGGCAAGTTCTTCGTCGGCGTGGACTGGAGCGCCATGCCGGACGAGCTCAAGGCCGAGGTCCTCGTCTCCGATCTGATAATAATGAAGGGCATGGCGAACTACGAGGGCGTCTCGGACGTCCAGATCCCCATCCCGATAATCCACATCCTGCGCGCGAAGTGCGCCCCGGTGGCCGCCTCCATAGGGGTCCCGCAGGGCACCAACGCGGTGTTCGCGGTCCTCAACGGGCGGAGAATGGGCGAATGAGGGTCCGCCAGGCCGTCGTCATGGTGGGCGGGAAGGGGACCAGGCTCCGTCCGCTCACCGAGAACCGTCCCAAGCCCGTCCTCCCGGTGGCCGGCAGGCCTTGCATATGGTATCTGCTGAGGTCCATGGCGAGGGCGGGGATCGAGGAGATAATCCTGGCCTGCGGATACCGCTCGGAGATGATCAGGGAGGCGCTGGGCGACGGGTCCGACCTGGGCGTCAGGCTCGTCTATTCGAACGAGGACGAGCCCCTCGGCACCGGAGGGGCGCTGAAGATCCTGGAGGGCTCCCTGGACGAGGTGTTCCTGGCCGCCAACGGGGACGTGTTCGCCGACATAGATGTCACCGGGCAGGTTGAACGGCATTTCTCTTCCGGCGCCGACGTGACCATAGCCTTGGCCTCCGTGCCCAACCCCTGGGAGTTCGGGGTCGCCAGGGTGTCCGACGACGGGTTCATCACCGAGTTCAGGGAGGGGATGAAGCCCGACGAGGTCTTCTCCGACATGATCAACGCGGGGGTCTACGTCGTGAACAGGAGCGTCCTCTCGTCCGTCCCGAAAGGGGTCTTCTACGACTTCTCGAAGCAGCTCTTCCCCGAGATAATCGGGAGGGGCGGAAGGCTTGCGGGATTCCGCATCCAAGGCGTCTGGATGGACGTCGGCCGCCCGTCCGATTACATGAAGGCCAACGTCCTGGTCGCGTCGAGGGAGACCCGCGTCATAGGGATGGCGTGCGGAGGGTCCCTCGTCAACGTCTACATAGGAAACGGGGCCGCGTCCGTCAATTCCCATCTGGACTCCGTCTGCCTCATGAACAGGGCCGTGGCCACCGGTTGCGTCATGAGGCGCGTCGTGATGCTGGAGGGGAGCTCGGCCGATGATGCCGTGATAGAGGACAGCATCATAGGCCGGAAATGCAGGATAATGCCTGGCGCGAAGGTCAGGAACTCGGTCCTCGCGGACGGCGAGACGGTCGGCCGGGGGGAGTCCAGGGACGACGGCCGCGACGTCGGAGCCTCTTCGTCGTGCCGACGGGGTCCCAGATGTTCATGTCGTGCTTCCCTTCGGCGACGTATCTCTTGGCCTCGGAGCGGGCCTTGGACTCCAGCCTGATCGTGTAAAGCATCTTGAAAGGATGGAATCCCAGGTCGCGGATGGTGCCCTTGGCGGCCTTCAGCAGGTATTTCCTGTTCCATGTCGGGATGTCGTAGTCGAACTTGTCCTTCATGGTGCACTCGCCGATGTTGACGCGTATCCTCTGCTTGAGGAAGTCCTCCTCGGTCTCCGGGCCGCGGTTCAGGACTATCGCGTCGGGGGCGTACGCGCAATCGTATCCGGCCTTCTCCAAGGACATCCTGATGATGTCCTCGTCCGACTGCTGCTCCACCGTCAGGCGGGTGCCTATGTCGCGGAAGGCCACAAGCTCCCCGATCTTCGGGTAGATCAACGCCAGGTTGTGATGCATGGTCCAGAGCATGTTGACGGCGAACCCGACCTTGTCCTCCTTGCCGTTGGTGGGCACCGGGTGCCCCCCGACCATGCCCATCCTGTCGCTCTCGAAGGGCTTCACCAGATGCCATAGCGAGTCCTCCGTGCCCAGGACGTTGTCGGCGTTCAGCATGACGACGATCTCGCAGCTCTTGGCGTCCAGATAGGCGTTGATGGCGGAGTTCTTGCCCTCCCTCTTCTCCTGGCGGATGAGCGTTATGTTCCCATATTCCTTCTGGAGGGACCTTACGATGTCGTCCGTGCCGTCAGTGCTTCCGCTGGATACGACTATCACCTCTTTCACGACGACGTCGCGCGTGTTCTGGGCGTAGATCGAGCGAATGCTCCTTTCTATGTTCTGCGCCTCGTTGTACGCGCAGATTCCCACGGTTATATCCATCGGACCGAACGGCCCACAGGTTACTACGATAAATAATCTTACAAAGGAGGCCCAGTGCTCCATCCAGGGGATTCCAGCTACTCTATCTATTTATATGGTGAACAACTTGGGTTAGCCGATTCTGTCTGTTCAGGATGGGGGTCCGTGCCGTTGGGCGCGGGCCAGGCAGAGGGTGAATTGATGAGAGGCATGCATTTCAGGGCCAGGGCGCCACTTAGAATCGGACTCGCGGGGGGCGGAACCGACGTAGACCCGTACGCGACCGAGAAGGGCGGAGTGGTCTTCAACACCACGATCAACAAGTTCGCCTACTGCACCGTCGTCCCCACGGACGACCATGCGATGTCCGTCCACTCGTCCGAGTACGGGGATTCCAGGGTGGACCTGGGATCGGGCCCCCTCCCTCTGGACGGGAACACCAGCCTGGCCAACGTGGTCGCCAACCATTTCGACATCAAGGACGGGTTCTCCATGACCCTGGAGTCGGAGGCCCCCCCGGGGTCCGGGCTCGGCGGGTCGTCCACGGTCATAGTCTCCATAATCTCGGCCGTGTGCAAATGGCTGGACAAGAGGATGAGCGGGAAGGACCTGGCGAAGCTGGCCTACGACCTGGAGCGGAAGGAGCTCGGCCTGAAGGGCGGGCGCCAGGACCAGTACGCGGCGGTCTACGGCGGGTTCAACATAATGAGGTTCAAGGGCGACGACGTGACCATAGACTCCGTCCCGGTGGCCCAGGACGTGGTGAACGAGCTTCAGGCCAGGACGCTGCTCTGCTACACCGGGAAGTCGCGCGAGTCCGCCGACGTCATCGATTCCCAGGTGAAGGCGTACGAGAAGGGCTCCAACGAGAAGGCCCTGGACGCCTCCAAGAAGATAGCGCTGGACATGGCCAAGGCCGTGGAGAAGGGGGACATAACCGAGGCGGGGGAGCTCCTGCACACCTCATGGCAGTACAAGAAGGACTTCTCCAGCAAGATATCCAACCCCATGATCGACCGCATGTACAAGACCGCCATGGATGCCGGCGCGATAGGCGGCAAGGTCTCCGGAGCCGGCGGCGGGGGGTTCATGTTCTTCATCTGCGACTACGACCGCAAGTATAATGTCGCCAAAGCCATTAGGACCGCCAACGAGGACGCCGTGGTGACCGACTTCATGTTCGAGCCGCGCGGCGTGACCTCTTGGAGGTACCCGAATGACCGATCCCATATCGAGCGAGCTCTCCGAATCAGCAGGCGTCATCTCCCGCATCGACCCTTCGAGCGTCCGCGCGGCCGCCGACGTCCTCATCGAGGCGTTCAGGAGGGGCAACCAGGCGATATTCATGGGCAACGGCGGTTCGTCCGCGGATGCGCAGCACATCGCCGCCGAGTTCTCGGGCAGGTACCTCATCGACCGCCCCGCCCTTCCAGGGGTATGCCTTTCCAACATAGCCCCCGTGACGGCCATCGGCAACGATTATTCCTACGATCTCGTGTTCAAGAGGCAGATCGAGGCATTCTGCCGCGAGGGCGACGTCGCCGTGTGCTATTCCACGTCCGGGAACTCCAAGAACGTGGTGCTGGCCGCCGAGGAGGCGAAGGCCCGCGGAGCCAAGGTCATCTCTTTCACCGGCGACTGCGGAAGGCTTAGGGAGATCGCCGACGTGGCCGTCGTCATCCCGACGAGGTCCACCCCCAGGGTTCAGGAAGGCTACCTCTGCGCCTCCCACATCATGTGCGGCATCGTCGAGTCCGCCCTCTTCGGCAGCCGAGCCGTCTTCGTCGACCGCGACGACACCCTGGCCCCGAACGTCCCCTACTGCTCCGACCCGGCCCTTTTCGACCTGTACGGCGACGTCCCGGAGGCCATCGCCAGGCTGACCGCCGCCGGATACAAGGTCATAGTGGTCACCAACCAGTCCGGCCTCGGCCGCGGCTATTTCACCATGGAGGCCCTGGAGGCGATACATTCCAAGATGGTGTCCCAGGCGGAGTCCGTTGGCGGACGCGTCGACGGCATATATTTCTGCCCGCACCGGCCGGACGAGGGGTGCGGATGCCGCAAGCCCCGCATAGGCATGGGCCTGAGGGCGGTCAGGGACCATTGCGTGAACCCGTACAGTTCGTTCATGGTCGGGGACTCCGACGCGGACATGGAGTTC
>JAEEGG010018118.1_pt1 | contig 14383 bp, 12 predicted proteins | sample 9134161 | NCBI WGS metagenome assembly JAEEGG01 (sample SAMN16246543, study PRJNA631951) | gut metagenome | biome: gut microbiome; feature: rumen; material: CR-attached | host: Bos | place: Iran: Karaj | collected 2018-10
ACGGCCTCGATGACCTCCATGTGGTAGTCGTTATCCATACCGGTATGCACCAGGGCCTTGACATCCTTGGGGAAGCAGGAGCCGCCATAGCCGCAACCGGCATAAAGGAACTTGGTGCCAATACGGCTGTCGGAACCAATGCCCTTGCGGACGCTATCGACATTGGCGCCCACGCGCTCGCAGAGGTTGGCAATATCGTTCATAAACGAGATGCGGGTGGCGAGCATGGCATTGGCGGCATACTTGGTCATCTCGGCAGAGGGGATATCCATGAAGATGACACGGAAGTTCTGGAGCATCAGGGGGCGATAGAGGCGGGTCATGACCTCGCGGGCCTTCTCGCTCTCGGTACCAACGACCACACGGTCGGGCGACATGAAGTCCTTAATGGCGGCACCCTCCTTGAGGAACTCTGGGTTGCTGGCCACATCGAAGGGTACATCCACGCCTCGCTTATCAAGCTCTGCCTGAATAGCGGCCTTGACTTTCTTTGCCGTACCAACTGGCACGGTGGACTTAGTGACAAGGATGGTGTACTTATTGATGTGCTGGCCAAACTGCTTGGCTACCGCCAGCACGTATTTGAGGTCGGCAGAGCCGTCCTCATCTGGAGGTGTGCCTACGGCAGAGAACACCACCTCGACATCATCGAGCACCTCTGTAAGGTCGGTAGTGAACTTGAGGCGTTCGAAGCCTACATTACGCTTCACCAATTCTTCCAGACCTGGCTCATAGATGGGCATAATGCCATTGTTGAGCTTCTCGATCTTCTGTGCATCGACATCAACACACGTTACATGTGCTCCCATCTCGGCGAAGCACGTACCACTTACCAGGCCTACATAGCCTGTTCCTACAATTGCTATATTCATAATATTTCTGTTTTCATAGAAAAAGGGGCAAGATTGTCAGGTTATTGAACCTTTTCTTTTTATGAGAGACCCTGACAAGAGCCTGCCCCTATGGTTGGGGCTTAAGGCTGTGCGGAAGACCTTTCTGCCCCATCGCGGCATAAAAATGGTTCAGGGTTCACGATTCATGGTGAATGGTTGTTCCTTTCCACTTGTTAAGAGCCAATCAGAATGCGCGTGAGTTCTGATGGCTTAGAGCCGCCAATTATTCTACTCTATATCCTTGACGATATTTACTCTCTTCTTTCCTTGGTAATACAGAAAGTCGGGTAAACTTCCTGTCTGAAATACGTTTTTGAAGTTCTGCCTCATACTTATCCAAATCGGCCTTCCTGTATTTTCTTTCTTCTGGTAAGAAAGCATAGATGGTTCCTTCATAGCCTTTGGAACACTCATCAATACCGGCTTCCACCAAAGCTTGAAAATCATCATAGTTCTTAAAACGGTATTCAAAGACCTCTTTGAACTTCTTATCAATAATATAAAGGTTGTTCAAGATATTATTGATGACTTCCAAGACCATCATCACATGCTCACGGTCTGGCCTCTCTATCTGATGCGCTGATTCGTTACCCATAAACCTTGCCTCGTGCAGTCGCTCGCAATCAGCTGCTGTGATGATACCCTTGTCACGAAGCTTGTTTATTTTAGTGACAAGTTTTCCTGTATCAATACCCTTCTGAAGACATAAAGCCTCTACCGTTGCTCGAAAACCGATGGCTGCCAACAGTAGGTTTCCATTATTCAGAGAATCGACTGATTCATTATAAACATTCTTCACCAAGGATGGTATATCCCATGAGTACAACGGTTCTATACTATTCTCCTTGATCGGATATGAGATGTGTTCTGTAACAAGTTCCTCATACCCTTCTTGGTTATATTGCACATTGCTTTCATCCTCCACCTCTTTATCAAAAGAGACGTTGTCGCACCCACAACACCTCACCACCCTCAATGTCTCCCGATAGAAGTAGTCTTCATCTGGAGACACATTTACACCTTCACCAAGAATTACGTGGTGCGTCCTGTGCTTGCATTCGGAGCAATAGCAATCTATTGTTTTATGATCCATTATCGTCACACGCCAAATGTTGCAGTCACACTACTCTTCAAGCCATCTTTATATCCACTGCAATTCACTGTAATGGTATGGTACTCCCCCTGATAGCCGTCAATATATTCAATATTTTCCGGTGTCTGGTTCTTGTATATTAAAGCAGATTCTACAGTTTGCAAGACTTCACTATCAAACTCAGCAATAGCATAAACCAATTGCCTTGAAGCGCTCATCTTTTGGTTTTTCTTCCATTTATCGTGATCCTTTGGTTTATGTCCATTCACAATCCTTTCTTTAAAACCATTGGCAGCAAGCCCTATATAAAGGGGTTTGCTATTCTGGAAAGTATTGTTTACCAGCTTTTTGTCACAGGCATAACAACAATATATTCCATTGGTATTTGGCAAATCGTCAAGATGGTCTTCATCATACCAACGTTGTTGAAAGGTTAAATTGATTGTTTTTGCCAATTGCTGCATGGTTAGGCTGGTCTTCTTATAAATATACACATATAAAGAATCATCTTGACCACTCATAATATCAGGGTCAACATCAAAGCCTGCCTTGGCCAGCTGCCTCATCAAATCACGTGTACAGTCTTTATCACTACACTTGGTGCTACCCAAGAGTTTCAAAGCACCATGCTCTTGCCTCCTTCTTTCGGGATTATTTGTCATTCCGCAAAAATAATCCGAAAGCCTACCTCCGCTTGTTTCTGCTCGCTGTATAAAGTCCTTGACTCTTTCTTCGACTGTCATACTCATATAGTATATTTTTTTAAATTGAATTATCAATGTTACTCATAACCACAAAATTATTCCCATTGTAAACACTACAATATAATGACCCTGTTCCAACAATAATCATCATCAAGAAAGGTACTGCAAGTAAAGCACTGTTATAATTACTTATGATTGAAGATATATCGGTTGGCGATGGTGTTGGATTTGGTTCAGGGTGGGTGTGCCACTCTCCAACATATACTCGCGTATGCTTTGATTCCTCGTAATCCTTTCTTATGAAATCGTTGGCCTTTTGAGCATCTCTCTCGCACCCGCATTTGGAATTGTTCGCAACGCATGGAGGAGACACCTTACTTATTCTGAATGTCTTTTCATCAATTTGCGAACCCATAAGAACCCCACACTGCTCGTTGCCATTGTGTTGCGAATAGTTCTTCAATTGTTCTATAACCTTTGGTTTGATTTCAACAAGGTATTCACTTGCGTTTATATCGTTAGTCCCCGAAGGCTGTTCTTTTTTAAGCCAGCGGCTTCTGATACTAACCGAATTCCTTTTTGTGCGGCAATTTCTATGTTTCCTATCCATTGGAAGACCTTTGATTTTGCAGGTGTAGTCAACAATTCATCTATTTTGGGGAACATGGCAGAGAGATACAACGTCACATCATTAGCTGAATAAAGAGCATATTGACCATGACAACCGACATCACTTTTTGTAAGTTTATCGCCTTCTTCATATTCTACTCTGTCAATCAGATTAAAACGCATAAACCCATCCTGAACCTGTTCCCTAAGCGCGTTTAGACCTTCCTTGTCGGAAGGGTTCACATACACCATTATTCCCGATGCACCATAAGGTTCAAGCCAAAGTATAAAGGCAGGCGTTTGTATTATCACTTCGCACATTTTCTGCAGCAGCCACTTCTCTGACATTACATCTCCTGTACATACAAATAGCGCAGTGGCACTGTTCAACTCTTCAGTAGGTATAGTCTCAATGCTTTCACGGAGTGCTATTACTTTCCTGTCTGGCCGGTAATCCGTAAGGTAATGTGCAACGGCATGTGCCTTGCTTTGATCTAAGTAATTGAAGCCAAGAAGATGGCGACCCAAATTGTCAATAGTCAGATTTTCGGGGTCTATCAGTGCAAACTGAGCATTGTTATATCCGTTCAGATAATAACACAGATTACTGCCTACGCTTCCTAAACCTGCTATGACATAATTCCTTTTTTCCATCAACTCTCCCGCTGTTCGCTTTGCTATTCGGTTCTCATCATAAACACTCGCATATAACCTTACAAAATTTCTGTTGGCATAATCATATTTTGTTATAATATCAAAAGCTTTCAGTATTCCACTTCTAAAACCAGGTTTGTTGACTTGAAGTTTGGGTATAGAGACTCCACCTATTTTGTTTTGTAATCCTATCGAAAATAGAAAAAGCCCCTTTTTATTAGTATTGAGATATTTGATGAATGTCTCCCTGTCCGCCTTATCCGTGATGTAGCCACTAAGCTGCTTGCCAGTAATAGAACACGGAGGCCTTAGGGGTACAATCAATGAGTGTATATATAATGCTGTTTCCTTCCGGGCTTTGGAGTGTATGTAAATGTTTTGTCTGATGTGTTCTTCTGTTTCCTCATCGCCACAAATAACAGTCTGGTCGAAATACTTGTCTTCGGTGCCATAATAAGCTACCTGATAGGTATATGCTGTCAGTTTCCGCGTTTCTTCCGGCATTCTGCCAAACAGAAAACAATGTAACTCTGGTTCCTCTTCTTTATCGTATTGCTCTATCCAATAACTACTTATTTCTTGGGCGTATTCAGATGCATTATCCTGGTTTGCATATCGCTCCACCCACCTGCGGGTCTTACTGATATTGTCTCGAATCAAGCCACATACATTGTCTGCATCAAATACAATCCCATCCTCATAAAGGCACAATTTGCGGCGTTTGTAGGATATGTGAGGCAGGTATTTGAAACGGTCATCAGGGACAATCACAAAGGGCATCTGATAAGGAAACTCTCGGGGATAAGCGATAAACACCTCTATATCCTCAACCTTTTTTGAGACGGTAGCCTGTATAATGAGTCGCCATACTGGCACGTTGGACTTCCTCTTCTCGCCTTGGACGGGCAGGTAGTCTACTTTCTCTATCTCATATTCACGAGATAATTCGTCAAAGCACCCGTCTAAAAGTGTAGCAAGGTCAGGCATACTGACTATTCCCTCTGATTTTGCCTGCAAAGGCTTTTTGCTGGGCATCTTCGTCAACGTCCTGCGCTGAGGAACAGCTGAAACGGTCACCAAAATATTTTTGCCACTTTTCGCACCCTTCCTTCTGATTCTTTGATTCCACAGCTCGAACTGCATCTTCCTTGAAGGATTTCAAACGTGAAAGGAATGTATGCTTCTTGGTCTCGGAATAATGTTCAAAGAGGTCTTCGTTAGGTGATACGGGGCGTTTGCACTTAAAATGGCCCTCCTTGCTCAACTCATCATGTATTGATACCAAAGTATCTTTCATAATCACATCCCAACGACTTGCGTCGTTCTCGGTATAATGGTTGGCTGCGAGTATGGTTAGGATGAACCCACAAGGCAAGTCCACGCTCTTGTCGTATTTCATCCAATCGCGCCACGCCTTAAGGAAACGTACAATCTCACGAAGGTATCGCTTGTTTGAGCACTGTTCTTCAAACCATTTGTTGAACTCCTGAGCATCCTGTTTGGTCCAAGGTTTCTTCTTGTGAGCTAACTGGGGATGCTCGTCACCATCCACCTTGAAATATATCGGAAGATCTATGTGGTGGCCATCAGCATAGTTGACACGCACACATGCATTCTTATCATTGGGTTTTTGGTCAGTGTGTCCATCAACAGCAGCATAGATTTTGTCGTGATACCACTGGATCTCGTGCTTGTCATTCTCAGACTCTCCAATGAAATAAACACCATCATCCAAGTCGTATGCAGCCAAACCGTCGTCATCAACAATTGGGTTCAGTATAGTGCCCACAGCAAAAGAACCTTGGCTGTAGAACTTAGGCTGTATCTCATCTTCAAGATTGTTCTTGAAATAATTGCGAATCCTTTCACGAAGAGCTTTACGATTTCCCTTCAGTTTCTCTATCCTGCTGTCATTCGCCTTGATGGCATCATGAAATGCCACAAATTGTTCGTGATTATTTGCCATATTATTGCCCTTTCTTTTTCTTTTCAAGTGTCCATTCGCCAGTACAGTTACGGTCGTTCCAGTATGTACCGGCTATCTTTGTCAAATCATCGTAATCAATATCCAGTTTCGTGGTTCCGTAGTGGATATTCAATCCTCCTTCTTCCCCTCTTTCTGCCTTGTTCCTATATTCAAGTTTTGGGTCATTTTGGTAAGAATACACAAGAACCGTCTGGTCTATCGTATCGTTGTGTACAAACACTCCATCGAAAGAGTGACTCTGGCTCTTCTCAAAATACCCATGTACGTGAATTTCAAGGAATGTCTGGGTGATTTTCAATTCAAAGTCGTATTCAGTATCTTCGAAACTAGATTTCCCATGACCCTTCCAAGAACCGTTTAAGTCAGGAGTATGGAGTTTCCGACCAATGAAAGGGGTACGCCATAATAAATGGTTGAAAAGAAATGCCAGCAAGCCAACGCTTGTTACAGTATACCCTATATCTCCTGCAAGAGTCTCCAATTCCCAAGGGTTTCCTGTAGGATAGGAACGTATAACAAAATGAATAACCAAAAATATGATTATTGCAGCCCATACTATCCATCCGACAAATGTCTTATAGTTCTTCTGCATAACGTTTATCTGTTTATAGCTCCACTTTATTTATACCCAATCCAAGAAATCCCTTAGGGTGGCGCTTACGCGCCGTAGCGCTCCACCTTCTCGCCCTTCAAGGCTCGCACAATGCGGTCGCAGGCCTTGCCGTCTCCATAAGGATTCACGGCCTTACTCATCTTCTCGTATGCTACTGCATCATCAAGCAGGGTGCTGACCTCATTCACAATGAGGTCGTGATTGGTGCCAACCAGATGTACAGTACCGCTCTTCAATGCTTCGGGACGTTCAGTCGTGTCACGCATAACTAGAACGGGCTTTCCAAGGCCTGGAGCCTCTTCCTGAATGCCACCAGAGTCGGTGAGAACAACAGTTGATTTCTCCATGAGATAAACAAACTCCAGATACTGGAGAGGTTCAATGAAGAAGAAATTCGGATACCGGTTCACGGTTAAGGGTTCATGGTTCACGGTTTCTTTCTTCTTTAGCACTTCTTCACCGAAAACCTCTGCAATGGGCTTGCGCACATTGGGGTTGAGGTGCATAGGATATACAAAGTCCACATCGGGATACTTCTCGCTAAGATCCTTCATGGCTGTTACCATAGAGATGAAGCCATCTCCAAAGTTCTCGCGTCTATGACCGGTGATGAGAACGAGCTTTCTTGATAGCTGATGGCTGATGGCTGATGGCTGAAGTCTTGTGACATCGTAGCCTGCGGCTCTGAGGACATCCTCTTGTTCAGCAGCGAGTTTGGGGTCGTTCTTCAGTTTATCCACCACCATGTGGAGGGCGTCAATGACGGTGTTGCCGGTAACAAAGATCTGTCCGTGTGCCTTTTCTTCCTTCAAATTGCTCTCAGAAAGCGGAGTCGGTGCGAAGTCGTAGGTAGCAATGCGTCCAGTAATCTGGCGGTTCATCTCCTCGGGCCAGGGGCTGTAGATATTGTGGGTGCGGAGGCCTGCCTCCACGTGGCCAACAGGAATCTGTTGGTAGAAAGCGGCCAAGGCAGCTGCTGTGCTGGTGGTGGTATCACCGTGAACCAACACCACATCGGGTTTGCACTCCTTGAATACATCCCTCATACCCGTCAGCACACGGGCAGTGACATCATAGAGATCTTGCCCCTGCTTCATGATGTTCAGGTCGTAATCGGGCTTCACATCAAAGATGATGAGCACCTGGTCCAGCATCTCACGGTGCTGACCGGTAACACACACTATAGTCTCAAACTCGTCGGGGTGTTTCTGGAACTCCTTGACCAGTGGGCACATCTTAATGGCCTCTGGGCGGGTTCCAAACACTAACATTACTTTTTTCATATTTTTATAAATTCAAATTGCTTTTATAAATGAACTTGGCGAACCAATAAGGGTTAGATGTCTGATGTCAGACGTCTGATGTATGATGTATGATGTCTGATGTCTGATGTCTGAGTTACAACAGATGGCTGAAGTATGAAGGCAGATACGATGTCTGACGTATGACGTCTGAGGTCTGAGTTTTATTTCCCTTCACTTATTTGCTGATCTAGTTTTTTGCAACGAGTGACAAGGATCTTAACTAATTCCTCACAGTCAGCATATATGCTATTATACTGTTTGTCGTCAATATAGTTGTTGCGATGCAGTAACTCTATCCAATAAAGACTTTCTCGGGCCTCCTTCAAGGCTATGTATGATTTAGCTCGGTAATCCGTTTTACTTACTGCATTGGTAGCTTCTGCATTGTTAGCACCTATGCTGGTGCCTGCCCGTAACAACTGATTGCACAGGTTACTCACCGACTGCAAGTAAACAGGAACGTGAGATGTATGACGTTTGATGTTGGATGTTTGATGTGACTTTCCATCATACTTCTTACGTCCGCCATCATACATTTTGTTTGCAGCTTGATCAAGCAGATAGTCATTTAGCTTGATTATGCGGTCTGCGAACGACATGCATTTATCTTGGATTGCATCTGCTATGCTACTCATGATTCTCTTGTATAAAGGAGGAGAGGGTCACCTTATTGAACCTTATTATTTATGAGAGAAGTGAGCACCTCCCCTCCTCATAACGATTTATTTACATCTATCTTCCATGCCACAACTTACTGTATGTCAATAATTATTTTACCACACAATGGGCATTGTTAAGGCCGATGGCATTCATGTCAATAAAACAATTGTCCGAGTTGAAGTAGGCATTTACTTCCTTCTCTCTTATAGGTCTGTATTGCGCAGCATCACTTTTTTTACTGTAAGTGTAGATTATCTCCAAGGTTGACTGGTTAACGTCCACGATGGTACTATCGCATGGATAGTTGTATCTGGTAACAGTACCATGCGTATATGATTTAAAACTAGCCGCAGGCCGTCCAAATTCTTCCAAAATATCAGCCATAGCAATCAGGCAGGACAATGGGTCTGTATCGAAGCGTAGTTTATATTGCGGATGGAGTATTTCACCATCATCGGAACGATATAAGCGAACCATATCATGCATCATAATGGCAACAGCAGCCCAATCCTGGATGAAACGACATGTGGCCCCTTCGAAGTCAAGGTCAGCGGGATAGTCACGTACAACATCATTCAAATATGTGAATGCCAAAGCACCAGGAAAACCATGCGTCTTATGAATGGCATCCTGAATCATCAGCAATAGTTCCTTCCTATAAGACACTACAGGAAGATGTTTGGATGAAAGGGAATATCCATAAAAAGGATAGACCAATAAACGATTCTCTATCTCATTAATTACTTGCTGGGCTGCATGAACAGGATTAGCTATCAGTTCAACATTACTCGGGCCCTTACCCAATAGATACAGGAATTGCCACGGATAACCGATGTCGTGAAAAAGAGCTGCCATTATAGCTGCCTGAGAAAAGAGTCTCTCAGCCCACATCTCTTTCATTCTTTCGCTCTTCAAAGGGAACTCGCGCTGATAGAGATTGAGAAAATACTGTCGCAGATAGGCAGTGTGGGTATTCTTCTCGTCAATAAATAAATGGGCACATCTGCTCAGCAGAGTCTGTTTGTCAATGACAAAGGCCCGCGAGCTGTCATTCACCCCCAACAGCTCTGCAACAATATAGGCTGTGAGCGGCTGATGAAGGGAGTGGTCACGTTTTCCCTTTTTGTGAGGACAGATGATTGAGAGCCAATCATCCATCAAGACATCAGGCAGGAGATATTTGTAGGCTGGAAACATATACTCAGAGAAACTTATAGCAGATGTCTGTGCTTTCACCACATGGTTAAAATAATCCCCAGACATTCTATCTCTCAGACGTTCGAAAACCTCGTCCTTATCCACGCACCCATCGAACTTCTTGTCAAGTTCATTATAGCGTGACACACTCATGGTCTTCTTGAAATTGAACACCTGAGGATAAGGTTTCTGATACTCATGAAATCCATCTAAGTTGAATGTCATTGCTCCCATTGCTTTATAACATATTCTTTCAGAGTGTTCTGGATCTTATCCATCACTTGAATTTTGGAATTCAACTCTAACAAGGAATCCTTGCTAAATAGTTTCTTTTTTGTATGAATAACATCGTTGAGATACATCTTTATCTCATCTGGTATAGCCTGCGAACTGGGTGAAGGCACATAAAGTTGAATGGCTGACACCAAGGCTTCAAAGTCAACATGTAAATCAATGAGGCGCAATAAGGCATAGCAAAACGCCCTATGAAACTCGCTGAACTGTCTGTCAAACTCAACATAAAGACTAGAACTCCAAATAGCCTCATTGTACACATATATCGTGTCATTGAAATACTTCCTCCATTCAAACCCAAATGGATATCCCGTTCTTTGCCTGAAAAGGAACTCCCGGACATCTTGGTCTGGTGCTTTTTCCGCCATAAGAAGTTGGGCTGATGCCTGTAGGAAAACCGATACTAAAATCATATAAGCCGTTGAAGGTTTACTTTTTCCAAAGCCTGCTGTCTCTTCTGCAAAAGAAAATAAACTAAAGAGATCTGCATAGTTCCTGTTCCAGCCAGGTTGCTTGCGCATTTCATCCAAAGTATTCTCATTCCATAAGTGAAGATGTGTTACAACTTCTTTTGAAAGATGATTAACAGGAATCCGCTGCAAAAGCTCTGACCATGATGATATTACATCACTTAAATTATCGAGTCCGTAAACAGGTGTCCACTCCCTTTCCATTGAATATACAATGGGTGTATAATGCCGCTCTATAAGAGTCTTATTCAGATTCTCATATAACAGATTGATCTGCTTGCAAGCCTTGATTCTATCCTCATTGAGCTGCCAATCTTTGTTTTGCTGTTCAAGACGCTTATATCGTTTTCTCCAGAAACTTTCATCGATATTTTGCTCTTGGGGTAGATATTTCAAATATTTCTGGAAAAATTGATAGCTGACTCGCTCGTCAAAACTAACTATCGTCTGAGGTTTGCCACTTTCATTTGCCTGAACTAATTCTTTGAAAAAGCCATAATTATCAACACCCACCAACTGCTCAAAGTCGACTTGAATATCTTCATTAGACAGATTTCTCGGCACTTTATTAAGAATCAAAGTGAAGTATGATGCAGAAGCAGGACACTGTTTGTTGAAGGCTTGTTGAAGACTTTCTTCCTCTGCAAGCTTGAAGAAGAATCTCTGGAGGCTACCGTCTTCGTACATCTTCTTCTCAAAATCTTTATTTATTTCACCTCCTGCGGATAGGTCAGCAAAATAACGTCCTGCTTGATAGCGAGTAGCAAAGGCTTGACAAATAGTCTTGGCTGCAGCCATACAAGCCTGCAAGTCCTGAGCATCCATGGATGACACCATCACAAACTTAGCCCTGTCGGTACCAAGATTATACATGTAATTGTGCAATGTCTGGCATAGTCCGACATAACCAGGAGAATTATCGATAATTACATGAACTGTTGTGTCTGTATAAAGACGTTCGAACTGGCAAACCAACTGACGGATGAAATCCTTAAGCCAATAGCTATGCAAGTCATCCATCAACAGACGTGAATCAACTACTGTAGAGAGCGGGATGTTATAAACATCTGAACCGATGACATTGATTTTATCACGTCGTAAGCAATCCTCTCGGAGCAATTTTGGAATGTCAGAATTCCCTTTGATATATTGATCAAGGAAATAGCCCAAGAGGTTAATCGGCTTATCTTCCGCATCTTTGATAACGTTTGTTTCGTTATTCCAAAGAGGCGAATTAAGAGCAGGCTCTGATATCGACGTTCCCGTGATGTCACAGTCCAGCAATAGCACAGGCTCCTCTTTGGCCAAGAGTGACATTGCCAAATTCAGAGCGATAGTGGTCTTACCAACGCCGCCCTTACGAGATTCTATACTGTATATCTTAAATGCCATTTGAAAATACAAAATTTTAGAAGAACAAGGAAACTTATTGTCTTTCTCGACATTGCAGTTTCGTTAATCTCGTTGGATATCATATTCCCCTATTAATGGAAATAGAATATCTTTACTTGCCACATTAATTGACAAATGCATATCTCGGTGTGTATATGTTTGATAATGCTCTATTTGGGCAACATTGGTATTTCATTCAACTACTTTCGTAAACGCACTTGGTGAACCAATAAGGGTTCGATGTCTGATGTCAGACGTCTGAGAATATCTCAGGGTTCAGGGTTACCTTTGGTTCACGGTTCACGGTTCAGGGTGAAGGGTGAAAGATTCACGGTTCAGGGTGAAGGGTTACCTTTGGTTCACGATTCACGGTTCAGGGTGAAGGGTGAAAGATTCACGGTTCACGGTGAAGGGTGAAGGGTGAAATTCTGGTGAAGGGTGAAGGGTGAAGGGGGAAGGGTTAAATTCTGGTTAAAGGTTAAGGGTTAAGGGTTAAGGGTTACTTTACCTTAGAGCTCAAAACCTTACCTTAGCGTACCAGGACCTTATTCCTATTTCCTTTTCCCTGCTTCGATTTTCTCTTTCATTGTCTTCACTATTGAGGCCAACACCTTTAGGATTCTGTCTATATCTTTATTTAGTGAATTAAATTGGTCATCGTTGAGATAGCCGTTGTCACTATGGTTCAGGATTCATTGTTCATGGTTCACGATTTTTCCAATCCCAACTTGGTTCGCATAGTCTTAACAATGGACGTAAGTATTTTTAATATCCTTGTAATATCTTTCTCAAGTGAATCGAACTGGTCATCATTCAAATAACCGTTGTCATGGAGCAAATGCAGCCAGAAGTCGGTTTCGTCAGCCTCCTTATAGGCTATTGACATTTTGGAGAGGAAATCAGCATCACTTTGAGCGTGTTTGCTCTCCCTCACATTGGCACCAATTGAAGTGCCAGATCTATATATCTGTTTTGACTGTACATATTCTTTATATTCTGCATCCTCAGTGAGGTACTGGAACAAGCGGGTAATTCTACATCCGAAATCATATGAAAGCTCGTGAATAGAGGCGGTCGCCTTGGCGTCCTCTGACATCAGAGATGCCAAACGACCTCGGTTCACGGTTAAGGGTGACTTTTGGTTCAGGGTTAAGGGTGAAGGGTTCAGGGTTGTTTTGCCTTTACCGCTCCACTTCTTTGTATATGACTTCTTTTCGTAGGGCATTTAATAATGATGAGCTAAGAACTTAGAGCTTAGAAGTAAGAATTAAGAAATCTTTATGAGGTTCCTGGCGGATTCGAACCGCTGTAAAATGTTTGTTGTTTTGTAGTTTCTCGCAGAAAGCACAGAAAGCGCAGATAATTAAAGGCCGTTAGCCACTCTAAAGATGGCTCCATCAAAGATGTCATTTACATTGAAATTAACCAATATTCCAAGCTTCTTGTTCAGCAGTTTGCAATAGGTTAATGTCTGCTTGTAAAATACGTCCTTCATTTCTGCTACAGACTTCAATTCTATAATTACTTTATCTTCAACCAACATGTCAAGACGGAGGTTGGTATTCCGCTGTTTACCGTCGTATAGGATTGGGACTTCTAACTGTCGTTCGACCTTCAAGCCTCGTTTCTGCAGCTCATATGTTAATGCTTCTTCGTAGACTGCCTCCAACAGACCTGGGCCTAATGCCTTGTAGACTTGGTAAATGGCTCCACGTATCTGATAGGATATTTCGTTTTCGGTCATAATTTAATGTCTCGCGGAAATCGCAGAAAGTACGGAAAGTATCAAGAATTAGAGAATTATTTCTTTTTCGAACACGAAGTACACGAATCGAACGGATAAATCACGCAAGTCTTCCCAAATTAATAATTGCTTTGAAAAGATCCTTACCTATTTCATTATGAATTTCCCTGTTCACATCTGCTTTGTGAGCATCCAACTCATTCTGCATATCTTGTAATTGCCGAACAGCAGTCTTTTCTTCCAAAGTAAAGAAGCCTCGCAACATCCGATTTTGAGACAATTGATTAGCATAAGAATTAATTTCGGCTTGCTTTTCTAATATATACCCCATCTTCTTGGTCAAATTCATTTTTGACAATTCAGAATGGATATTTTCTATTTGTTTACAAATGTCTTGCATTCTCTTGTTTCAACTAATATATTGCTGCCTCGCTATAGCCCAAAGTCTGCAGTTAGTTCTTATCTCATCTATCGTACGAACTATAGATGGCTGATGTCAGATGTATGATGGAAGAGTATCTTGATGTAAGATGTAAGAGTATCTTGATGTAAGATGTAAGAAGTCAGATGTAAGAGTATCTTGATGTAAGATGTAAGAAGTCAGATGTAAGAGTATCTTGATGTAAGATGTAAGAAGTCAGATGTAAGAGTATTTTGATGTAAGATGTAAGAAGTCAGATGTAAGAGTATCTTGATGTAAGATGTAAGAAGTCAGATGTAAGAGTATTTTGATGTAAGATGTAAGAAGTCAGATGTAAGAGTTACTTTT
>JAEEGG010018120.1_pt1 | contig 14381 bp, 10 predicted proteins | sample 9134161 | NCBI WGS metagenome assembly JAEEGG01 (sample SAMN16246543, study PRJNA631951) | gut metagenome | biome: gut microbiome; feature: rumen; material: CR-attached | host: Bos | place: Iran: Karaj | collected 2018-10
GGAAATTATTGGTGGATACATACTCTTTCCTGGACGTGGCACAAATGAAAACGTCAAAGAACGCTATTTCTGGAAGAGCATAGAAGAAGTGAATATTGGAGCATTCCCGTTGCTGCCCAATGAAGAGAATACGTTGTTGCGTGAGCATTTAGAGGATATACTCCTAAAGAAGACGAAGATGGAACAAATCAAAGATGCAAAGCCTCAAAGGGGGTTGCACTATGCTGAAATAAAACAACCAACAGAAGGGATGTATCTGATTGCTTCAATTCCTGATGGAAGGCGCCAAATTACAGCATCTCAAAAAGACTTTGAATCAGGTGTGGCAAAATCCTTCCGTTCATTATGGAATATCTATGATAAGATTAATGTCAATAGCATCAAGTATTTTGCTCCAGTGATAAATCATAAGATCAGTAACTATTATGAAGTAACAGGTGTGTTCCCATTCATTGAAGAAGGCGTCGCGTGGATGCAGTATGAATTAGGAACTTGTTTCTCAACAAATCAGCGCATAGAATGTGACATCAAGGAGGACGATGTACTACTAAGAACTGTTATGGAATTTTACAATGAAATGGGCCGAGGATGCATCATTTACAAACCAGAGCAGAAACTTGTCGTTGAAGATTCATTTGAATAAAAAGTGCCCAAAAAGGAACTATATTCCAATCCTGCATTCACTGTATAAATTTGTAATTTACAAACTCCCCCTTGCCAAGAGCAGACGGAAAGGAGGAACTTTTGATATAAGAGGAATTTCAGCCGATAGAAAATTGTTAAGTGACGAGAAAAGTTGCTTCGCCAGATTGAGGCATTAGAAAAGCTGTGAACGAGACCACTGTCACGGAGATTGTCAAGCAGCAGCCTTACTACTTCGTGATGCGTGATAAGAGTCTCGCCAACGACAACGTAGCAGACAACTTCGAGCAGATATTCAATCACTATAGTAAGGATACCATCCGCAAAATCCTCTAAACGTAGCAGGTGTATGAAATTCAAGTTTAAGATACAACAATACCAAACAGAGGCTGTGGAGCAGACAGTGAATGTGTTTGCAGGGCAGCCCTCGAAGACGAATGCGCAGTATCGCCGCGACTTAGGTAAGACCAAAGGACGAATTGTGTATGAGGAAGAGTATGTGGGATGGCGCAATGCGGATGTGGAACTGTCGGACAAGCAGCTGCTTGACAACATCAGACAGATGCAGGTGGATGGCAACATTCCGCAGAGCAAGCTGCTGAGTAAGCCCGACGGATTAGGTGCCTGTTCGCTCGACATTGAGATGGAGACAGGTACGGGTAAGACCTACGTCTATATCAAGACGATGTTCGAAATGAACAAACGCTATGGATGGTCGAAATTTATCGTGGTGGTGCCCAGCATTGCTATTCGTGAAGGAGTGTATAAGAGCTTTACGATGCTGGAAGAACACTTTATGGAGCAATACGGCAAGAAGGCCCGATACTTTATCTATAACAGCTCGAACCTGACACAGATAGACTCGTTCAGTAGCGATGCTGCCATCAATGTGATGATTATCAACACGCAGGCTTTTGCCCGTGACTTCAAGGAGGATGCGAAGAACAAGGTCAGCCTGATTATGTACACTAAGCGCGATGACTTCCAGAGTCGTAGGCCTATTGATGTGATTGCAGCCAACCGTCCCATCATCATCATGGACGAGCCGCAGAAGATGGAGGGTGCTGCCACACAGCGGGCGCTGAAGAACTTTAAGCCGCTGTTCGTGCTGAACTACTCGGCAACGCACAAAACGTCGCACAACTGCATCTATGCACTGGATGCCTACGATGCTTACTGCCAGCGACTGGTGAAGAAGATTCAGGTAAAAGGTATCACGTTGCAAAACCTGATGGGTGCTCAGGCGTACATCTATTTCGACAGCATTGTACTCTCGAAGAACAAAGCACCAGAAGTGAAGTTGGAGATAGAGGTACAAGATGCCAGTCAGGCCCGCCGACAGACCATGAAGTTCTCACAAGGCGATTCGCTCTACGATGCTTCGAAACTGCCTGCCTATAAAGAGTTTGTGATAACCGACATCAATCCCAGAACGAATACGGTCTATTTCCGTAATGGCGACCGGATAAGGGCTGGCGAAGTGATGGGCGATGTGTCGGAAAAGACGATTCAGCAGGTGCAGATACGTGAGACGGTCAAAAGCCATTTTGAGAAAGAACGCCAACTCTTCCAACAGGGCATCAAGACACTGTCGCTGTTCTTTATCGACGAGGTGGCCCACTACAAAAGCTATGACGAGAGTGGGGAAATAGTAAAGGGTGACTTATGGAAGATGTTCGAGTATGAGTATCATCGCTACCTGAATGAGAACTTGTCGCTGTTTGAGGATGACTACCAGAAGTATCTGAAGCGTTTCTCTGTAGAGCAAGTTCATAACGGTTACTTCTCGATAGACAAGAAAGGTCATGCCGTGAACAGCGATGTGAAGCGAGGAAATGACACATCGGATGACATCTCTGCCTACGACCTGATTCTGAAAGACAAGGAAAGGTTGTTAAGTTTCGCTGAACCTACACGCTTCATCTTCTCGCACTCGGCACTGCGAGAGGGTTGGGATAATCCTAATGTGTTCCAGATATGCACACTTCGCCATGCCAATAGTGCTACAGCCAAGCGTCAGGAAGTGGGACGAGGCTTGCGCCTCTGTGTCGATCAGCAGGGAAACCGAATGGATGCGGAACGATTGGGCGATGCTGTTCACGACATCAACAAACTGACGGTCATTGCCAACGAGAGTTATTCTACGTTTGTGGATGACCTGCAGAAGGATACGCGTGAGGCCTTGCGTGAACGTCCTACGGTGGCAACTGTTGCCTACTTTGAGGGTAAGACCTTCCTGTTGGGAACGGAGCGCTATACCATCAGCAGTCAGGAGGCTGCCAGCATTGTGAGCTATCTCTTTGACAATGACTATACAGATGACAAGGGAAACATTCTGCCTGCTTATCATACAGATATGGAACAAGGCACATTGGCACCTCTTGGCAAGAAACTGCAGCCCATCAGCGAGCAGGTGCACAGACTGATACAGGGCATCTTCGACCCGTCAGCTCTGGAGGGCATGATTGAAAATGGTAACGACAAGGCAGAAGTGGTGAATGACAAGCTGAACGACAACGCGGCAAAGGCGGAATTCAAGCGTCTGTGGGCAGAAATCAATCACCGCTATGTCTATACGGTTCACTATGATAGCGAGGAACTCGTCAAGAAATCCATTGCTGCTATCGATAAAGACCTGACTGTAACCCAAATGAAATATGTGGTGACAACAGGCGAACAAGGGGATGATGAGCTGGAGTTTACGGGTAATCAGACGACCCGCAGGCAAACGATGCGAGAGGTGTCAACATCGACTGTCCCCTACGACTTGGTAGGTGATATCGCTCGTGGTGCTACGCTGACCAGAAGGACTGTCGTCAGAATTCTGAAAAGTATTTTGCCTGCACGCTTGATGCTGTTCAAGAACAATCCGGAGGAGTTTATCCGCAATGTCGTCAAACTCATCAAGGAACAGAAGGCCACCATGATAGTGGAGCATATCAGCTATAATCGGACAGAACAAACCTACGATACTGACATCTTCACGCAAGAGAAGAGTAGGCAGACTATCGACAAGGCGTATCCTGCCAAGAAGCACATCCAGGATTATGTGTTTACAGACAGTAAGGGAGAACGGGAGTTTGCTGAAGATTTAGATAAGGCTGAGGAGGTCTGTGTCTATGCCCGACTGCCTCGCACTTTCCAGATTCCTACACCTGTAGGCAACTATGCGCCAGACTGGGCTATCGCCTTCAATGACCATGCTGGCGTGAAACACATCTTCTTTATTGCAGAGACCAAGGGCTCGATGGACTCCATGCAACTGAAGGGTGTTGAGAGGGCAAAGATAAACTGTGCCAAGAAACTCTTCAACGAGATGTCAACCAGCAAGGTGAGGTATCATGAAGTAAATGGATACGACGCACTGTTGGATGTAATGAAAACATTGCCGTGAAGATTATGGGGCGGCCGCCGTATCGTTACACTCTAAAACTGATATAGGTGCGGTCGTCGAAGGAGTTGAAGTCGGGATGGAAAGCCTTGGTGGCTTGGAAGTCACCGATGTTCAGCGGGTCTTCCCGACGTTGTCGTGCCAATGCTTCCTCGCTTGCTGCCAAGGTAGAATACAAGAAGGGATAGCCGTCGGAGGCAAAGACGATTTCCCAGGGGCGGAAGTCGAGCGGAATGATGCGGACATGTTTGCGGTCGATGGGGAAACCGTCGATGACGCTATAAGTGATGTTCTGCTGGCGCATGGTTTCAATCATGTGCGGCAGGATGGTGGGACGTGCCAAGTCGTTACGGCAGAGTTCCTCGACGGTATGGCCTTCTGCCAACAGCCTACGCACCTCGACAGCCCGCTCACTTGCCAATATCGCCTCGCTGGGCTTGGGATTCTCCAACAGTTGAGACTGTTGTAGAGAGGCGTCGGCAGCAGTCGGCGAGGATAGGGGAGTGATGAGTCCCTGACAGTCGCCCACCATCCATATCTCACGATTCAGTCGGCTGAAGACGATGGCTGAACAGGTCAGCCTGTCTTCGGGGTGTTCCGACAGTCGCGGCAGCATGTTGTTGTCATACTGTTTGCGGAAGTAAGCGGTAACGCCACGCAGGAACTGGTCGCAGGTGGTCGTCTTAGCCATCTGGCGGATGTAGCGGGCAGTCAGCAGCATGGCATAACGGCCATTAGAACAACCGAAGGCATGGGCCATCAGCGCACGAAAGGGGTGTTGGCGACTCAGTTGATAGCGGCTTTTAGAGGTGCTGCCGTCGATGACGGCTATAAAATCAGGGGTGACGACGACGCCGTCTTCGCTGGCCTTTTTCGGACTCTTGGCGACGAGGTTCTGTTCGAGGATTTGCATGAGGGTTATAGGAGCTATGGGCTTGATGGGTATTATGGGTGTTGTTCTGGGGACAGAGCTCGCTGATGAGGTCGGCACGACCGATGCGGCGCAGGCTTTGCTCGATGTTGCGGCGCTCCTCAGGCTTATACCAGAAGAAATACTGTCGTTGCGCCAGTTTCTCGCGCTGGCTCTTGGCACTCTGTACCGGTTCTAACGTATAGGGATTGTAGCCTGAATACCATGTCTCGGTAGATACCGTCATGGGAGTGGGCGTGAAGTCCTGTACCTGCTCCAGTTGGAAGTCGAGACGTTTGGTGATGATGGCAAGTTCTGCCATGTCAGCCTCGGTACATCCTGGATGGCTGGAGATGAAGTAGGGGATAATCTGCTGTCGTAGCCCTTCCTCACGGCAGATACGGTCGAACTGTCGTTTGAAGTCATAGAACTGCTGGAAGGAAGGTTTGCGCATGAGGTTCAGCACGTGGTCGCTGGTGTGCTCGGGAGCCACCTTCAGACGTCCGCTGACATGTCGGGTGATGAGTTCACGAGTATATTCCTGAGCGGCACGATTAGCATGCTCGTCCTTGCTGTGATAGAGCAGCAGGTCGTAGCGCACGCCGCTGCCGATGAAACTCTTCTTTACTTCCGGCAGGGCATCGACAGCATGGTAGATATCCAGCAGTTTCGAGTGGTCGGTGTCCAGGTTAGGACATATCTGCGGATGGATACAGCTGGGGCGTTTGCACTTCTCACAAATATTGATGTTGTGGCCATGCATGCCGTACATGTTGGCTGAAGGACCACCGAGGTCGCTGATGTAACCTTTGAAGTCGTCCATCTGCACCACCTGGCGTACCTCACGTAGGATGCTCTCCTTGGAGCGACAGGTGATGAACTTGCCCTGATGGGCTGAGATGGTGCAGAAGGCACAGCCGCCGAAGCAGCCTCGGTGGATGTTGATGCTGTGCTTGATCATCTCGTAGGCCGGGATTCGCTTGCCTTTATATTTAGGATGTGGCAGGCGGGTGTAGGGCAGGTCGAAGGAAGCGTCGATTTCGGCGGTGGTCATCGGGGGATACGGCGGGTTGACGACGACGGAGGGCCCCAGCGTAGAAACGCTGGGCACTGCGGCTTCGCCAGGTGTTTTTGTTGCGGCAGGCGGGGCGACGGGCACTGCGGCTTCGCGAGGTGTTTTTGTTGCGGCAGGCGGGGCGACGGGCACTGCGGCTTCGCGAGGTGTTTTTGTTGCGGCAGGAGCGAAAGGCTGGAGGAGACGGTGAGCATGCATCATGTTCGACTGTTCCTCGATGTGGCGGAAGTTCTCGGCCTGCGACCGTTTACTCTTCAGGCATTCCTCGTGAGAGTGTAGGACGATGTCGTCGGTAGTCGGGGTGATGGAAGAAGTGAGATATACCGTTTGAGGAATATCGCGGATGGTTCCGATGGGTGAACCATCGGACGCGGGAGTGGTAGCAATGGATGAACCATCGGACGCGGGAGTGGTAGCAATGGGTGAACTATCGGACGCATGGGGGATTCCGATGGGTGAACCATCGGACGCATGGGGGGTAGATAGGGCGTCGGACAATCTGCGGGCCAGTTCCACAATGGGCTTTTCGCCCATGCCATAGATGAGCAGGTCGGCAGGAGCATCGCAGAGGATGCAGGGACGCAGCCGGTCCTGCCAGTAGTCGTAATGAGTCAGTCGGCGTAGTGATGCCTCGATGCCTCCGAGCACAATGGGAACATCGGGATACAGCTGACGGAGAATCTTGGAATAGACGATGGTGGGATATTCCGGTCGTAAGTCGTGGCGCCCGTCAGGACTGTAGGCATCTTCAGAGCGCAGTCGGCGGTTGGCCGTGTATTTGTTGACCATCGAGTCCATGCACCCTGGCGAGATGCCGAAGAAGAGACGGGGCCGTCCTAACTTCTTGAAGTCGCGGAAGTCGCCATGCCAGTCGGGTTGTGGAACTATAGCTACGCGAAACCCTGCCGCCTCAAGGGTACGGCCGATGACGGCAGCACCGAACGACGGGTGATCAACGTAGGCATCGGCAGAGAAGAGTATGACATCCACCTCGTCCCAGCCTCGTAGCTCCAACTCCTTCTTGGTTGTTGGCAAGAAATCAGTCAGCCTGTATTCCATAAAAAGTTCAGCTATTGTCTGCCGGTTGCTCGCTATTGCGGTTCTTCCAATTGATGAATAGCAGGACGAGTTGCTGCAGACCGAAAGCCTTCATGTTAGCATGATAGATGACGTCTAAGCATAAGTCAAGCAGTCGCTTGTCCTTTCCGGCTTCCGTCTCGAGCATGGAACGGAGATTGAACTTCAGTTTGTCGAGCACCTGTTCATCGACATAGCCATTAGAGTCGATGAGGTCGCGGAAGAGCTGATAGTCCTCGATGGTCTGCAGGTGTTCGTCGGTGATGTCGATGCTGCGTGTGCCGCTGGCATTGGTTTGGATTTTATACATGATGATAAGTTTGTTATAAGGTTATTTCGATAAGAAATTCAAGATGCCTCGCATGATAGAGCCCTGTTTCTGCTGGGTTTGTATGCACTCAAAGGGAATAGCCATAGCGAAAAGGCGATAGTCGTTGCCCTGGTATGCCACGGCTGCCGTGTTTCCGTCAATATACTGCATGGCGGAGAACGCCGGAGCAATAGGTTGCAGGATGTCCGTTGCCGTAGCGGCATAGTGGTATTCGTTGAGCTGCTTCCAGTACATCAGACTGGTACCCAGACCGCGCACCTCGTTGGTGGCAGCCTCGGAGCGTCCAGCGAACTGGCACTTGAGGACATCGGTCAGGAACTGCTGCTCACCGTCGTTCGTCATGTCGCTGGCCAGATAGGCACCACTGATGAGCAGTGATCGACCAGCAGCAGTATAGTTTTTCAGTACATACTGCATGGCATAGCTTATACCTTTATAATAATGTAGGCTGTGCCCGTCGTTGCGTTCCAGTCCCAAGATGAGATCCATGATGTCGTAGTCGTTGGCAGATATCTTAGCCGTCTCGAGGGCTTCGCTGCAACAGCTGATGATGTTATACTGCTGTGCGGTAGCGATGGCTTCAGCATGCGTCTTGACATAGTTGAAGTCGTTGCCGGCAATGAGCAGTCCCGTCATCTCTTCCGTGCAATAGCCCAGTCCGCCGTCCTCGATGCCCATCTGCGAACGGTCAAAGTTCTGCTGACAGCCAGACCAACCGTACGTAGGACCGTAGGTGATACCTGGGTCGTCGTTCATGTCGAAACCCTGTTCCGTCGTCGTGTTACGGATGGCGGGTGAAGACAAGCGGTGGAAGCCGTTGACGATGAGTACCGTCTTTTTGGCTTGCGGTGCGTGGCATGCCGACAGCACTTCCGTTGGGAAACTCTGACCGCCACGGTTGACAGCAGTGACCTTGAAATGATAAAGCTGGTCGGGTTCCAGAGACACGTCGAATTTCTCGTCTTCCACGAAGGTGCCGTTGTCAAAGTCGGCATCACCGATGGCGGTATAGACGATATATCCGGTAGGTTTGGAGGTAGGCTCCTGCGGATCGTCAACGGCATTCCACTCCAGGCGTACCACATCCTTGTCCTTGTTCTTGAAAGACAGGCGGAAGTTGTCAGGAGCTAACGGAGCCACGATGAAGGGGCGTCCGTGCTGGTCGTTGACATAGCGAAGGATGGTCTTGTAGATAGAACGAGCCAACGTGAAGCGGAAGTTCGGGTCTTGACCGTAAACCATGTCCGGAAAGTTTTGGTGCGACATGATTTCGAGGATGGCACTGGGCACCTCCGGCAGTCGGGTCTCCGAGTAGTTGCGATCGAAAATCTCGCGGCGTGTCCACTTACCATATTTATACTTGATGTCCAGCATCTCGTTGTACAGCAAAGCATCGGCGAAGTCGCGCGATGCCAAGCGAGAGATACCGGCATTGAGTTTGCCGCCATTGAAATTGGTGGTACAGATGGACAGCGGACCAATCAGTCCTTCACCGTCCTTGGCATATCCTGCATCGCTATGTATAGCCAGCGACAATTCGAAAGGTACCTTGCGTCCAGTGCTGTTTGGCATGTAGCAGGAGCCACCTCCCAAGTAGTTCGTCATCAGCGAGCGTACATTGATATCATCGGCATAGTCGTTAGCACCTTCCTTGCTGCTATAGACCTCGTAAGGCATACCTGCCCATTGTGCCGAATAGCGTGCTCCTTCCAAAGCCCTGGGCAGGTTGCTGGTTTGTCCGAAGCGCTCAATGTTTCCCATGCCGCCACCGAAGCGCACGGCATCGGTTGTCACGATGCCATGATGAGCACTCTTGTTGGAAACGGTGACGCGGTTGAAAGCGCTATAGCCAGCGTCGAAGTCGAACGTTCCCAGATAGACCCATGTAGAGCCTCCCATCTGCTGGTTGACATGAAACTGAGTCTGCTCGCCACGATGCCAGACTGTATAAAGCACATCATCCACGCTATTGTCGAGCGTCTGGTAACTGATATAGACCGCATAGCGTCCTGCTTTGGGGAAGTTTGGCTGGTAGTTTGCCAAGGTCTCATGGGATGCACTGCGCGTGGTCTTCACCATTCGTGCTGTTCCCGCAACAAAGGGATTCTCCTTGTCGTGGTAGTTTCCTGAATGCTTGGCAAAACCTTTCATGGGAGCCTGTTCCCACTTATGGCTTCCGTTGAACTCGTTGTAGAACCCTTTGTTCGCATCGTTATCGACAATGACCTCTGCTTTCTGCCAGTCGCGTTCACGTGGCGAAAAGACATAAGCCCCCGATAGTTCCAACATGGGAATGAGGTAGGGGATAACTACCGTCTGTGTGAACAGATCCTCGGTAGTGCAGAACAACTTGGGACGCTGAAAGCGCCAGTAGCCTTTCTGCTGGTCGTAGAAACTGCCATGGCTTGCCCATAGAGAAATGTGCCGGTTCTGCAACCCGTGGGTGTATTTCACCGGTAAAGAAATGTTCTTGACCCAGGGCTCACCCTGATAATCGATGTCTCCCCATAGGCGTGACTTGTCGGCATTCTTGGAAAGACGGTTGGGGATAAGGTCGTCGATGCTCATACCGTTAGTCATCACCGTCAGCTGATAGTCCCGATAGACTTTCGGCAACTCGCCCTTGATTTTACGATAGATCCACTCCGTGATTTCCGGTGTGAACTCCTGAGCGGCAAAATAGGAATCGGCGGTAATCACCATAGTACGAGCCGTCTTGCTCGTCTGCACACTGACCAGCCGCGGCGACTTGCGCATCTTGTTGTTCTTGGGCTTGTAGTTTTCAAAGTACTCCCTCAGCCGTTTCTTCAACTGAGCCTCGTCCTTGGCAGTCTGCGCATGAGCTGGAATGAAAAGAGACAAGAAGATGATGAATGCCATCACCTTGACAAATCTGATGATGCCGCTCATACCTCTCCTGTCGTAAAGTTTTCGGGGTGCTTACCCTTGAACGATTTGAAATAAAGCTTGATTTCGCGCATCTGTTCATCGACGTTTCCGTTGGGGATAATCGTCTTGGTACACTGAATCAGTTTGCGCTCGTAATCTACTCCATATAATAATATAGGTATGTTAGCTTTTTGTGCGATAAAATAGAATCCCTTTTTCCATTCCGGATTGAGCGAGCGTGTTCCCTCCGGCGTGATGCACAGTTTGAAGGCAGGCAACTTTTTGGCGGTCTCCGCCAGGTTGTCTGTCATGCTGGTATGCTTGGAGCGCCAAACGGGGATGCCTCCCATTCTGCGGAAAATAGAGCCTAAAGGCCAGAAGAACCATTCCTTCTTCATCAGGAAATTACTCTTCAGACCCTGACTCTTGTTGTAAAGCTGTCCTATCAGAAAATCCCAATTGCTGGTGTGCGGTGCCAGACAGATGATGAACTTGTCGGGATGTGGCTCAGTGACGTTGACGGTCCATCCCATGTGTTTATATAGTAGCCAAGAGCAAAAAGATTTCAGCATGAGTGTTATAAGTTATTAAGTTGATCAGCAATATCGCTGGCATGAGCGGCAAAGTCTTCCCTTAAGGTCTTGAAATACTTCTTGGCAGGCATGCCAGGTTCGGGATGAGAGATGCGACGGATAAAGTCGTTCCTGACTTTAATGGCACTGTAAATCAGCGCTTCTGCACTATCGCGGTTGTTGCTATACAAAGAGCATGCGATGCAGTCAGCAAAAATCTCATCACAAATGTAGTTAATAGTACGTTTCAATACTCTTTTGTTTGCCATAAATGGGTCCTCCTTGATTTTTAATGTTTGATTTTTCAGGTCAAAGATAGGCATTTTTTTTGAGATAGCATAGCATTTAGTACAAAAAAAATATTAAAATGCACAATTTCTTTCCGTTTCTCGCAAAAAAGGATTATTTTTGCATACCGAAAATAGAATTCTATTCATTATAAACAAAGTACGAATATGGAAAAAAGTGCATTGCAGATTGCAAGAGCCGCTTATCAGCCGAAGTTGCCCAAGGCACTTCAGGGAGCGGTAAAGGTGAAGGAAGGCAAACCTACTCAGAGTGTTGGCGACCAGGAAGAAATCAAGAAGCTCTTCCCCAATACCTATGGAATGCCGGTTGTAGAGTTTGAGCCCGCCACAGAGGCTAACAACAAGAAGATGAACGTGGGTATTATCCTCTCTGGCGGTCAGGCTCCTGGCGGTCATAACGTCATTACCGGTCTCTTTGACATGGTAAAGAGGCTGAACCCTGAAAACCGTCTCTATGGTTTCATCCTTGGTCCTGGCGGTTTGGTTGACCATAACTACATGGAGTTGACCAGCGACATTATTGACGAGTATCGTAATACCGGCGGTTTCGACATGATTGGTTCCGGTCGTACCAAGTTGGAGAAGGTAGAGCAGTTTGAGAAGGGCTTGGAGATTATCCGTAAGCTCGACATCAAGGCCATCGTGATAATCGGTGGTGATGACTCGAACACCAACGCCTGTGTGCTGGCTGAATACTATGCTGCCAAGAACTACGGTGTACAGGTTATCGGTTGTCCGAAGACCATTGACGGTGACCTGAAGAACGAGCAGATTGAGACCTCCTTCGGTTTCGACACTGCCTGCAAGACCTACTCTGAGTTGATTGGTAACATTGAGCGCGACTGTAACTCTGCCCGCAAATACTGGCACTTCATTAAGGTGATGGGCCGTTCGGCTTCTCACATTGCCTTGGAGTGCGCCCTGCAGACCCAGCCCAACATCTGTCTCGTCAGCGAAGAGGTGGAAGCCAAGAAGCAGAGCCTCGATGACATTGTGACCTACATTGCTGACGTGGTATGCAAGCGTGCTGCCGACGGCAATAACTTCGGTACCGTTATCATTCCCGAGGGTCTGATTGAGTTCATCCCTGCCATCAAGAAACTCATTGCCCAGCTGAACGATGTGCTGGCACAGCCCGAGGTGAAGGATTTGGGCCGTAGCGAACTGATAGACTTTGCCAAGAGCCACCTGTCAGACTCTAATCTGGAGGTGTTCAACTCACTGCCCACCAATGTGGCTCGTCAGTTGGCATTGGACCGCGATCCCCACGGAAACGTTCAGGTATCGCTCATCGAGACCGAGAAGTTGCTCTCTACCATGGTAGCTCAGAAGCTGGAGCGCCGCAAGAAGGTAGGCAAGTACAGCGGTAAGTTTGCTGCCCAGCACCACTTCTTCGGTTACGAGGGACGTTGCGCTGCTCCTTCTAACTACGATGCTGACTACTGCTATGCCCTGGGTACCAGTGCTGCTCAGCTTATTGCCAATGGCAAGACGGGTTACATGGCCATCGTGAAGAATACTACCGCTCCTGCTGAGCAGTGGATTGCCGGTGGTGTGCCCATCACCATGATGATGAATATGGAGAAGCGTGCAGGTGAGATGAAGCCCGTTATCCGCAAGGCCCTCGTTGAGCTCGATGGCGCTCCCTTCAAGGAGTTTGCTGCTCATCGTGACGAGTGGGCTCGCAAGACGGCTTACGTTTATCCTGGTCCTATCCAGTACTGGGGACCCACAGAGGTTTGCGACCAGCCCACTATTACCCTCGCTCTCGAGCAGAAAAAGTAATTGATGCCCGATAAGAGGACAACGCATAAAAGACAGACATCCGGACGTCATACGGGCCCAGTGCCCCACGGACGTCCGAATGTCTTTGTTCGTCTATTACAACGCCTGCCTGGTTGGGCTTGGTGGGTAGGCGGACTGTCTGTCGTTGCCATCTATGTCTATTTCTTCTATTATATCTTCGTAGGACCTTTTGGCTTCCGCTGGCGAGGCCTCTATGGTGATGTCAGCCACCCTGAAGGTTACGAGATTCATGGTATCGATATCAGCCACTATCAAGGTAATATCGATTGGCCCATATTACGTGAGAAGGGGCTTATCAACGAGTCACCCGTTCGCTTCATCATGATGAAGGCTACCGAAGGGGCATCACGCATTGATCCCACCTTCAAGGATAATTTCCATCAGGCTCGTGAGTATGGCTATACGCGTGGCGCTTACCATTTCTATAGTGTCTCGTCACCTGCCGACAAACAGGCTGCGTTCTTCATTAGTCACGTCAAGTTGGAGAATGGCGACCTGCCACCCGTTCTTGATGTCGAGCACAAACCTGCCAAGCAGACTGACGAAGAGTTTGCTGCCAGCGTTCTCCAGTGGCTCGAAATTGTGGAGAAGCACTATGGTGTCAAGCCCATCATCTATACCTATTATAAATTTAAGATGCGCTATCTCAGTGACCCCGTCTTCGATAGCTATCCTTATTGGATAGCCCACTATTATGTTGACGAGGTGGAATATGAGGGTGACTGGAAATTCTGGCAATATACTGATGCAGGTCGTCTGCCAGGCATTACTGGACAAGTCGATTTCGACATCTACAACGGTTCTTTTTACGACCTTCGTAAAATGACCATTGGCGCTCGTGAGCAGATTGGTGAGGAAGCCTATAACGACTGATTCGAAAAACATAAAGAGAGACCTTCAGAACAGAAGGCCTCTCTTTTCATATAGTGAGCAAAGATTGTATTCTTCTTTAATAGAATATCATAGACAGGATATAAGCCACAATGGTAGAGGTGGTGACGCAGATGAGTCCTGGCATCATGAACGAGTGGTTCAACAAGTACTTACCAATAACAGTTGTACCCGAACGGTCGAAGTTCACTGTGGCAATATCACTTGGGTAGTTAGGAATAAAGAAGTAACCGTAAACGGCAGGCAGTACACCAAGAAGAACCGGACCAGGAATACCGAGCTTATAAGCCAACGGCAACATGGCCACCACTACAGCTCCCTGAGAGTTGATGAGTACAGAAACCATGAAGAATACAAAGGCGATGCTCCAGGGATAAGCCTTTACGACATCGGCCAGCATATCCTGCATCTCATCCATGTAGTTCGAGAAATAAGTATCTGCTAGCCAAGCGATACCATAGATAGCTACGACAGCCACCATACCCGACT
>JAEEGG010018123.1_pt1 | contig 14380 bp, 12 predicted proteins | sample 9134161 | NCBI WGS metagenome assembly JAEEGG01 (sample SAMN16246543, study PRJNA631951) | gut metagenome | biome: gut microbiome; feature: rumen; material: CR-attached | host: Bos | place: Iran: Karaj | collected 2018-10
TGGCATTGCGCTTCTTGCAAGCGATGAGCGCTTTTTAGAGGCCATCGTAGATCGCGAACGGCTGTTGGTCGCAAGGGACAAGAATCGGCCCTGCGTTATCTTTTGGTCTCTGGGAAATGAGTCAGGCTATGGCACCAATTTCCGCGCCGGAGCCTTGGAAATCAAGAAGATGGATGATACCAGACTGGTGCATTATGAGAGCACGCACCATTTGGACGAAACCTCCACTGACGTGCTGGATATGGTTTCTCAGATGTATACCTCACCACAGGGAATGGTCGAATTCCTTTCTAAGGATACGAGACCCTTCCTGCTTTGTGAGTATTGCCATGCCATGGGAAATGGCCCTGGAGATCTGGAAGCCTATCGAAATGTCATCTATAGTAACGACCGCTTTGTTGGCGGGCTGGTCTGGGAGTGGTGTGACCATGCCATTCCGCAGGGAAAAACGGCAGACGGAAAAGTGAAGTATGGTTATGGCGGAGATTTCGGCGAACGACATAATGATGGGAATTTCTGTATGGATGGTCTTTGTTACCCTGACAGAAGACCCCATACGGGACTGCTGGAATTAAAGCAGGTTTATCGTCCCGTGAGAGTTTCGGCAGGAGAAGCGCCTGGAACTTATACGATTCAGAGCTTCCTCGCGTTTGCAAATGCAGGGGAACTGCTCGACGGGAGCTATGAAATCACGGTAGAGGGAAATCTGACCAAACAGGGAAGCTTTTCGTTTTCCGTGGAACCATTGGGAAAAACGCAGCTTCAGATTGATGGAATTGCAGAGGCGATAAAGCAACAGGATGCGTATATTCGCTTTATCTTTACGGCAAAAAAGAAAGAGACTTGGTGCGAGCGAGGCTATGAGATTTGCTTTGAACAGCTGCCGATTTCAGAGGGCAAGCTACATAAGGCTGACGATGAGGTCGTAAGTCAAAAAGATTCCACGCCATCGAAAGATGCAAAGTCGAAGCTGCAGATTACGGAGCAGGGTTATGAGATCCGGATTCAGGCGGGCGAGCTTTTGTATCTCTTCCAAAAACGCCATGGAACCTTTACCTCCATCAGGTTCCATGGCAAGGAGCTCCTGGATCGCCCGCTGAAGTTTAATTTCTTCCGTGCTCCCGTGGACAACGACAACATGCGCGGGGATTGGTATCGTGCGCATTTAAATGATTACGACACCAAGATCTATTCGACGGAAGTAAAGAAGGAAGACGGTCAGGCGATCATTACCGTTCAGGAATCCTTTGGCTGGAATATGTACCAGCCGTTCTATAAAGGAACGACGCGCTTTATGATCGATGGCAAGGGAAAGCTGCAGATCGAGAGTGATGGAGAAACCTCGAATAAAGTAACCTTCCTGCCAAGATTTGGTGTTCGTTTATTCCTGAAAAGAAGCTTTGATGACGTTGCCTATTTAGGCTATGGCCCTTATGAAAGCTATGCGGACAAGCATCAGGCATCCTATTTTGGAAGCTTTTCCTCGAAGGTTTCAGACGAACATGAGGATTATATCAGACCGCAGGAGAATTCGTCGCATTTTGGCTGCAAAAGGATGCAGTTGACGGGAGACGGTGCGACCATTACCTTTACGGCAGAAAAGCCGTTTTCTTTCAATGTTTCCGAGTACACGCAGGAGGAACTTGCGGGGAAACGACATAATTATGAACTGGAGAAATGCGGGAGCACCGTGGTCTGCGTAGATGGCATGATGGCGGGCGTAGGCTCTTCTAGCTGCGGCCCGGCTTTGGCAGAAGAGTATCGCATTCCTCTGCCAAACCTGCATCTGAATCTTACAATGGAGATTCGATGATGGACCACGCTAGGAAGTTTTGAAAATGCATGGCGCGGATTATGCGCTTAAGTAGCTTCGCATGATCCGCAGGGCATTCTTTTCCAGACGCGAAACCTGCGCCTGAGAAATGCCAATCATGTCGGCGACCTCCATTTGTGTTTTTCCCTCAAAAAAACGTAAGTGGATGATTTCATGCTCACGTTCGTTTAACTTTTTAATGGCTTCGCTTAAGGAGAGATGCTCAATCCAGGCATCCTCCTTATTTTTTTTGTCGCTGATCTGATCCATGACATATAGGGCATCACCGCCCTCTGTATAAACTGGCTCATAAAGACTCATGGGACTTTGAATGGAATCCATGGCATATACCACGTCCTCCTTGGAAATGCCGATTTCACTGGCAATTTCCTCGACGGTGGGATCCTTTTGATTCCGCTTTGTCAGCGCGTCGCGCGCCTGGATTGCCTTGTAGGCGGTATCCTTCAGGGAACGAGAGACCCTAAGTCCTGAGGCATTGTCTCGCAGAAAACGTTTGATTTCCCCTATGATCATTGGCACGGCGTAGGTAGAGAATTTTACGCCGAGGGATGCATCAAAGTTGTCGATGGCCTTGATGAGACCGACACAGCCGATTTGAAACAGGTCATCCACGTTTTCGTTGGCGGAAGAGAAGCGCTTGATGATGCTTAGGACAAGCCTTAGATTTCCTTCAATGTACTGATTTCGCGCATCTTCGTCCCCGGTTTGGATACGCTGAAACAAAGCCTCCTTTTGCTCATTGGTAAGAAGCGGAAGATTCGAAGTATTGACGCCGCAGATTTCAACCTTACCGATTGCCATGATAACCTCCAAAGATCGTTCATTCTCGCCGTCTTTTGTAGGGATACCATTAGTATGGACTTCCATGAGAAGGTTTAATCATGAATACGGGAAATTTCTTTGCCATTCTTTGTTGCCCATGGTAAAATAAAAAATAAGCGAATGAAAATGGAAACAAGCAAAGTTGCATGATATTCGATGAAGGGACTTAAGAGTATGATCTATTTATTGGCATTCCGAATCAGTGACAGAGAACTGACGAACCCCAATATTTATCCATACAACGTATTCCGAGGGAAAGCCGCGGAACCTTTTGTTTTTCGTGAAATTACAGTCTTTTACGGTAATAACGGTTCAGGAAAATCCACCCTCTTAAACATGATGGCAGATAAGCTACAAATTGAGGGACGAGAGAGGTGTGCGAGCAACTCCTTTGGAAGAGTCAGGTACTGTGATGAGTTTGTAGAAGAGTGCGGATATGATCTTGGGGATGACGAAGAAACGGGGCGAATGATTCGTTCCATTCCTAAGAAAAGCAGGTATGTCAAGAGTGAGGACATCCTGTATGAAATCAAGAAAATTCAGCAGAGACAGGTTCTGACAGAGGGTATGGAATACGACCTCTTAAAGATGGGAAAGGGCAAGGAGGAAATACAGAAATATCTGGCGCCGCAGGGAGGAATCAGCAGGCAAGGCATTATCGAGTATGGGCAGGAGAAGTACTCGAACGGCGAGACGGCTCTTCGGTACTTTGAAGACATGCTCGCGCCGGATGCATTATATCTGTTAGATGAACCAGAGGTTTCACTTTCTCCGGCAAATCAAGTGAAGCTTGCCAATGAGATTAACAAGATGGCTAGATTCCTAAGGTGTCAGTTTATTATTGCAACGCATTCGCCATTTATGCTTGGAACTCTGAATGCGAAAATCTACAATTTGGACCAGCCCGGATGCGGGGAATGCAAATGGACCGAGCTGGAAAACGTCAGATACTTCTATGATTTTTTCAAGGCGAGAAGCAATGAATTTCAATGAATACAACATCGGTCAATCTGTTCGTTGTGCCTTCATGGCGATCTTATCCTCATACATGGCCTTGTCTGAACGCTTGAAAACTTCTTCAACCGATTTGTCCTGCCCAGGCTTCAGATCAACCATGAGTATTGCAAATTCCGGAACGGCTCCCGAGGCGATGGCATCGTCGAATGTTAAAAGAACTCACCACGCGCAAAAACAAGTCTTGCAGATGAAATCACAATATGGTAAAGTAGTTCTATGCGATAGTGATATTTGTCTATCAATGAGTAAGATCATTTCACAATAGATAAAAGGCGGAGGCCTATCATTTGGAGGGCATATGAACGAGAATTCGAAATTTGGCGGAATGTCAGGAGAGCGGTCGGAAGAGGAAATCATGGAGTTAAATGATATTTATGAATATGACGTTGTGTCTCTTTTGGATAAGGAACATGGCGGCGTTGATATCGAGCGGATGAATGAGGTAATCGCTTTTCATGCCAGCAAGGGTTGGAGACTTGTGTTTGCATTCCCAAACGAAATTGGGCATGATTCTTCTTTGTCGGAATTGGCAGGAGTTTCTATTGGAATTAATGCAACGATTGATCAGAACGTACTGATCTTTGAAAGATGTGTAAGACGCTATAACAGGTAAAGCGTAAAACAAGAGCTGAAACTTAAAACAACGGGCAAGACTCTATAAAAGAGAATGATTACGTAAATGGAAAGCAGATGAAAAACACCTCCGAACCTAAGATGGTTTGGGGGTGTTTTATTATCCAATCAGGATCTATTTAGACAGGTCTAGCTTACGCACGGCATCCCGAAGGGGCAACACGAATGGGGGAGAGACGGAAAGCTCATCAATTCCCATTCGAAGAAAGGTCTCCGTAAGGCTTGGGTCAGCGGCAAGCTCCTTGGCGGCTTCAAAGCGTTCTAACTCCTGCGGGACGTTGTCCACGCAGTATTTGCGAACAGGCCTGTCCTGATGCTGGAATAGAAAAGCTTTGCCAATGGCTATGGCATCGAAAACACCTTTTCCATAATATGTCGTCATAGATAAACGCCTCCCGGAATGACTGAACTCATCGAATATAGGAATTCTTATTTTATTATGATGCGTTTTAGGGTGGATGTCAATGTTTATGGAAATGGGAAGCACTATGGGTTTGTGGTGATGGACGAGGTTTTCTACGCCCTTATTTCGAGGCTGCACAACGGTGGAAAAAGCGCACGATAAAGAAAAAAGGGTGGCGAGAGTCCAGGGATTTTGTTATAATGATATTTATGGAACGTATTCATTTCGTTAATGGACAGAATTTCAGTAAAAAAGCACAGAAATGGAAACGGAGGAAATACAGATGGATGATCTTCAGGCGCTGGTAGATGGTTTGGACGCAATGACCTGTGTTGTCTCAGTTGCAACGTTGGAGGATGGTTCCTGCGGGGAAATTCGAATTGTGACCGGAAACAAGCCATATATTATGTCAATAGAGCAGCCGGCAGGCGGATACCATATGCTGACAGACAAATTTGTGCCTAATAGCATTTATACGAAGTATTTGACGCGTGATTTGAATTTTGAGGATTTTTGCTATAGAAGTGCGGTTCAGAAAAAATGTCTGCATTCCTATGTTAAACCGGACAGAATACCAGCCTGGTTTAACATGACGTTCATGCCCGTTGCAAGAGTGGATGGCAATATTCACTATTGTACCTATACGATGGAGATGAATTTTGAAGCATCCTCCGAAAGAATGTCGAACGTTTCAGGAGAATTGGCATCTGCCGTATTGGAGACCTGTATTAAGCTGCGTGGCGCAAATGATTTTCAGGCAACCATGGATGACATCATCAAGGATCTGCGTGTACTGTGTAAGGCAGACCATTGCTGTATTTTCCTGGTTGATACCCTTGAGAGAAAATGCTCCGTGCTTTGCGAGGCATTTGGAGAGAATTCAAAGCTTCTGCCCATGGAAACCTATGTTGATGAGAATTTCTATAACATTGCAGAGTCATGGGAGGGAACGATTTCTGGAAGCAATTGCCTGATCGTGAAAAATGAGCATGACATGGAGGTCGTAAAGGAGAGAAATCCCGTTTGGTATGACTCCCTGACGAATGCCGGCGCCTATAATATTGTTTTGTTCCCGTTAAAGAATCATGATCAGCTTTTGGGATATATTTGGGCAATCAATTATGATCCCGAGGTGGCACTCAAGATCAAAGAGATGTTTGAATTGACTACGTTTATCCTGGGTTCTGAGATTGGTAATCACTTGCTTCTGGAAAGACTGCAAATTTTGAGCTCTAAGGATATGCTCACGGGCGTGAATAACAGAAATGAAATGAATAATCTTGTGGACAAGATGTCTCACGGCCAAAATGACAAGAAGGGTGTGGGCGTCATTTTTGTAGATCTCAATGGACTAAAGACGATCAATGATGAATTGGGCCACGCTGTAGGCGACAGGCTCTTAAAGGACGCTGCGAAGGCGTTGAACGAGGTGTTTGATCAGGATTGCATCTACAGGGCAGGCGGTGATGAATTTACCGTGATTCTTCGCGGAATATCAATGGAAGAATTGGATGCAAAGGTTGCAAAGCTTCGCGCCTATTCCGCGAAGTATCCGAATTTGAGCTTCGCCATTGGCAGGCATATGGAAGAGGATGAGAAAGACATTCGCACGGCTCTTAGGCTTGCGGATCAGAACATGTATGCCGACAAGAGAAAATTCTATGAAGAGCATCCGGAACGTACCAGAAGACTTCAGTAAGGAAAGCGGTTTATGCTTAAATGGAGTTAGATAAGTAAATGCATAAAAAAGACATGTCATAAGGAGGCAGGCTATGGAACAGGAAAGAAAAATGGGAAAAAATCCGATCATTTCATCAATCTACACGGCGGATCCGGCACCCATGGTATATGGTGATACGTTGTATCTCTACACGACGCATGATGAAGATCAGTTGGTCAATGACTTTTACACGATGGTTGACTGGCGGTGCTTTTCAACGAAGGACATGGTAAATTGGACGGATCACGGAAAGATTTTCTCGCTGGATGACATTGCGTGGGCGGATGACCGTGCCTGGGCACCGCAGGCCATCGAGAGAAACGGGAAGTTTTATCTGTATTGTCCTGTTCATAAGACAGGCGGCGGCATGGCCATTGCAGTGGGAATTTCTGACAATCCCGCAGGTCCCTTCAAGGATCTTGGATATCCGCTTGTGGATGAGGGAGACTGGAACGACATTGATCCGACGGTTTACATCGATGACGACGGTCAGGCATATCTCTATTTTGGCAATCCGGAGCTTCGCTACGTGCTTCTGAATGAAGACATGATTTCTTATAATCAGGAGGTTGGCGTTGTCAAAATCCCCATGACGGAGGAGTCCTTTGGCAAGGGCGGTCACATGACGGGAACGACCTATGGCGAGGGACCTTGGTTTTATAAAAGAAATGGCCTGTATTACATGGTATATGCAGCTTTTGCAGTGGATACGCATCAAGAGCACCTCGCTTATTCGACCTCGGAGAATCCTACGGGCCCTTGGAAGTATGGCGGCGTCATGATGACGGAGGAGGGCGGCGTATTTACGAACCATCCCGGCGTCTGCGATTTTAAGGGACATTCCTACCTGTTCTATCACACGGGAGAGCTCCCTGGAGGAAGTCTGTTCCATCGAAGCGTTTGCGTGGCAGAGTTTACCTACAATGAGGATGGCTCCATTAACGTGATTCCGAAGTGTCAGGGAGTGGAAGGCATTGAATAATTGCATATACTGATAGAAAACAAACAGTGAGGGGAAGCTGTGACGTTTTCAGAGCTGCAAAATAAGGACGTCATCAATATCAGGGATTGCAGAAAGCTCGGAAGGGTTTGTAATCTGGAGTTTGATGAGTGTAAGGGTTGCATTTGCAAGATCATGGTGCCTGGGAGCTGTAAGCTGTTTAATTTTCTGAGATGTGATCCCGAGATATCCATTTGTTGGAAGGACATTCGGCAGATTGGCCCTGACATTATTCTGGTTGACATCGACTAAGAAAAAGCGTAAAATCATATTGGTGATGTGTATTTTTACGACAAGGAGGAACCAAAGTGAAGTGTCCCTATTGTAATCAGGAAAATACCCGCGTAATTGATTCCAGACCCGCAGAAGACAACAATTCCATAAGGCGAAGAAGAGAATGTGATGAATGCGGAAAGAGATTTACCACGTATGAGAAGATCGAGACGATTCCGTTGATCATCATCAAGAAGGACAATAATCGTCAGACCTATGACAGGGAAAAGATTGAAGCAGGCGTTCTTCGTGCCTGTCATAAGCGCCCCGTCAGTGCAACGCAGCTGACCAATCTTGTCAATGAAGTGGAGAACGAGATTTTCAGCATGGAGGACAAGGAGATTCCGAGCCGTGTCATCGGTGAGCTTGTGATGAACAAGCTGAAGGATTTGGATGAAGTGGCTTACGTCAGGTTCGCTTCCGTCTATCGCGAATTCAAGGATATCAACACCTTCATGGATGAACTGAAGACTATGCTCAAATAATTTCAAACACATAAACTATAGAACCGCAGGGAGTGCCTGCGGTTTTTATATGTCTTTCTCTTCAAACGAACGAGAAAAGTTTTCTGCTCTTTTCGAAAGCGGTTGAAGGGTTCACAAGTGCTTACAGGGCTGCTGAAAGAAGCGATATAGGCAGATACCGTACAAAATGGATAGTAGTAGTTGCCCTGCAAGCATCCCCCAAAGATAGCCGCGGATGCCGACCAAAGGGATGGCAAGATAAACAAAGGCGAGGCGCACCAGGAGGCTTAGTACGTTAATCCCAAAGATCGTGCCCGCCTTCCCTAAGCCCTGTAATATGCTGGAGAGCGTTACGTCGAGATAGAGGAAGGGGCAGATCCAGCCGAGGGTACGAATGCATCGTCCCGCAAGAACGCTGTGAAACATGACCTCCCCTAGCCATGGGCCAAGAAGGACAAAGCACGCGAGGCAGGCAAACCCCATGAGCAGGCAGTATTTAAGGGTGCGAAAGGTCAGTGATTTCACGGCGTTCATTTTTTGCTGGCAATAGTTTTCGGAGATCATGGGCAGGAGCATGACCGCAATGGAGCCAGTCAGGGCATTGGGAAAAAAGATGAGCGGCAGCGCCATGCCGGTCAGAACGCCGTAAACGGCAAGGGAGCCCTCCGTCGTATAACCATAGGCGCGAAGCATTGCAGGGATGGCAACGGATTCCGCGCTTCCGAGAAAGGTGAGCGTAAGACGGTTTGCCGTCAGGGGGAGTGCCATGGAGAGCAAGCCTCCGTAGATCTCGCGCCAGGAGAAGTTACAAGGCAATGGACTGGGAGAGGATGGAATTGGGGAGATCGCATTTTGAAGCGACGTGGCGGTTTGAGACAAGGTTTTGCCACGCGCCGGCGTGGTATTTTGACGTATGGCAAATGAGATTAGATGGCGGCTATTGCCACTGGTTTTTCCAGAGGAAGCTTGCGGCGAAAAGTAAGGGAAAAAGGTCAGGATGGCTACGGTCATGCTGACAAGCTCTCCCAAGGCGAGACCGAAGACGGCCGTACTGATGGAAGGGACCACGCCGCGTGCAAGGTCGCCTGAAGTCATGAAAAAGACACATCCGACGCGGGTCAGCTGTTCGATGATTTGAGCGAGGGAAGGGAGCCCCGCTTTTTTCATGCCATAAAACCATCCGTTGATGCAGGCGTGAATGCCAACGAAGGGAAAGGAAAAGGCAATGATTTGAAGGAGCCGAATGGTTCGCTCGTCCTTAAGAAGATAAATGCCGATGGGCTCGGCCATGACAAAGGTGAGAAAGGTACATAGCAAGGACAATGGAAGGGAAAGGGTAAGGGCAGCCCAAAAGGGCTTTTTTGTCAGAGGGTGCCTGATGTCGGAATGCTTTGTCGCAAGCTCTGCCGTGAGCTTTGAAACAGCGGTCTGGTATCCCGCGGCGGTCAGCGAGAAGGAGAGGGCAATGACGGGACTGATCAGCTGATAGATCCCCATGTTTTCCTCCCCGTAAAGACGGGATAAATAAATGCGATAGAAAAAGCCGATGAGACGGCTGACAAGTCCTGTCAGGGTCAGAATGAAGGTTCCGGTAATCAGTGGCCGGCAGGTGATTTTTTTGAGTCTGCAAAGCAAGAAATTCATAGGCGTCATCCAATTTTCTTCCATGGGGCAAATAGACTTCTTACCGTAATCATACGCAAAAGTCGTTATTGAAAGAACGGGAGAAATAATGGTATACTACGGATGAATGGAAATTGGAAGCAAAATAGAAACAAAATAGAAGTAAGTGAAAACGAAGGACAGACATCATACGGAGCAAAGGAATTATGATATATTTTGATAATGCGGCGACCACAAAATTAAATCCGGAGGTACTGGATGCGATGCTTCCCTATCTGCGGGAGGAATATGGGAATCCCAGTGCGATTTACTCCTTGGGAAGTCATGCAAAGCGGGCCATGGCAAATGGAAGGAGGCAGGTCGCAAAGCTGATTGGCGCACAGCCGGAGGAGATCTTCTTTACCTCTGGCGGATCGGAAAGTGATAACTGGGCCATTTTTGCCGCGACGGAGCTGGAAAGCGGAAAGGGCAGGCACGTCATTACCTCAAAGATAGAACATCACGCGGTTTTAAATGCCTGTCACGCCTTGGAGAAAAAAGGATACGAAGTAACCTATCTGGGCGTTGACGAGGAGGGACGCGTCTCACCCAAGGAGCTGGAGAAGGCCATTCGGCCGGACACGGTTTTGATCAGCATCATGTATGCCAATAATGAGGTGGGAACGATTCAGCCCATAGCGGAGATTGGTGAGATTGCCAGAAGACATGGAATCCTGTTTCACGTAGATGCCGTGCAGGCGTTTGGACATTTGCCGATCGACGTACCTTCCATGAAGATCGACATGCTAAGTGCAAGTGCGCATAAGCTCCATGGACCAAAGGGCGTAGGACTTTTGTATGTCCGTAAGGAGCTAAGGATGAATCCCATGATTTACGGCGGAACGCAGGAGCGTGGGCGCAGGGCAGGAACGGAGAATGTCGCAGGGATCGTCGGCTTTGGAAAGGCGGCAGAGCTTGCCATGGAGGGCATGGAGCAGGCAAGAGAGAAGGTGGCCGCGCTATCTAAGCATATGGTGGAGCGTTTGGAAACGGAAATCTCCGACGTTAAGGTGAACGGAAAAGGGGCGGAGCGGTTGCCGGGACATGTCAGTGTCTGCATTCCTCCCGTAGAAGGGGAATCTGTTTTAATCCAGCTGGACATGCACGGGATCTGTGCATCCAGCGGATCGGCTTGTACCATCGGCAGCAGCGAGCCATCGCACGTCTTGCTTGCCATGGGGCGAAGCCTTGAGGAGGCGAAGGGCTCCCTTCGTTTTACGCTGTGTGAAGAGAATACAATGGCGGAAGTGGATGAGGTTGTAGATGTCTTAAAGGAGATTGTTGATAGCATTCGGAAAATGATGGGATATCAGGAAAAGATGCCGATCCTTCAGGTGAAAAAAGAAAAGCCCAAGGTGGTTGTTGGCATGTCCGGAGGCGTGGATTCCTCCGTGGCGGCGCTGCTTTTAAAGGAGCAGGGCTATGACGTGATTGGCGTGACCATGCAGATTTGGCAGGATGAGAATTCTTGTCGCATCCAGGAAAATGGCGGGTGCTGCGGAGCCTCTGCCGTAGAGGATGCGAGAAGGGTTGCGCAGGTGCTTGACATTCCGTATTATGTCATGAATTTTAAGGATGTGTTTCAGCGGGAGGTCATCGATGTTTTTACGGAGGAGTATCTTTGCGGAAGAACGCCCAATCCCTGTATTTTGTGTAACCGGAAAGTAAAGTGGGAGGCACTGCTGCAAAGGAGCCTTACACTTGGTGCAGAATATATTGCAACGGGACATTATGCGAGGATTTTGAGACTTCCGATTGGAAGATATTGTATCCGAAATTCCGTGACGGCAGCGAAGGATCAGACCTATGCGCTGTATAATCTGACGCAGAATCAGCTTGCACATACGTTAATGCCCGTGGGGGAATATGAAAAGACGACCATTCGTGAAATCGCGGCGAAGGCAGGGCTTCCCGTTGCAAACAAACCGGACAGCCAGGAAATCTGCTTTGTACCTGGGGATGACTACGCAGCTTTTATTGATCGGACGGCAGGAGAAAGGGTTCCCGGAGCAGGCAATTTTGTCACGCGGGACGGGATGATTCTTGGCAGGCATAAGGGGATCACACATTATACCATTGGGCAGCGCCGCGGGTTAGAGCTTCCCATGGGACATCGCGTTTTCGTGACGGAGATTCGTCCGGAGACCAATGAAGTCGTGATCGGGGAAAATGAAGAGCTTTTTGTAGATCGCGTAGAATGTGACAAGCTCAACTTCATGTCCATTGAGGACCTGAAGGAGCCCATGCGCGTGAAGGCCAAGATTCGCTATAATCACGGGGGAGAGTATTGTACGATTGAAAAAGTGGGAGAAGATCTTGTGGAATGCCGCTTTGAGGCAAAGGTCAGGGCGGCTACGCCAGGTCAGGCAGTCGTTTTTTATGACGGGGACCACGTGCTTGGCGGAGGTACCATTTTGTAGAAGCTGACAGGATTGATCGGTACGGCTTAAAGCTTTTTGAAAGGAAGGCTTCGCATAAGCGAAACCTTCCCTGATTTTTTTGATCTAAAAAAGAAGTGGATGGATTAATTTAGCTTGATGAACTGGGGCACGCGTTTTTCGAAGACGCAATAATATTTGAAGCCGCATTCCTTCAGCGTCTCGGCGGCACGGTCGAAGGAGGCACCGACAAACTTCTCGTCGTGTGAATCGCTTCCGATCGTGATGATCTCGCCGCCAAGCTCGCGGTAGCGCTTAAGAATCCCCCGGCAGGGATGAAAATCTTTGCCATGGGCAAGGCCTTTGGTATTGAGTTCAAGGCCTTTTTCTTTTTCGAGAAGCGTTGTCAGAATGGGATCGATCACGTCCTTGTAGCTTTCGTAGCAATAATCGCGATCACCATTTGGACCATAGCGCACAACATAATCCAGATGGCCGTACACGTCGAAATTCTGAAATTTCTTTATATTCTCCAAAATGGACTCGAAGTATTCTCGAAAAGCTTCCTCCTCGGTGCGGCCTTCGAAAAAGTTTGGGTAATACGGATCCTTTCCGTGACAGACGTGAGAGGAGCCAATGATAAAATCGAAATCATGGCTTTTCGCAAAAACGGCATTTTGGCGAAAGCATTCCGGCTGGAGACCGAGCTCCACGCCAAAAAGTATTTGAATTTGATCCGCATATTTCTCCTTTAGCTGGATCAGCTCATACAGATAAGAATCCGCATTCAGCAGAAAGATGGAACCGGGCTCCCCATCGGGGGAATCAGGATAATTAAAATCGTTATGCTCGGTAAAGCATATGGTTTTCAGCCCAAGCCCGATGGCGCGTTCAATGATGCGTTCCATGGGACAGTCCGAATCTCCGGAATGATGGCTGTGAAGATGACAGTCTGCTAAGATTGGCATGGCTAAAATCCTCCGTTTCGTCATTTTTTGCAGGTCACTGCTCATTTTTCGTGCGGCGTCAGGGCACGGCAGTGAGGTTAATATGGTTACTATAGCAGATTTTTAGAGAAAAAACATCCAAAATATAAACAAACGGTAAATTTTTTCAGAATTGGAAATTATTTTGTCTTTATCTCTTGAATTTTCAAAGGGAATCAAGTAAAATAGGTTTGCTGATAAAATTTTGACAATCTAAGGAGAGGCGGGACAGGCCCGTAGAACTTTTCGGATTAGTCAAAACAAATAAATTTCATTTTTAGGAGGAATCTAAAATGGCAGTAAAAGTTGCGATTAATGGTTTTGGCCGTATTGGTCGTCTGGCATTCAGACAGATGTTCGGAGCACCTGGTTATGAGGTTGTTGCAATCAACGATCTTACCAAGCCCTCCATGCTTGCTCAGCTTCTGAAGTATGATACCGCTCAGGGCGGATATTGCGGAAAGATCGGTGAGAATCTTCATACCGTATCCGCTGACGATGAGGCTGGTACCCTTACCGTTGATGGTAAGACCCTGAAGATCTACGCTATGGCTAAGGCTAACGAGCTTCCTTGGGGAGAGATCGGCGTAGACGTTGTTCTTGAGTGTACTGGTTTCTACTGCTCCAAGGAGAAGAGCCAGGCTCACATCGATGCAGGCGCAAAGAAGGTTGTTATTTCCGCACCCGCTGGTAACGATCTGAAGACCATCGTATTCTCCGTAAACGAGAAGACCCTGACCGCTGACGATCAGATCATTTCCGCTGCATCCTGCACCACCAACTGCCTTGCACCTATGGCTAAGGCTCTGAACGATTACGCTCCCATCCAGAGCGGTATCATGAGCACCATCCATGCATATACCGGTGACCAGATGATCCTTGACGGTCCTCACAGAAAGGGTGACCTTCGTCGTGCTCGTGCAGGCGCTGCTAACATCGTTCCTAACAGCACCGGCGCTGCAAAGGCAATCGGCCTTGTTATCCCTGAGCTGAACGGCAAGCTGATCGGTTCCGCACAGCGTGTTCCCGTTCCTACCGGTTCCACCACCATCCTTACCGCTGTTGTTAAGGGCGCTAACGTAACCAAGGAAGGCATCAACGCTGCAATGAAGGCTGCTGCTTCCGAGTCCTTCGGTTACAACGAGGATCAGATCGTTTCTTCCGACGTTATCGGTATGAGATTTGGTT
>JAEEGG010018132.1_pt1 | contig 14376 bp, 13 predicted proteins | sample 9134161 | NCBI WGS metagenome assembly JAEEGG01 (sample SAMN16246543, study PRJNA631951) | gut metagenome | biome: gut microbiome; feature: rumen; material: CR-attached | host: Bos | place: Iran: Karaj | collected 2018-10
ATCTTAGTGGTATTGATATTGGTATCAATGCTGATAGCCTTATGACACTTCAGAATCATAACAATCTCCTCAAGCGAGGTGTTACCGGCACGCTCGCCAATGCCGTTGATGGTCACCTCTACCTGACGGGCTCCGTTGAGCACGCCCTCCAGCGTGTTAGCCGTAGCCATGCCCAAATCGTTGTGGCAATGGGTGGAGATGATGGCACGATTAATGCAATCAACATGCTCCATCAGATAACGGATTTTGCCTCCGAACTCGTCGGGCAGACAATAGCCCGTGGTGTCGGGGATGTTGACAACAGTAGCGCCAGCCTTGATGACAGCCTCGATGACACGTGCCAGATACTCATTATCGGTACGTCCGGCATCCTCGGCATAGAACTCCACGTCCTCTACATATTTTTTAGCATACTTCACGGCAGCCACCGCCCGCTCAATGATTTCCTCACGATTGGAGTTGAACTTGTACTTGATGTGGGAGTCGCTGGTGCCGATGCCTGTATGAATGCGCTTGTGCTTAGCATACTGCAAAGCTTCAGCAGCCACGTCAATATCCCGCTGGACAGCGCGAGTGAGCGCACAGATGGTGGGCCAAGTCACAGCCTTCGAAATCTCAATCACACTATTGAAGTCGCCTGGCGAACTAATAGGGAATCCTGCTTCAATCACATCGACACCCAACTGCTCAAGCGCCTTTGCTACCTGAATCTTCTCAATCGTATTCAGCTGACAACCCGGCACCTGCTCGCCATCACGGAGCGTCGTGTCAAAAACAAACAATCTGTCATTCATACTTTTTTACCTTAGTTTACTTAACTCTTTTAGGAATCGGGAAAATGCCCTGCGATTCCCGAACTAATAATCAATACTGGGCTGCAAAGTTACACCATTTTGGCATAAAACAAAACAAAACTGCAACTTTTTTCATTCTCTCCAGCAGATAAATGAATAGATATACGAAAACTTATTAAATAATGTGAGAATCGACATGAATTAGCCAAAATTATTCGTCTTTCGCTTTGCTTTTTGCTCGCTTATTTGTACCTTTGCACTCTTGAAAAGAGTATATACCAAATTTCGAAAAATGAAACCAACCGCCATCCTTCTCCTACACTGTCCCGACCAACAGGGCATCATTTCAGAAGTGACCAAATTTATTACAGACAACAAGGGTAACATCGTCTATCTGGACCAATATGTTGACAAGCTCGACGGCATGTTCTTCATGCGCATTGAGTGGGAACTGGAAGAATTCCTTATTCCCCGCGAAAAGCTATACGAATATATTACCACGCTCTATGCCCAGCGCTATAAGATGAAGTTCAGTCTTTACTATAGCGACAAGCGCCCACGCATGGCTATCTTCGTCAGCAAGATGAGCCACTGTCTCTACGACCTGCTGGCACGCTGGAAGGCAGGCGAGTATAATGTTGACATCCCCTGCATCGTGTCGAATCATGAGGAGCTGCGATATGTGGCTGAACAGTTCGACATTCCCTACTACGTGTGGAGCATCAAGAAAGACCATTCCAACAAGGCTGAAGTGGAAAAGGCCGAGATGGATTTGCTGAAGAAAGAAGACATCTCGTTCATTGTGTTGGCACGCTACATGCAGATCATCAGCGACGACATGATTGCGGCCTATCCCCATCATATCATCAACATCCACCACTCGTTCCTACCTGCCTTCGTAGGTGCCAAACCCTATCACCAGGCTTGGGAGCGCGGTGTGAAAATCATAGGTGCCACAAGCCATTACGTAACGGCTGAACTGGACGCAGGCCCCATCATTGAACAGGACGTGGCCCGCATCACTCACAAGGACACGCCAGAGAGTCTGGTGCTCAAAGGAAAAGACTTGGAGAAAATCGTGCTCTCAAGGGCAGTGGCCAAACACATTCAGCGAAAGATTCTGACTTACAAGAACAAGACGATCATCTTTAGTTAATGCAATAATCATCAGGCCTAATTATGAACGTAGCTATTGTAAAATATAATGCCGGCAACATCTTCTCGGTGGTGAATGCGCTCAGACGAGTGGGCGTTGAGCCACTCCTGACCGACGATTCCGAAGCACTGAGCAGGGCCGACCGAGTGCTCTTCCCCGGACAAGGCGAGGCACGAGGAGCGATGGAATATCTGAAAGCCAGAAAGCTGGACGAGCTGATTCGCTCACTACAGCAGCCAGTACTGGGCATCTGCGTGGGGCAGCAACTGCTCTGTCGCCATTCGGAAGAAGGCAATACGGACTGCATCGGAGTGTTTGATGCAGAGGTGAAACGCTTCCAGCCGAAACGACACGAAGAGAAAGTGCCGTGCATGGGATGGAACCGACTGTACGACACCTGCTCGCCACTCATGAAAGGACTGGAACAGCAGTACGCTTATTTCGTACACAGCTACTACGTCCCACTATGTCCAGAGACAATTGCCACAGCCGACTATATCACCCCCTATAGCGCGGCGCTGCATAAGGACAATTTCTATGCCACACAGTTTCACCCGGAGAAAAGCGGTGACGCAGGCGAACAGATTCTAAAGAACTTTCTCGAACTATGAAACAGATTGAACTGATACCCGCTATCGACATCATCGAAGGAAAATGCGTCAGGCTCACGAAGGGCGACTACAACCAGAAGACTGTCTATCACGACTCACCTGCCGACGTGGCCAAGGAGTTTGAGGACATGGGATTCAAGCGCCTGCATGTGGTGGATCTCGATGGAGCGAAATCGAAACATATCGTCAACACCAGCGTACTGAAAGAGATAACGACTCAGACACATCTAACGGTCGATTTCGGTGGCGGCATCAAGACCGACGACGACATCAGCCAAGCTTTTGAAGCCGGAGCCTCTATGGTAACGGTGGGCTCGGTAGCGGTGACCAATCCACAGCTGTTCGAAGAGTGGCTGGGAAAATACGGAGCCGACCGAATGATTCTCGGAGCCGACGTCAGACACGGACGAATCAGCATCAACGGATGGAAAGAGAGCTCCGACGTGGAATTAGCAGACTTCCTCGAGCAGTATGTAGCAATGGGGGTGACAAAGGTGCTCTGTACAGAAATTTCGAAAGACGGCACACTCGCAGGGCCTGCCATCGACCTCTACAAAAGCGTGATGCGCTCCTACCCTACGCTACACCTCATTGCCAGCGGTGGCGTGAGTGCCATCAGCGACATTGAGGCGCTCAACGAAGCCGGCATACCAGGGGTGGTCTTTGGTAAAGCAATATATGAAGGACGAATCAATCTGAATGAACTATGGCACTGGCACGCAGAATAATTCCATGTCTCGACGTAAAGAACGGTGAGACAGTAAAAGGAGTCAACTTCGTGGGACTAAGGAGCGCAGGCGACCCTGTGGAACTGGGCAAGGCATACAGCCAGGCTGGGGCCGACGAACTGGTGTTCCTCGACATCACCGCATCGTTTGAAGGCCGTAAGACCTTCACCGAGATGGTCACTCGTGTGGCCGAGGCCATCAACATACCTTTCACCGTGGGAGGTGGCATCAACGAACTGGCCGACGTGGAGCGACTGCTCTATGCAGGAGCAGACAAGGTGAGCGTGAACAGCGCTGCCCTGCGCCGACCAGAGCTGATTGAAGAGATTACTACACGCTTTGGCTCACAGGTATGTGTCTGTGCCATTGATGCCCGACACGATGAAGACGGATGGCACTGCTATCTGAAAGGTGGACGAGAGCGCACGGAAAGAGGTCTCTTTGAGTGGGCACACGAAGCACAGGAGCGAGGAGCCGGAGAGATTCTGTTCACGAGCATGGACCACGACGGAGTGAAGACCGGTTATGCCAACGAAGCACTGGCACGACTGGCCGACGACCTGAACATCCCCATCATAGCCAGTGGAGGTGCCGGAAAGAAAGAGCACTTCCGCGATGCCTTCCTACAGGGCAAAGCTGATGCTGCACTCGCTGCCAGCGTGTTCCACTTCGGAGAGATAGCTATCCCAGAACTGAAACAATATTTACATGACGAAGGAATTGACGTTCGTCTTTAAAAACTGACACATATAGAAAAAAATGGAAATAGACTTTGACAAATGCGGAGGCCTGGTGCCTGCCATCATACAAGACGCAAAGACACGCAACGTGCTCATGCTGGGCTTCATGAACCAAGAAGCCTACGACAAGACAGTGGCTACCAAACACGTAACGTTCTGGAGCCGTACACGCAACTGCCTCTGGACTAAGGGAGAGACATCGGGACACTTCCTGAATCTGGTAAGCATTCAGAACGACTGTGACAACGACACACTGCTGGTGAAAGTGAACCCGGTAGGACCTACCTGCCACACAGGTACCGACACTTGCTGGGGCGAAGAGAATAACAGCAACCCGATAGAGTTCCTGAGCGAACTGCAGGACTTCATTGAGCTGCGACACGAACAGATGCCCGAAGGAAGCTATACCACGAAGCTGTTCAGCGACGGCGTGAACAAGATGGCACAGAAAGTGGGCGAAGAAGCACTTGAGACAGTAATTGAGGCTACCAACGGCACGAAGGAACATCTGGTGTATGAAGCCTCCGACCTACTCTACCACCTTGTCGTGTTGCTCACGAGCAAAGGTCTCCGTATAGAGGATGTGGCCGAAGAGCTGCACCGCCGTCACGACCCCAACTGGGACGCTCAGCGCAGGAAAGCCAAGGCAGAAGGAAAAATGGAATGAGTGATACTCAACAAGAACATATTATAGGTTACACATACATTTACAATGCTTGTAGAATATAAGAACGCAACAATCTGTCAGCAGGACGGAACAACCATCCTGAAGAATGTGAACTTCAACGTCAATGAGGGAGAGTTCATCTATCTCATCGGACGAGTGGGCTCTGGAAAGAGCTCGCTACTGAAGACCATCTATTTTGAGCTCGACATTGACGAAGCTGATGTAGCAACAGTCTTGGGAAATGACTTGAAGACATTGCGTCGGAAACACATTCCGGCTCTTCGTCGACAGATGGGTATCATCTTTCAAGATTTCCAGCTGCTGTCACATTTTACCGTATATAAGAACCTGAGATTCGTACTCAGAGCTACTGGGTGGAAGAAATCAGAAGTGGACAATCGAATTGAGGAGGTGCTTAGCTTAGTCGGCATGAAAGACAAAATGCTCTGTTTGCCTCATGAGCTTTCAGGAGGTGAGCAGCAGCGCGTAGCCATAGCACGAGCCCTGCTCAACAGTCCGAAGATGATTGTGGCAGACGAGCCAACTGGCAATCTCGACCCCGAAACGGCAAAGAGCATCATGGAAATATTGCGTCAGATTTCGCAGAAAGGTACAGCCGTGGTTATGTCCACTCACAATATGCCATTAATGAACCTATTTCCTGGCATTGTATATCGCTGCTTTGACGGCAAAATGGAGAAGATCTCGAGCGAAGAAGAGAAACAGGAGATGAAAGAGAGTTTAGAGGAAGAGAACGAATACAGCGATCCCTTATGTTTGGAAGAAGAATAGAAATAAAAACAAATAATTATATCGACTATGAAAGTAATGAAGTTCGGTGGCACCTCAGTAGGTAGCCCACAAAGAATGAAAGAAGTGACCAAGCTCATCACAAAGTCAGGTGAGCCAGTGTTCGTAGTTTTGTCTGCTATGTCAGGCACAACCAACTCACTAGTTGAGATTTCTGACTATCTGTACAAGAAAAATGCCGACGGAGCAAACGAAGTAATCAACAGGTTGGAACAGAATTATCTTCGCCACACACAAGAGCTTTATTCGGGTGAAGAATACAGGCAACTTACAAATGACTTCTTGCGTGAAGAGTTTCAGTATCTGCGTTCGTTCACGAAAGAACTATTTACAAGTTTTGAGGAAAAAAACATCGTTGCCCAGGGCGAGATCATGTCGACCAACATGGTTGTCAATTATATGAAGGAACAGGGCATCGATGCTGTCCTGGTTAATGCGCTCGACTTCATGCGTACCGACAAGAATGCAGAGCCAGACCCCATCTATATCAAAGAGAAACTGAATGCCATCCTTGAGAAAGAAAGCAATCATCAGGTATATATCACTCAGGGCTTCATCTGTAGGAATGCCTACGGCGAGATTGACAATCTACAGCGTGGCGGCAGCGACTACACCGCTTCACTCATAGGAGCAGCTGTCAATGCCGAAGAGATTCAGATATGGACTGATATCGACGGCATGCATAATAACGACCCACGCATCGTTGACAAGACAGAGCCCGTACATCAGCTCCACTTCGAAGAAGCAGCAGAGCTAGCTTATTTCGGTGCTAAGATCTTGCACCCCACCTGCGTGCAACCGGCAAAGTATGCGGGTATTCCCGTACGTCTGCTCAACACGATGGATCCAGATGCAGAAGGCACTACCATCTCGAATGCTACAGAATACGGAAAGATCAAGGCTGTAGCAGCAAAGGACAACATCATTGCCATCAAGATCAAGTCGAGCCGCATGTTGCTCGCCACTGGTTTCTTGCGCAAGGTGTTTGAAATATTCGAGAGCTATCAGACACCTATTGATATGGTGTGCACCTCTGAGGTGGGTGTTTCAATGTCTATTGATAATTCCGCACATCTTGGCGAGATTGTCGACGAGCTGAAAAAGTATGGCACCGTAACCGTTGATACCGGCATGTGTGTGGTATGTGTTGTTGGAGACCTCGACTGGTCGAACATCGGTTTCGAGACACGTGTCCTTGATGCAATGAAGAACATTCCTGTACGAATGATCAGCTATGGAGGTTCTAACTACAACATCTCTTTCCTTGTGCGCGAGGAAGACAAGAAGCGCGCGCTTCAGGCACTGAGTGATACACTTTTCAATAAATAACAATTCGATTTTCAGCAAATGAAAGGTAAGTTCCCCATAGAACGTTTCGCGGGAATGCGGACACCCTTCTATTACTATGACACGGAGCTGTTAAGAGCAACGCTGCAAGCCATCAACGATGAGACTCGAAAACATGAGGGCTTCTGCGTACACTATGCGGTGAAGGCCAATGCAAATCCCAAAGTGCTGCGCTACATACGTGAAGCAGGACTGGGAGCCGACTGTGTGAGTGGCGGTGAGATTGAAGCTGCCATTCGCGCAGGATTCCCACACGACAAGATAGTCTTTGCAGGTGTGGGTAAGAGTGACTGGGAAATCGAGCTTGGGCTGAAGCATGACATATTCTGCTTTAACGTAGAAAGCATACCCGAGTTGGAAGTGATCAATGAACTTGCAGGTGCCAATGAGAAGATAGCACGGGTGGCTTTCCGTATCAATCCTGACGTCGGAGCTCATACTCATGCGAACATCACTACAGGGTTAGCCGAAAACAAATTCGGCATTGCGATGAACGATATGGAGAGTGTTATTGAGCATGCCTCACAGATGAAGAATGTAAAGTTCGTGGGACTGCACTTTCACATCGGGTCACAGATTCTGGACATGGGTGATTTCCAGGCACTCTGCAATCGTATCAACGAACTGCAGAACCAGCTTGAGAATCATCACATCACTATCGAGAATATCAATGTAGGAGGAGGGCTCGGCGTAGATTATCAGCACCCCAACCGCATGCCTATTCCTGATTTCAAGGCTTACTTCGAGACTTATGCCAAGCATCTGAAGAGACGCCCAGGCCAGACCATTCACTTTGAACTGGGACGTGCAGTAGTGGCACAATGCGGCTCACTCATCGCGCGTACCTTATATATTAAAGAGGGGGCTCATAAGAAGTTTGCCATACTCGATGCAGGCATGACCGACCTCATTCGTCCGGCGCTCTATCAGGCTTTTCACAAGATTGAGAACATCTCGAGCGAGGAGCCCATGCAAGCCTACGATGTGGTAGGACCTATCTGCGAGTCGAGTGATGTGTTTGCCAAACAGACAGACTTGAACACCGCTCATCGTGGCGACATAATGGCAATACGCTCTGCTGGTGCCTATGGCGAAATTATGGCTTCGGGCTATAATTGCAGACAGTTGCCCAAGGGCTATGTCAGTGAGGATTTTCTCTAACAAACGACTCTCATAATTCTGCCGAAAAGAATGTCAATAAAAGTGCTGCATATATATCCGTCAACCGACAGTATGATTGCGCAATACGTCAGCCTACTGAAGGAGGATAAGAGCGTGGAAATGATGGTCTGTGACGAACCTAAGCAGATACAACAACACTGCAAAGATTTCGGTCCGCACATCCTTCATCTACACGGATGCAATGCTCCCAGTTTCACAAAAGCTGCACTTTGGGCAAGAAGTCAAGGCATTCGGATTGTTGTAACGCCACACGGCCAGCTGGAACCGTGGGACTCCTCATCGCAGAATATGGTCAACACAAATCTTCCAACGCTCATCAGTCACGCTTATGCAATGATCGCACGTAGCCCGATAGAAGCTGAGGAGTTGAGAAAACAAGGTTGGAACTCACGCTTGGAAACCGTGTATAACCCCATTGTAACACGTTCTACGACAATTACCAAGATGCAAGAAGCCCACCGTAGAATATATGAGCAGGTGATGTCATCAAACGTTTTAGAGTTGATTGACGAGAAAACAAAATCGGCAATGCGTACCCTCATCAAAGTGGGTATCACTGACGATAACAGATGGGGAAACACATTCGACCCTAATCCTATCAACTGGAACATTATACTCATCTATGCCAAACTGGAAGGAATCACTTCTTATATAGAAAGAGGAATGACAAACATGGGGATTTCCATACAGGAATCGAACCTAAAATCCCAATATCTGCCAGATGGCTACACAAAACCAGAATCAATTGCGGGAAAGCCCATCATTGAGATGGTCAGAGAAATTCGCGATAACTATGAAGCGAATGAACTTGCTTTACTACCCTTGATTGAATTAGATCGGGCATTAAGATATGACGATGTTGAAGATGATGTGTTGATGCAACAACTGAAGAGTGAAAAGCTTGATAGCTTCTTTTCTGCTCTTATGCAAATCTTAAAAGAGCAAAGCGACTTCGATGAGGGGTTCATGCCCTGCCCCCCTACAAATGGTGCTGAAACTGAACGTATCAGAGATAGAATAAAAAAACATCTTGAAATATGAATAACGATGAAGAGCGATATTTGAATCTGCTTTCACATACATTCCCAACTATAGCAGATGCTGCCGGAGAAATCATTAACCTTGAAGCGATTTTGAACCTACCGAAAGGAACAGAACACTTCCTGGCTGATTTGCACGGAGAGCATGAAGCCTTTATTCACGTACTGAAGAATGCCTCCGGAAATATTAAGCGTAAGGTATCGGAGATTTTCGGTAACTCTATACGGGAAACAGAGAAGAAAGAGCTCTGCACACTCATCTATTATCCAGAACAAAAGTTAGAGCTCATTAAGGCTATTGAACAAGACATTGATGACTGGTATCACATCACTATTCATCAACTGGTAAAAGTATGCCGTGAGGTTTCTTCCAAATATACTCGTTCTAAAGTTCGCAAGTCTTTACCGGAAGAGTTCTCCTACATTATTGAAGAACTGCTTCACGAACGTTCTGACGACCAAGATAAAGCTGCCTATGTAGCCGTCATTGTTGACACTATCATATCAACAGGACGTGCCGATGATTTTATCACAGCTATCTGCAACGTCATTCATCGGCTTGCAATCGACCAGCTTCACATTTTAGGCGATATCTACGACCGAGGCCCTGGTGCACACATCATCCTCGATACTTTACGCCAGTATCATGCCTGGGATATACAATGGGGAAATCATGATATGCTATGGATGGGAGCTTGTGCTGGCAACGATGCTTGTATCTGCAACGTACTACGTTTGTCGCTACGCTACGCCAACCTCGCAACTCTGGAAGAAGGATATGGCATCAATCTTGTTCCATTGGCTACATTCGCGCTGGAGACCTATGGTGACGATCCATGTACTGAGTTCATTCCCAAGCTTCTGAAAGAAGCCACTATGGATGAGAAGACCCTTCAACTGACGGCTAAAATGCACAAGGCGATATCCGTTATTCAGTTTAAGCAGGAGGCCAGCATCTTCCATCGTCGTACTGAATGGAACATGGAAGACCGCTGTCTGTTGGAGGCAATCGATTACGAGAAGCATACCTGCACCATCGACGGAAAAGCATACGAAATGAAGTCGTGCAACTTCCCCACCATCGATCCCGCGCATCCGTCAGAAATGACAAAAGAAGAGACAATCCTCATGCAAAAACTGCATCACTCATTCCGTGTGAGCGAGAAACTAAGAAAGCATATCCGCACCATTCTCAGCCACGGATGCATGTATAATATCTGCAATCAGAACTTGCTCTTCCACGCTTCCATCCCATTGAATTCAGACGGAACATTGAAGGACGTTGAGATCTTAGGAAAACAATATGCCGGCAAAGAACTCATGTCATATATCGGTCAGTTGGTGAGAGCCGCTTTCCAAAACGATTCGCCTGCCGACCTCAAACAGTATGCAAAGGATTACTTCCTCTACCTTTGGTGCGGCAAGGACTCCCCTCTTTTTGACAAGTCAAAGATGGCAACGTTCGAGCGCTATTTCCTGAACGATCGCGATACTTACAAAGAAGAGAAAGGCAACTACTTCAAGCTGAGAGACTCAGAAGAGATCTGTGACCGTATTCTCGATGCCTTTGGCGTGAACGGTACAAATCGCCACATCATTAACGGACACGTTCCCGTACATGCATCAAAAGGCGAGAACCCCATCAAGGCAGGAGGAAAGTTAATGGTGATTGACGGTGGTTTTTCAGAAGCATACCATTCAGAGACAGGCATTGCCGGTTACACACTCGTCTATCACAGCCGGGGATTCCAACTCGTACAGCACGAGCCTTTCACCAGCGCTCAAGATGCCATCATGAGGGGAACCGACATTAAGTCAACCACCCAGATTGTAGAGATGTCAACTCACCGCATGCTTGTAGCCGACACAGATAAAGGTGAGGAACTGCGCCATCAGATAGCAGACCTCAAGAACCTTCTCTATGCTTACAGGCACGGCATCATCAAGGAGAAAAGGAACTAAAGCAGGTCATACATCTATTATATATTATATAATGACTGAAGGTTGCAATGACATAAAGAAGGAAGTGCTCCTTGGAAAGACTACTGAAGAGCTGAAAGAGGTAGCCAAGAACTTAGGCATGCCTGGCTTTACAGGAGAGCAGATTTCCCGATGGATTTACGAAAAGAGAGTCATGTCTATTGATGAAATGACGAATCTGTCGAAAGCCAATCGTGAGCGTCTGGCTCAAACTTACTGTATAGGTGCCATGCAGCCGATTGACTGTCAGAAGAGCATTGACGGAACAATCAAGTATCTGTTTCCCGTAAGAACAACCACCGGGCAGGATTCAGGACATTTGTTTGTTGAGACCGTCTTCATTCCAGACAAAGACCGGGCAACACTATGTGTGTCATGTCAAGTAGGCTGCAAAATGAATTGTCTGTTTTGTCAAACAGGCAAGCAAGGTTTTGAAGGACACCTTACCACTGGCGATATACTCAATCAAATCTACTCTCTTCCTGAGCGCGAAAGCCTAACCAACATTGTGTTCATGGGACAAGGCGAACCAATGGACAATTTGGAGAATGTGCTTCATGCCACCCAGATACTGACCAGTGAACAAGGCTTTGCATGGAGTCCGAAGCGCATTACAGTGAGTTCTGTTGGAATCATCGACAAGCTGAAACGTTTTCTAGACGAGAGCCAATGCCACGTTGCCATCTCCATGCACTCCCCACTTCACAGCCAGCGAGCTGAGCTCATGCCCGTAGAACGGAGTCAGCATCTCACCGATGTACTGGCTCTTCTCAAGCAATATGACTTCACGCATCAGCGCCGGTGCTCGTTCGAGTACATTTGTTTTGCAGGACTCAACGACACAATGGAGCATGGGCGTGAAATTGTTAAGTTACTCAAAGGACTTGAATGCAGGGTCAACTTGATTCGCTTTCATCCGATTCCAAACATAGACCTGCCCGGAGCCGACGAAAAACGCATGGAAGCACTGCGTGACTACCTCACAAGTCACGGTGTCTTTACTACCATAAGGGCAAGTCGAGGTCAAGACATCTATGCTGCCTGCGGACTGCTCTCAACAGCGAAAAAGAACGAGGAATGATTTCAAAACAAAATAACAACCTAACTGAAATATGAACGACAAGAAAATAATTGTAGCCATCACGAGTGGTGATACGAACGGAATTGGTTATGAGATGATTTTCAAGGCATTTGAAGATCCCACCATGCTTGAACTGTGCACACCGATAATTTACGGCTCACCTAAGCTTGCCACCTATCATGCCAACTTCATACACAGCGAATTGCAGTTTTCTGTAATCAACAATGCTGAGGAAGCTCATCATAATAAAGTCAACCTGCTGAACTGTTTCAACGATGATGAAGTGAACGTCACCTTTGGTGAAGCAACGGCTGAATCAGGCAAAGCTGCACTGAGCGCCATCGACAGAGCCATTGAAGACTATCAGAAGGGGCTAGTTCATGTGTTAGTCACCGCCCCTGTGAATCGCAGCACGATTGACGGTTTCCAGGGTCATGCCGATTATCTGGAGCGCAAGCTGGGCAAGGGGTCTGGCATCAGCATCCTGATGAATGAAGAACTTCGCGTGGCATTGGTTACGAATAATGTAGCAATTAAGGATGTCTCTGAATCCATCACCAAGCAGAAAATCGTTGACAAGGGAGAGCGTTTCTTCGAGTCGTTACGCCGCGACATGCGCATCACAAGTCCGCGCATTGCCGTGCTCTCGCTCAATCCCCGCTGCGGTGAGGACGGCGTTTTAGGTGAAGAGGAGCAGGAGATAATCATCCCCGCCATTGAAGAGCTGGAGAGCAAGGGTATTCAGGCGTTTGGTCCCTATGCAGCCGACAGTTTCTTCGGCAATGGCGACTACTATCATTTCGATGGTGTTTTGGCCATGTATCATGACCAAGGTCTCACTCCGTTCAAGACCATCTGCCCTGACGAAGGCATCAGATATACAGCCGGACTACCCATTGTGCGCACTGCTCCAGCCATCGGAACGCAGTTCGGCATTGCAGGCCGCAATCAAGCTTCGCCCACTATGCTTTGCCACGCCATCTACTCAGCCATTGACATCTTCCGCAATCGTAAGGACTACGACGAGCCGTTTGCCAATCCTCTGCCGAAACTCTATCACGAAAAGCGCGACGATAGCGAGAAGGTTCGTTTCCGCTCACCCATAGGGCAAGAGGGACAGTCATCGCCCACTCCTAAATCGCCAAAGAATTGAAAAAGAAGTATCAGAACATATTCTTCATCATAGGCCTCATTGTCCTTGTGCTGATGGTCACTCAGCTCAACTTCGATGAGGTCTATGAAGGAGTTCAGCGTGCAGGCTATTGGTTTCTTGCCGTAGTAGCGTTATGGGCAGTACTCTACATCTTCAATACGGCTGCATGGTGGCTCATCATCAACAGCCAATCTGCTCCTGCATCCGACAAGCAGCCATCACATGTTTCTTTCCTTTGGCTCTACAAAATCACCGTCTCGGGGTTCGCACTCAATTATGCCACTCCTGGGGGATTGATGGGAGGCGAACCTTACAAAATCATGTCCCTATCGTCTAAGATAGGCACCGAACGCGCCACCTCATCGGTCATTCTGCACACCATGACCCACATCTTCTCGCACTTTTGGTTCTGGCTGATCTCTTGTGTCCTTTTTGTGATGACTGAGCCCCTGAACGTTCTCACGAGCAGCATTCTGGTCATGGTGACACTATTCTGTCTGACCGCCATTTGGTTCTTCATCAAGGGATATAAGAAAGGCATTGCCCGTACCGTCATGACGATTCTGAGCCACATACCTTTCATCAAGAAATGGGCGCAACGTATGATTGAGCGCTATTCCGACAACCTCACCACGATCGACCATCAGATTGCTTCATTGCACAATCAGAACCGTCGTACATTTGTGTTGGCTGTCATGCTTGAATTATCGTGCAGAATCGTCTCGGCACTTGAGATTATGTTTGTGCTACTGGTGATTATGCCCGAGGTGAACTTCGTTCAGTGCATCCTTATCTTAGCTTTCACTTCGCTGATTGCCAATATGCTATTCTTTATCCCCCTACAGTTAGGAGGCCGCGAAGGTGGATTCCTCATGTCGGTCAACGGACTGGGCATGACTGCTTCGACAGGCATTTTCGTGGCATTGATTGTCCGACTGCGCGAACTCATCTGGACAGGCATTGGCCTGCTCATGATAAAAATAGAAAGTTCTGGCAAGCAGCACCCCTCAAAATAACCGCAAACTCGCTAAAAACGCTTAAATTCCTGTCATCATTGCAGTGATGTGAAAAAAAATATGTAATTTTG
>JAEEGG010018136.1_pt1 | contig 14375 bp, 11 predicted proteins | sample 9134161 | NCBI WGS metagenome assembly JAEEGG01 (sample SAMN16246543, study PRJNA631951) | gut metagenome | biome: gut microbiome; feature: rumen; material: CR-attached | host: Bos | place: Iran: Karaj | collected 2018-10
CCTTGCCAATGGCGGGCCACAGTTATCCTTCGGGAGAGCAGTAATGCCGGTGGATTACAACAGCAGGGAGCACCCTTATCGTGTGAAACAGGAGTTTTCACCAAATCATCGGCACGTACCCGGTTTTATAATAAAGATATATGTTTTCTGGAATCATAGAAGAGTTTGCTACGGTAGTAGCGATAAAGAAAGATCGCGAGAATATCGACTTCACGCTGACGTGTTCGTTTGTCGATGAGTTGAAGATAGACCAGAGCGTCGCCCATAACGGCGTCTGCCTAACCGTCGTAGCCATCACACCGGAGTCTTCCGGACAATCTGGATCCTACGTCGTCACAGCAATGAAGGAGACGCTCGACCGTACAAACCTCGGGCTACTGAAAGTGGGCGACAAGGTTAATGTGGAGCGTTCGATGCTCATGAACGGACGGTTGGACGGTCATATTGTTCAGGGACATGTGGACGAGACGGCTAAGTGCATCGCCAAGGAGGATGCCGACGGTTCGACGTATTTCACCTTCGAGTACCCGGAGAACCGCGAGATGGCGAAGAAGGGCTACTTCACGGTCGACAAGGGTTCGGTGACGGTAAACGGAGTCTCACTGACGGTCTGCAATCCCACCAGCAACACTTTCCAGGTGGCCATCATCCCCTATACCTTCGAACATACGAATTTCTGCGATATACAGGTCGGCACCGTCGTCAACCTAGAATTCGACATCTTAGGAAAGTATATTGCAAGGTTGCAGCAGTTATAGATTTGGCACGAATTACACGAATTCTTTTCAGCAGAACTAAATATTTCGTGTTAATTCGTGTCATTCGTGCCTAGATAACAACTCAGATGGAGAGGAGATGAGCGTCTTTGCGCCGTGTTGTAAGAGGAAATCACGGTCGCGGAATCCCCAAAGCACTGAGATACAAGGCAGACCGCTGTTCCTGGCGGTCTCAATATCCACATCGCTGTCGCCGACGTAGACAGCACCCTCCTGCCCTACTCCCAACTGACGAAGCGCCTCGAATACGGTATCGGGTGCAGGTTTCTTCCGGATGCCTGCGGCCTCGTTCTCACCAATGGCCACCTCGATAGTGTCGGGGAAGAAATGTCGGCAGAGGTCTTGTGTGGCAGCCATCATCTTGTTGCTGACAACAGCAAGGTGACAGCCTTTGGCTTTCAAGGCCTCGAGTGTTTCCGGAATCCCCTCATAGGGCTTGGTCGTATCGAGCGAATGAGCCATATAATGTTGTCGGAAAGTAGCGAAGGTCACCTCAAAGTCTGAATTCTCAGCGCCTTCCGGAATTGCCCGTTCCATCAGCTTCCGCACCCCATTGCCCACGAAACGGCGCACATCGTCGATGCTGTGCTCAGGCATCCGATGCATCCGGAGGGCATAGTTCACAGATGCCGCCAGATCGCCCAACGTATCCAACAGTGTCCCGTCGAGATCAAAGATATACGTTTTATAGGTAATCATCTGTAAACTGTAAACAATAAACTACCTCTTGCTGCGATGAATCATCGTGCGTACCTTATTATTATATTTAGAGGCGGCTATGAGATCCTCCAAGGTCAGTTGCATGCGATATTTCCAATGGTTGTAGGGATCGCTAGGCACATTGATACGTTCCTCGCGGGGATGCTTCGAGCGGAGTTCGGTGTCCATCGCCAACCAGTCCTGCAGGGAGAGAATACATAGCATCGACGGGCAGTAGAGATGACGGGCGATAATCTCTTCGGCCAGATGGGCTGGCAGATGCTCGGGGGCGCGTCCCTGTTTCTGAAGCATAGAGACATAGTAGCGCTGCGTACGTTCTGGACTTTCCTCCCACCAAAGGCGCAGGGGCGACATGTCGTGGGTGGAGATAGTAGCCACACTGCGATAGGCATTACCCTCGAGATGCGTGAACTCGAAACCACTCTCCTTGGGCATCGACTGGACTTCGAGGGTGAGGATGCGGAGGGCATCAAGGACTGGCTGCACACACTCAGGGAGCATACCGAGGTCTTCGGCACAGCAGAGCATACGGGTATGACCAAACACCTCCGTGAGGCGTCGCATGGCCGTAGCACCCCAGAACATATTGTGACGCTGATAATAGTAGTTGTTATAAAGTCGCATATAGGCATCCTTTTCCTCGGGAGTGAGCGCCTCGTAGACAGGCTCTTGCCAGGCACCGATACGGGGGTGGTACATATCCGGCAGACAAGGATCTTCGAGGAAAAGCACATTGCTGATAAGGCGATAGAGGCCGTCGCGGATCCAGAGGCTATTCTCGTCTCCCCTGCCCTTGAAGGCCATGCACACTTTCTTCTGGGTATCGTATTCTGCCTTCAGGTCGTAGAGGCCATAGCTGCGAGGGATGAGGAAATGTTCCTTCACATAGCCGACATGAAGTCCGAAGAGACGCTGCAGCACACGGTCGTTGATGAAGGGACGCGTAAAGAGGTCTTTACGGAACGACAGTCCGAAGTATTCTATCTCCCCAGGAGTCATCGGCAGCGCGGGAGAGAAATGTCCGAGAAGTCCGAAAAGCGCATCCTCTGGGATCTCCCAGATGCGGAAGAAGCCCAGTACATGGTCGATCCGGATGGCGTCGAAGTATTGCTCCATCCAGCCCAGTCGTTTCCGGAACCACCCCGTCAAACCTACATTCTCTTGTCTTCCGACTCCTGTCTCCTGTCTCCTATCTCCTGACTCCCAATTATACGTCGGGAATCCCCAGTTCTGTCCGTTCTGTGAGAAGTTATCTGGTGGTGCACCGGTAGAACAGTTGAGGCAGAAAAGGCTCGGATGGGTAGCCGTCTCGACGCTGTCACGATTGACACCGATGGGCACATCACCCTTCAAGACCACACCATGCTGGCGGGCATAGTCGGCAGCAGCCTTCAATTGGAGATGGAGATGGTATTGGGTGAAATAGACAAGTTCGACGGAGACCTGTCTGGTTTTATCAGGCTGCCTTCGGATCACCCAAGCGGCATAGGGTTCAAGCCAATCCTTATTGTCTTCGAACCACTGCCTGTATTCCTTGGCATCCAACAACTGACGGCCCCATTCTTCAAAGACTTCACGGATATAGTCGAACTTCACCCGCTGTACTGCCTCATAGTCGGTATAGTTCAGCGCATTCAGCTCTCTCTGCTGCCGCAGGAAGGCCGTCATTCGTTTCTTGTCACGCAACGGCCCAACAGCATTGAGATCGAGGTACTGCGGATGCAGGGCAAAGGCCGAAACGATGTTATAGGGATAGGAGTCACTCCATGAGCAGGAGGCGGTTGTATCGTTGACGGGCAGAAGCTGAATGACCTTCATGCCCGTAGTCACCGCCCAGTCTACCAACAGGCGGAGGTCACCGAAGTCTCCAACGCCACAGGAACGGGTACTACGGAGCGAGAACACAGGAACAGCCACACCGGCAGCACGCCACGTATCCTCCTTGATACGCAGGCTCTCGCCGTTGACCACTAACACGGTGCCGTCAGGAACGGCCATCTGTTCTGGAGGGAGCATCCCCTCGACAGTACGGTTGTCCCCTTCCTCCCAGGACTCGAGTGCATGGGTGGCATCGTCAACGATCACATACTTGAATTCCAAGGGCAACAAAATGGCATCGACATTGACGGAGAGTTGCCATTCACAGAGTCCCAGGGGTTCCATACGGAGATAACGGGCGGGACTCCAACTGCCCAAGGCCGGATGACTGCCGAGAATGGCCACCGACTGCCCTTTCTTCAACTGCGGGGCAGAGACGCGGAAAATGATGGTCTTACGGTAAAGCGGCACCCGCTGGATATGGAGGGCCTCGTCGGAAGGCAAGCCTGATGTCACCTGATACGCTTTGCTAAAGAGGTGGTACTGCAGGGGAACATCACGCCAGAGGTCGGGCATCATGAAGTTCTTCGTCGCATCGAAGTAGAAAGTTCGCGGAACACCCGTCCATTCTCTTCTCAACTCGACACTGTCGGCATCGGCCACATAATAATAATAGGTAATGGTCTCCACGGGATGCTGACGCGACTCCACCGCCGACGTCTCCAGTTTCCAGTGCCAACCGTCGTCTGTCAACATAGGCAGACGGCGCATCTTTTCTGTGCCATCCTTGCTCTTGTAGCTGATGGCCACATAGAGGTTTTCACCCCACTGAGTACCGTATTGAATGGTAAACTTAAGCTTCATAAATCACGATTTTACTGCAAAGATACAAAAAAAAACACAGATTACACAGATTATCACAGATTTTTCGTAAATTTGCAGCAATTTTAATAAAGAGGGTTATGAATACCATCAAAAAGAAGTACTATATCATCCCCATTGCCATCTGCGTGCTTGCACTCGCGGGGGTGGTTGCATTCTATCTGACGGGCAGCTTGTCCAAGTCAGAACAATGCGAATATATCTACATCGACAACAACGACAATCTGGACTCTATAACAGCAAAACTCTCCCCGATAGCCCATGAGCAAGCACTGCTCAGTTTCAAGTTGATTTCAAGGCATTCCGGTTACAGCAAGAACATCCGAACAGGCCGATATGCCATACTGCCGGGAGAGGACATCATCACCGTATTGCGGAAACTGAAGAACGGCCATCAGGAGCCTGTACGTCTGACCATTCCCGAGAGCAGGACTACAGACAGGCTGGCAGGAGCACTCTCCAGGAAACTTATGATGGACAGCCTGACACTCTCCATATTGCTCAAGGACTCTTCCTTCTGTGCGAAGCAGGGATATGACACGGCCACAATCGTCTGTATGTTTGTACCAAATACTTATGAGGTATACTGGAATACCAGCATTGAGAAATTCATGGCCCGCATGAAGAAAGAGCATGATAAGTTCTGGGACAAGAGCCGCAAGGAGAAAGCCACTACCCTCGGACTGGATCCCAATAAGGTCTGTACGCTAGCTAGCATCATTGACGAAGAAACCGCAAACAATCCCGAAAAGCCGATGATTGCACGCATGTACCTGAACCGTCTGGCGAAAGGAATGCCCCTGCAGGCAGACCCCACGGTGAAGTTCGCCCTGAAGGACTTTGCCCTGAAGCGTATCTACCACAATATGCTGAACATCGATAGCCCGTACAACACTTATAAGAATACCGGTCTGCCTCCCGGTCCCATCAAGGTGGCCTCTGTGGCTGGTATCGATGCTGTGCTGAATGCGCCACATCATCATTATCTCTACATGTGTGCCAAGGAGGACTTCTCGGGAACCCATAACTTTGCTGGTAGCTATTCAGAGCATCTGAAGAATGCCGCAAAGTACTCTAAAGCCCTCAATGAACGAGGCATCAAGTAAAGGTAAAAAAGTAAAAAGGTAAAATAATAAAATATGGAAGAGAAAGTATTAAAAGAGACAGAGGAGAGAAAGTCGGTGAGTTTCATCGAGCAGATGGTGATTGACGACCTGGCAGCAGGAAAGAACGGCAGTAGGATTCAGACACGTTTCCCACCAGAGCCTAACGGTTACCTGCATATCGGTCACGCAAAAGCTATCGCCATCGACTTCGGGCTGGCCAAGAAATACGGTGGCGAGTGCAACCTACGCTTTGACGACACCAATCCCCAGAAAGAGGATACGGAATATATCGAGAGCATCGAGCACGACATCAAGTGGCTCGGTTTCCAGTGGGCTAATGTATATTATGCCAGCGACTATTTCCAAGAGCTCTGGGACTTTGCCGTATGGCTTATTAAGAAAGGTCGGGCCTATGTGGACGAGCAGAGTGCCGAGGTGATTGCCCAGCAGAAGGGTACCACCACCAGTCCGGGAACGAACAGCCCCTACCGTGACCGTCCTGTGGAGGAGAACCTGAAGCTGTTTGAGTTCATGAACAGCGGTAAGTGTGAGCCGGGCACACTGGTGCTTCGTGCCAAAATCGATATGGCCCATCCGAACATGTTGTTCCGCGATCCGCTGATCTATCGTGTGCTGAATATCCCCCACCTGCGTACAGGAAACAAGTGGAATGCTTATCCGATGTACGACTTCACCCACGGACAGAGCGACTATCTCGAAGGCGTCACTCACTCGTGGTGTACATTGGAGTTTGTGGAGCATCGTCCCCTGTATGATCTCTTTGTGGAGTGGATGCGTGAATGGGCTGCTGGTTGTGGTGAAGATGCAGAGAGCGGCAGCAAACTCGCACAGTTGTTTGCTTCACTCTCCACTTATCAGGGTCCCCGTCAGACAGAATTCAACAAGCTGAATCTGAATTATATCCTTCTGTCAAAGCGTAATCTCAAGGCACTGGTGGAGGACGGTATCGTCAGCGGTTGGGATGATCCCCGTATGCCGACGATCTGCGGTTTCCGTCGCAGAGGCTATTCGCCCGAGAGTATCGTGAAGTTCATCGACAAAATCGGCTACACGAAGATTGACGCCCTGAACGATATGGCACTGTTGGAGAGTGTGGTGCGTGACGATCTGAACAGTCGGGCTATCCGCGTGTCAGCCGTCCTCGATCCAGTTAAGGTGGTTATTACCAACTATCCTGAAGGACAGAATGAGACTCTCACGGCTATTAATAATCCCGAGAACGAGGCCGACGGCACCCATGAGGTGGAGTTCGGACGTGAGATCTGGATTGAGCGTGACGATTTCCAAGAGGAGGCAGAGAAGAAGTTCATGCGTCTGGCTCCCGGTAAGGAGGTTCGCCTGAAGAACGCCTATATCATCAAGTGCAACGAGGAGCATCCCTGTGACAAAGATGCTGACGGACGGGTCACAACCATCTACTGTACATACGATCCTGAGACCCGCAGCGGACAGCCCGGTGCAGACCGTAAGATCAAGGGTAAGACGCTGCACTGGGTGAGTTGTCACAATGCCAAGAAGGCTGAGGTACGCCTCTATGACCGTCTATGGAAAGTGGAGAATCCCCGTGACGAGTTGGCCAGTCTGCAGGACGAAGGTCTCACTTATGCCCAGGCCCGGGAACAGATGATGAATCCCGACAACCTGAAGGTCCTGACAGAATGTTATATCGAACCCTTTGCTGCCAAGATGGCTCCCCTGAGCCATCTGCAGTTCCAGCGTATCGGTTACTTCACACCCGACCTTGATTCAACGGCAGAGCATCCTGTCTTCAATAAAACCGTTGGACTTAAGGACACTTGGAAAAAGAATTAATCAGTATTGATGCAGTCAGACGATCTCGCATATTTCGACAGCGAAGAATTCCGCACGATCCTGAACCAATACGAGGAGTCGGTCGAGTCGGAGCATTCAATCTATATTGATGCTGACGACTTGGCCGATATTGCCGACTATTATCAGTATAATGGTTTTCCCGAAAAGGCTAAGGTTGCCGTCAATCTGGCTCTGGAATACAATCCGGAAGCTGTGGGGCCCTTGCTCTTCAAGGCAAGGGAGGCTCTTGTAGCCAATGATTTCGAGACTGCCAAGGAATATGCAGAGAGGATAGAGGCCGTCGACACGATGGAAGCGATCTATCTGAAAGGCGAGATCATGGTCTGTCAAGGTAAGACAGAAGAGGCTGACCAATACTTCATCGAACAGATGAAGAACATCATGACAGACGAACTGATGGACTATGTCTACGATGTCGCCAACATCTTCTCCGACTACGAACTGCACGAAAAGGCCTTCCAGTGGATGGCCCGTTCACAGGGAGACGATTCCGACAGTTTTAAGGAACTGATGGCACACACGCTGTTCGGTCTAGGGAAATACAAGGACAGTGAACGCATCTTCAACGAACTGATAGACCACGACCCCTACTCCATCCGTTATTGGAATGCGTTGGCCAGCGCACAGTTCATGAGAGAGGATTACAGCGCAGCCATCACCAGCTGCGAGTATGCCATCGCCATCGATCCGAAAGATCCGGAGAGCCTGTTGTCGAAGGCCAATTGTCTCTATAATCTGTTGAACTACGAGGAAGCCCTCGACTACTTCCGCAGATACTCCGAACAGGTGGACGAAGACGAATTCGGCTACTTGTACCAAGGAACCTGTCTCATCAATCTCGGCCGATACAAGGAAGCTGTCCTGCAGCTCAAAAAGGCGTTGGAGACTGCCCCACCCGACTCACAGTATCTCCCTGAGATCTACCAGGAGCTGGCCTTCGGCTACAGTGAGCTGGGAGAGCCGGAGACAGCATTGAATTATCTTGACGAGACCCGGTCATTGGATTGCGACCATGCCAGCATGGAGATCATCAAGGGCCACATTCTGTTGGCCAACAAACGTCCCGAAGAAGCAGCAACGGCTTTCAGAGGAGCACTCAAACAGACAGACGACTCACCAAGGACGATGCTTCGGATCATCGTATCACTTTATGATAATCAGTACATCCAGACCTCCTACACTTTCCTCAAGCATCTGCTCAAAGATATGGACGACGACTGGAACGAAGGCTATTCCTATATGGTGTTGTGCTGTCGGGATCTTGGCAAGGGTAAGGAGTTCCTGCATTATCTGAAGCTTGCCTCAGAGAAAAACCCAAAAGAGGCAAGAACCGTTCTCAGCGGTCTATTCCCCAACGGAATGGACCCCAAGGATTATTATCAATACATATTGAATCAATCAAACAAAGCATAGACAAATGAATTTCATCACAAATATCCTGAATAGTCTGGGATGGTATCCCACTGTGTTCATATTGATGTTGCTGGAGAGCACCGTCATACCCGTACCTTCCGAGTTTGTCGTCACCCCAGCAGCCTATCATGCAGCCAGCGGCTCCCTAAATGTATTTCTCATCATTCTATATGCCACTTTGGGAGCAGATGTCGGAGCCAGCATCAACTATTTTGTGGCTCTCTATGTAGGCCGACCTGTCGTCTATAAATTTGCCAACAGCAAGTGGGGAAAGATGTGTCTGCTGAATCAGGAGAAGGTAGAGAAAAGTGAGAAATATTTTGACGACCATGGTGTGGCAGCTACACTCACTGGACGATTTGTTCCCGTTATCCGTCATCTCATCTCGATTCCCGCAGGACTGGCGCGGATGAACTACTGGAAGTTCCTGTTGTTCACTACTATCGGCGCCGGAGGCTGGCATAGTGTACTGGCCGCTCTGGGATGGTATTTGCATGCCATTGTACCCGAAGACCAGCTAAATGACAAAATCAGCGAATATGCTGAATATATCAAGATTGTCATCTTGGGGCTTCTTACACTCGCCATCCTCTATTTTGTGGCCAAGAAATGGGTGCTGAAGAAGAAATAGATAAAGAAACTTGCATAAAAACAACTTTTTTTTCGAATTTCTTCGTTTATTTCATAGAAATAGTGTATCTTTGCCGATTATTATCAGCTTAGAAGATTATGGCAAGAACAAACAATCATCTGGTTATCATGGCAGGCGGCGTAGGAAGTCGCTTTTGGCCCATGAGCACAACGGAAAAGCCGAAACAGTTTATTGACGTCCTCGGCGTCGGGAAAACCTTATTACAATTAACAGTTGAGAGGTTTGGTAACTTGGTGCGTCCTGAGAACATCTGGGTTGTTACCAATCAGAAATATGCAGCCACCGTCAAAGAACAGCTGCCCGACATGCCGGACAGTAATATCCTCTGTGAACCTTGTCGAAGGAACACTGCTCCATGTATTGCCTATGTCAGCTGGCGCATCAAGTCGGCTGATCCAAAGGCTAATATTGTGGTGACACCCAGCGACCATATTGTCACGGACAAAGCTGAGTTCCAGCGTGTTGTAAAGGAATGCATGTTGTTTACCAGTGAGACCGATGCCATCGTCACCTTGGGCATAAAGCCAAATCGTCCGGAAACAGGCTACGGTTATATTCAGGCAGACCTAAGCACCAGTTCCCTCCGTAACAAGGAAATATTCCGGGTGGACTCCTTCCGTGAGAAGCCTGATATCAAGACGGCTCAGGAATATATCAAGAAGAACTATTTCTTCTGGAATGCCGGCATCTTCATCTGGAATGTGAACACGATCGTCAATGCCTTCCGCGTCTATCAGCCGGCTATGGCGAAAATATTTGAATCCATGTTGTCCGTCTATGGCACTCCCAAGGAACAGGAGGAGATTGACCGCAAGTTCCCTGAATGTGAGAACATCTCTGTCGACTACGCCATTATGGAGAAGGCTGAGGAGATCTTTGTCTGTCCGGCAGACTTCGGTTGGAGTGACCTCGGCACCTGGGGTTCCCTGCATGAGCAGAGCAAGAAAGACTTATATGGCAATGTAAGCATCGGTCAGGACATAAATATCTTCGAGAGTCATAATTGTATCGTACACACCACCCAGGAGAAGAAAGTGGTCATTCAGGGACTTGACGGCTATATCGTCGCAGAAAAAGATGACACGCTCCTTATCTGCAAGCTCTCAGAAGAACAGCGTATCAAACAATTCTCAGGAAACGAATAATCATTCATATTATGAATAAAAAAGTTGCTCTTATTACAGGTATTACAGGCCAAGACGGCTCTTACCTGGCAGAATTTCTAATTGAAAAAGGTTATGAGGTTCACGGAACGATCAGACGTAGTTCTGTTGATTTCCGTGAGCGTATCGCCCATCTGGAAGGCACGCCTCATTTTCATCTACATTATGCAGACCTTGGCGACTCCATGAGTGTGCTTGGAGTGATTGGCAAGGTGCGTCCCAACGAGATTTACAACCTCGCAGCCCAGAGTCATGTGCAGGTGAGTTTCGACTCACCGGAGTTCACGGCAGATGTGGATGCCGTAGGTGTACTTCGTATCCTCGAAGCTGTTCGTCAGCTTGGTATGACAGAGACATGTCGTATCTACCAGGCATCGACATCTGAATTGTATGGAAAGGTGGAGGAAGTTCCCCAGAACGAGAACACCCCATTCCATCCCTACTCGCCTTATGCTGTTGCCAAGCAATATGGTTTCTGGATTGTCAAGGAGTACCGTGAGGCTTATAACATGTATTGCTGCTCTGGTATTCTGTTCAATCACGAATCAGAGCGCCGGGGTGAAACTTTCGTAACACGCAAGATCACCCTTGCGGCAGCCAGAATCAAGCAGGGCAAACAGGCTAAGCTCTTGTTGGGAAACCTTAGTTCACTGCGCGACTGGGGCTATGCAAAGGACTATGTGGAATGTATGTGGCTGATCCTTCAGCAGGACAAACCTGAAGACTTCGTCATCGCCACCGGTGTTCAGCACTCTGTCCGTGAGTTCTGCTACTATGCCTTCAAGCGTGTAGGTATCGAATTGGAATTCAAAGGAGAGGGTGAAAACGAGAAGGGGATCGACAAGGCCACAGGCAATGTGCTGATAGAGGTGTCTCCCGATTTCTATCGCCCTACGGACGTGGTGAACCTCTGGGGTGACCCCACTAAGGCTAAAGCCAAACTTGGCTGGAATCCTGCCAAGACCAGTTTTGAGGAATTAGTAAATATTATGGTCGATTCAGATATGGCCAAGGTCGCTGCAGAGGATGCTGCTACTAAGGTAAGAACCAACCTGGCAGAATATCTGGAGAAAGGAATTGTTAAGTAATGGCATTAGACAAGAACAGCAAAATATATGTAGCGGGACACCACGGCCTTGTGGGTTCCGCTATTTGGAATAATCTCCTTCAAAGGGGCTATACCAATCTCATAGGTCGCAGTCACAAGGAACTGGACCTCACTAACCAGATAGCCGTGAAGCAGTTCTTTGATGACGAGCGCCCTGATGCCGTCGTACTGGCTGCAGCTTTCGTGGGCGGTATCATGGCTAATTCACTCTATCGCGCAGACTTCATCATGATGAACATGAAGATTCAATGCAATGTCATCAGTGAGGCCTACGCTCATGGCGTGAAGAAACTGCTTTTCCTCGGTTCCACCTGCATCTACCCGAAGAATGCGCCACAGCCGATGAAAGAAGACTGTCTGCTTACATCTCCTCTGGAGTACACCAACGAGGAATATGCCATCGCCAAGATTGCAGGTCTGAAGATGTGTGAGTCATACAATCTGCAATATGGCACGAACTATATTGCTGTGATGCCCACCAATCTGTATGGCCCGAATGACAACTTCCACCTGGAGAACTCTCATGTGATGCCGGCCATGATGCGAAAAATCTATCTCGCCAAACTCATCCACGATGAGAAATGGGATAAAATTGCCATCGATCTGAACAAGCGTCCGGTAGAGGGTGTGGACGGCGAAGCTTCGAAGGAAGACATCCTGAATGTGCTCGAGAAATATGGTATATATAATAATAAGGTGGTACTCTGGGGTACAGGTACCCCGCTCCGCGAGTTCCTATGGAGCGAAGACATGGCCGATGCCTCTGTGCATGTCCTGCTGAATGTGGATTTCAAGGATGTCATTGGCATTGTGAAATATTCTTCCGTACACTATGGTGCCTCTACGGACGGTGCCGTAGACCGTAACCACTCCGCAGGTCGTGGTGGAGCCATCCCGTCTTTAGGCGAAATCCGCAACTGTCATATCAATGTGGGAACGGGTAAGGAACTGACCATTCGCGAACTTTCCGAACTGGTTGTGAAGGCTGTGGGCTTTGAGGGAACGGTAGAATTTGACGTTTCCAAGCCTGACGGCACCATGCGCAAACTCATCGATGTGTCTAAGCTCCACTCACTCGGCTGGACACACAAGGTTGAGATTGAAGATGGTGTACAAAAGTTGTTTGAATGGTATAAAAACAGTCTGCAATAATAAAGCCCGCCAGTGGCGGGCTTTATCTTTCATTACATATTCTTTTTCAAAGACTCTTTCCAATGGGCGTATGCAGCAGCATAGGCAGCACGGTCAGCCTCCTTCGGTTCAATAACCTGTAACTTATCCAGCGTAGCAAAAGCCTCATCTGCATTAGCATAGATACCAGCACCAATACCGGCACCCTTGGCAGCACCTACTGAACCATCTGTGTCGTAGAGTTCAATGGTAGCACCGCTCACGCCAGCTAATGTATCGCGGAACAACGGGCTTAGGAACATATTGGCCTTACCTGCATGGATCTTCTTGATGTCCATACCCATCTGCTGCATAATCTCCATACCATAGCAGAACGAGAATACTATACCCTCCTGAGCTGCACGCACCAGATGAGCCTTGTTGTGCTTGTTGAAGTTCAAGCCATTGATAGAACAGCCGATCTCCTTATTCTCCAGCACGCGCTCAGCACCATTTCCGAACGGGATGATGGTCACGCCCTCACTTCCGATGGGCACACTGGCTGCCAAGTCGTTCATTTCGGCATAACCGATCTCCGGGGTGATGTTACGATGCGTCCAGGCATTCAGGATACCCGTACCATTGATGCAGAGCAGTACACCCAAACGGGTCTGGTCGACAGCATGATTCACGTGAGCAAAGGTGTTCACACGACTCTGCTTGTCATAGTTCACCTCACCCAACACACCATACACGACTCCAGAAGTACCAGCTGTAGCAGCAATCTCACCAGGATTCAATACATTGAGCGACAGGGCGTTGTTGGGTTGGTCACCACCACGATAGGTGATTGGCGTACCGGCCTTCAACCCCAGTTCTGCAGCAGCCTCAGCACTGACGACACTCTGCTCAGCAAACGTCGGAACGATATCAGCAATCAGCGATGTGTCGAACCCATAATACTTCATCAAGAAATCAGCTACCTGGTTGTTCTTGAAATCCCAGAACATACCCTCACTCAGACCACTCACAGTAGTATTAGCCACCCCACTCAGTCTCATGGCTATATAGTCACCGGGCAACATAATCTTATAAATTTTACTGTAAAGCTCAGGCTCATTCTCTTTCACCCAGGCCAGTTTGGCGGCAGTAAAGTTACCCGGAGAGTTCAGCAGATGACTCAGGCACTGCTCAGCGCCGAGTTCCTTAAAAGCCTTCTCGCCATAGGGGACAGCACGGGAGTCACACCAGATGATTGCAGGACGCAATGCTTTCAGATCCTTGTCCACACACACCAGTCCGTGCATCTGGTACGAGATACCGATAGCTTTGATATCCTCTGCCTTGGCTCCTGATTCTGCCATGATTTTCTGGAGACTCAGTTTTGCATTATTCCACCACATCTGGGGATCCTGCTCTGCCCATCCGGCCTTGACAGCCATAATGGGAGCCTCCTTCTCAGGGAAGAAAGCTGTTGCTACACACTTGCCGTTGTCGGCATTAACAAGCGATGCCTTCACTGAAGAGCTACCGACATCAAAACCTAACAAAAGTCTGTTTGTCATAATTTGGTACAATTGATCTATAAAATGATAACTTTAGATGCAAATTTCCCCTTTTTTTTTGATTTTTCCAATTATTTTAAACAAAAATGCAATTTTTTTACCAAATTTTGTGTTCAATTAAAATATTTTGTTTACCTTTGCACGTTAGAATAGCATTATTACGTAATATAAACCATTCTTATATGAAGAAGAAAATACTAATACTTGA
>JAEEGG010018142.1_pt1 | contig 14370 bp, 11 predicted proteins | sample 9134161 | NCBI WGS metagenome assembly JAEEGG01 (sample SAMN16246543, study PRJNA631951) | gut metagenome | biome: gut microbiome; feature: rumen; material: CR-attached | host: Bos | place: Iran: Karaj | collected 2018-10
ATCCCATTCATCCAAGATTTTCTGGGCAGGAACATGGATTATGTTCTTGCCGTCAACCGAAATAACAACATCTTCCCCTCTTGCAGCCTTTTCTTTCAGCATCAGTTCTTCTGATAATCTTAATCCATAGTCAAGCAGCTGAGAGAAGTGTTCATATTTTTTCATCCTTTCTTCAAGGTCGTTTTTGTTATCTGGCATAGTTCTTTAATTGATTAAAAATATCTATATCTGTTATTTTTAAAATATCTTTTCCAACTCCAGAAGCAATAGCTTTTCTGGGATTATCACTATTGTCGTATATGTTCCATACATCGCAGATGGGTAAGAAAATACGAAAGAGGTTGCAGATGCTTTTATTGTATCTTCTCCTGATTATGTCAGCTGGGATATTATGCCCACCATTTCTGACCCTTGTGGCTACTCTTTCTATTGCCAGTTCTGGTGAATTAAGCCAAAAATACAATAGAATTACATTGTACCCTTTAGGTGTGCTTTCTGAATAAGACTGGCATATGAACGTGTAGCAAGTGTGGTCTCAATTGTTAAGCTTTTGTTTTGTTCTAATAATTCATCAATTCGGTTAAGCATAATCCGTCCAGCCTCGATGGCAACGCTTTCTGGATTGAATGGAGATAGTCCTCGGGCAATCTCGTCTGCATTAACAAATTGTGCTACATTGAGAACATGTGGCATTATGTTGTAGGCGGCGGTTGTCTTTCCAGCTCCGTTACAGCCGGCAATGATGAATAAAATTTTTTCCATGTTGCAAAGTTACGATTAAGTGAGAGAAAAAACAAATAAATTTGGTATTTTACTCGCTTAATCGTAACTTTGCAACATCAAACTTTAAAAACAAGCATTTAATATGAGAACAAAGACTTTACTTGCGGCTCTCGCTTTGACGGGCTGCATGATTTTCACAGGGTGTAAAAACTCAGGTAACAGCAAAGACAGCAACGATGCCACGAAAGAGGGCGACAAAAAAGAACAGGCTGACAAGACTGCTGCCGGTAGCTCTGAGGCAAAGGACAGCGTAAGTATGACCGCAGGAGAGGACCGTGTGCGTGCGGTCAAGGACGGAAAGCCTTACACGGGAGAGATATGGTCGGAAGACGGCAAGACATACGTGATGAAATTCAAGGACGGCAAGTCGTATGAGGGCATCCTCTACCACAAGAACGGAAAGCCTGCTATGGTGGAGGGCGACAACCCGGGATGCTTCGACGAGGAAGGCAAGGAGATGACTGCCGAGGAGTTTACCGTGAAATACTTCAATCTCCTTGAGGAGGCAGGATCGCAAATCGAAGGTGTCTTCGCCAAGATGAAGAACATGAAATGATTTTTATAAAATTGGGAGTTAATTCTTCGAATGGAGTTAAAATTTCATTTGGAGTTAATTCTTTGAATGGAAGTTAATTCTTCGAATGGAAGTTAATTCTTCGAATGGAGTTAAAATTTCATTTGGGAATAAATTCTTCGAAAGGGAGTTAACGAGCCTGCGGCTCGTGGAAGAATCGGCCAATTATCGTAAGTAGAACAAACGTCTCGTCTTCTCGTCTTCAAATTGCCAAATAATCAAATAAATCGTAAATCGGAAATCTGTAAATTGTAAATAATTACGTCTTCTCGTCTTCTACTTAATCATTATTCTCCCCTGTGGTTGCTGATAGTCAGCTCCGACAGTGCCTCCGAGAGTCTCTTCCAGGTATTTAGCGAAGGTGTCGCACATGAGTTCGCGGGTCTGCTTCAGGACTTTGCAGTGTTTAAGGGTGTCGTAGAAACCACCGGTGGCATAATAGCTGTTGGTGCCGATGGTGTAGTTTCGGTTAGGGTCGATTGCCTGATAAGTGCCTGATGCCTTGTCGAACACCTGTACGTCGGTGACGGTGTGGTTGGCTGTGTTGATGGTGTAGCGCAGTCCTGATATCTGCGGGAAGAAACCGTCTTCTTGAGGTGCCTTAGCAGTGCATTTTTCCAGCATATTGCAGATGTCACTTCCCTTTGACTCGATGAGGCAGGTGTAGTTCTCAAATGGCAGTGTATTGACCACGTGCTCGTAGGTGATGTTGCCGGCAGGGATGGTGTTACGGATGCCGCCGCCGTTCACCAGTCCGATGTCGGCATTCATTGCATGACGGAAGGCATCGGCTATGATATCTCCAAGGTTTGTCTCCTGCGAACGGACGATGCGCTTGCCGTCCGTACCGTTGATTTCAAGCGGAGTGGAACAAGTGGCGACTGTGCGTCCGACGATGGGCTTGAGCGCCGCTTTCACGCTGTCGGTAACAGCACTCACGCGATCGCTGGTGTAGGAGATGTCTGCTATGGGGATCAGCTCAGTCGATACCTGCCCTTTCTTCGTGATTATCAACTTACCAACGTTGGCAAATTGCGTGCCAGTCTGGGTGATGATGACGGGTTTGCCGTCAAGGTTGTTGACAGTCTCATGTGGGATGGGGGAGTGGGAGTGTCCGTCGAGAACCACGTCAATGCCCCGGGTTCCTGCCACCACCTGATGGGAGTTGGTCCAGTCGCCGGTGACTTTCTCGCCGAGATGCGACAGCAGCACCACGTAGTCCGCTTTTTCCTTGCGTGCCTGATTAACAGCCTGCTGAATGACAGGTATTAACTCCTTGGCCTTGAGGTCGTAGAGCTGGCGGCCGTCGTTGTCGAATATCGAGTAGCTTTCGCTCTGCATCGTCTCGGGTGTTACTGCTCCCACAAATGCTACGCGTTTCTTACCGTATTTCCGGATGACATAGGCAGGATAGCAGGGGGATTGGGCGCCCATGTCGTAGAAATTGGCGCAAACCACGGGCGCATTCACTTTTTCTAGCAGCTCTTTCATGTGAGGGGTACCGTAGTCAAATTCATGGTTGCCGATGGTCATGGCATCGTAGCCGATGTTGCGGAGGATGTCGATGACCAGCTGCCCGCGTGAGAGACTCCCGATGGTGCCTCCCTGCAGGTAGTCACCGCAGCTCACTGCTGCTACCCATGCGGTGTCGGCTCGTTGTATGGCGTCGCGCAGACCAGCGAATTTCGTGTAGCCGTCAATTCCGCAGTGTACATCGTTCTCATAAAGAACCACGATGTTTTTCTTACTCTTTTTGCCACTGTAAAGTCCGCTTTTCGTCGAACAGGAACTCAACGTGAAAACGAACGCGAGAAGGTAGATGATTTTTTTCATTGTCTATAGATTAATAGGGGGTTAATTCTTCGAACAGGTGTTAATTTCCTTAGAAAAGGAGACCAAATTAGAATAGTTCAGCATAATCGGAGTACTCAGATTATTCAGAGTATTCAGACTACCAACTAAAAACTGAAAACTGAAAACTGAAAAATACAAACTATTTTTGTTTTTTTGCAAAGATACGAATATGCTTGATAAAAACAAATTAAAACTTAGTTTTATTTGATTTTGTGCTTGCTTATTCGTAACTTTGCAAATTGAAACAATTAAAACCAATATAGTTATGGCAAAAAAAGCATTATTAATGATTCTCGACGGATGGGGAATCGGTAACAAAAGCAAAGGCGACGTGATTTATCAGGAGCCCACACCCTACATGGATTATCTGAACGCAACTTACCCTCATTCACAGTTGCAGGCTTCTGGTGAGAACGTGGGACTGCCAGACGGACAGATGGGTAACTCCGAGGTGGGACACCTCAATATCGGCGCCGGACGTGTGGTGTATCAGGACTTGGTGAAAATTAACCGGGCTTGCCGCGACAACAGCATCATGAAGAACCCGGAGATTATCAGTGCATACGAGTATGCTAAAGCCAATGGAAAGAGCATACACCTGATGGGACTGACCTCCAACGGCGGCGTACACTCATCGCTTGAGCATCTCTTCAAACTCATAGACATTGCCAAGGAATATGGTATCAGCAATACTTTCGTACACTGTTTCATGGACGGCCGCGACACCGACCCTAAGAGCGGAAAAGGATTCATCGCCGAGCTCCAGGAGCATTGCGATAAGACCACAGGACATATCGCCAGCATCATCGGACGATTCTACGCCATGGACCGCGACAAACGCTGGGAGCGCCTGAAGGTGGCTTACGACCAGCTGGTTGAAGGCAAGGGACGCCTTGTCGATGACATGGTGGAGGGCGTGCAGTCGTGCTACGACACCGATAGCGAGGATCATAAGAACACTGACGAGTTCATGGAGCCGATTGTCAACTCGAAGGTTGACGGACGCATCAAGGAAGGCGACGTGGTGATTTTCTTCAACTACCGCAACGACCGTGCGAAAGAGATGACCATCGCGCTCACCCAACAGGACATGCCTGAGCAGGGGATGCACACCATACCAGGACTGCAGTACTACTGCATGACTCCTTACGACGCATCATTCACTGGCGTGCATATCCTCTTCCCGAAAGAGAATGTGGAGAACACGCTGGGCGAATACATCTCTTCGAAAGGACTGAAGCAGCTACACACAGCTGAGACCGAGAAGTATGCCCACGTGACCTTCTTCTTCAACGGCGGACGTGAGCAGCCATACGAAGGTGAGGAGCGCACGCTCGTAGCTTCTCCGAAGGTGCCTACATACGACCTTCAGCCCGAGATGTCAGCATTCGAGGTTAAGGACAAGCTAGTGGAGAGTATCAAACAGGATAAGTTCGACTTTATTGTAGTGAACTTCGCCAACGGTGACATGGTCGGACACACTGGTGTGTATGAGGCTATTCAGAAAGCCGTGGATGCCATCGACCTCTGCGTACACGATGTGGTCGAGACTGCCAAGCAGACCGGCTATGAGGTGATTATCATCGCTGACCACGGTAACGCCGACAACGCTATCAACCCCGACGGCACACCGAACACCGCCCATTCGCTTAACCCTGTTCCGTTCATCTACGTGACTGAAAACAAGAACGCGAAGGTTGCTGACGGCATCCTCGCAGACGTGGCACCGTCTATCCTCCACATCATGGGCATCCCGCAGCCCAAGGAGATGACCGGCAAGAACCTTATCACTGACTAAGTTTCAGTAAAAAGATAAATGAAAGCGAAAAGGAGGGCGTAAGCTCTCCTTTTTTTGACGTTTGTTCTTCTGCATTTCCCCGATGCCTTTCATATTACCCTTTTTTGTGGGAATCTCTCATAATGGCTCGGATTTGAGTTGAAAAAAACGTAAGATTTTGTTTCTTAAGCATAAAATGTGTATCTTTGCATATTATTTCAGACAAAGTCTGATTTTTGTTGGTTGTGACAGATTGTTCATAACTGGAAATTCGGGAAAATGATTATTAATCAAAAAGAAACTTAATTTGAAAAAATGAGGAAATTATTTTTGTTGGCTGTTCTCGTTGCAACAGCTGCCACTTCTATGGCACAAAAGGTGAATTATTCCGTCAGCGGGACTTACGCAGACAACGGTAAGAAGATTTATCTTATCGACAAGCTGATAGACCAGGCCATCGACAGTGTCGTCGTTGCCGACGGCAAGTTCTCATTCAGCGGATCTGCCGACAAGGATGCCCTGATGTCTGTACGGGCGGAGAATAAAACGTGGGCGACTGTATTCTTCAACGACGGCACACCTGTCATCGTTAATGTCAACGACAGTACGCTCAAAGGATCTCCGCTGAATGAGCGCCTGACCAAGTACGACCTTGAGCAGGAAGCTCCTAACAGGACGTTTAGAGCGAAGATATCTAAGATGACTGAGGATGAAATCATGGCGCATCAAGATGAGGTCATGGATCAGCTCAACAAGGTCATGGACGGACAGATTGAGTTTGCAAACAAGATGTTCAAGGAGGAACGCAATTCACTCATTCCGCTGGCTTTCGCACAGTTGTATTTTTATGATAACGGTGTGGAGGAATACGACAATTTGGTTAAGGAGCAGGTGGTGTTTGCCAATCATCCTTATCTGAAAAAGGCGAAAGACGAAGTGGCTGAGTTACTGAAACCAGAGGAAGGTCCGAAGACAGCTTTCATCGGACAGCAGTTCACCGACCTGGAGATGGCAGATCCCGACGGAAAGATGCATAAGATCAGTGAGCTTGTTGGCGAGGGTAAGTGGGTGCTCGTTGACTTCTGGGCATCATGGTGCGGACCCTGCCGTGCAGAGATGCCTAATGTGCTTGAGGCATACAACAAGTACCACGACAAGGGGTTCGAAGTGATTGGCATTTCGTTCGACCAGAACAGGGATGCATGGCTGAAGGCTGTCGAGCAGATTAAGATGCCGTGGCTCCAGCTTTCTGACCTCAAGGGATGGAAGTGTGCGGCGGCTCCGGTATATAAAATCGATGCCATACCCGACAATATCCTTATCGACCCGCAAGGCAAGATTGTCGACCGTGCCCTTCGTGGTAGGGCGTTGCATAAACGGCTCCAGAAACTGTTGGGAGAGTAAGTTCTACTATTGTTCAATAAATAATCATGAATCAGATTAAAATTTGGATGCTGGCCGCCATCCTGACTGTCTGCGGCTCTGTTGTGACATCATGTAGCAAAGATGATGATGATGTCAACATTCCTCAACCCAAGGAGTATTTCCCGTCATGGAACAAGTGCGAGGCGCTGTCTGCACTGCAGGATTTTGTGGAGGATGTGACCAACCCGAGTTCCCCTAATTTCATCAGTGTGGAAGACCGTGTTGCCACTTTCGACATGGACGGAACTTTCGTGGGCGAGCTTTATCCTACTTATTTTGAGTACAACCTGCTTGAGTACCGGGCACTCGACGATCCAGCCTACAAGGACAAGGCACCGGAGGATGTGCGTCAGGCTGCCCAGAACATCAGGGATTTTGTGCGTCAGGGAACTGCGCTGCCTGATCATTTCGACATGATTCACGCGCAGGCGGCTGCTAAGGCATATGCCGGAATGACTATCGCACAGTTCGATGCGTATGTGAAAGCCTACGCTGCACTGCCGGCTAACGGATTCACTGGCATGACCTACGGCCAGAGTTTCTTCAAGCCTATGACGGAGGTGTTCGACTATCTGAAAGCCAACGGCTTCACTTTTTATGTCGTGTCCGGGTCCGACCGATTTATCTGCCGCTCTTTGGTGGAGCCTCTCGGCATTGCACCTAACAGGGTGATTGGCATGGATGTGAAACTCATGTCAAGCAGTCAGGGTACAGAGGCTGGTGTCAACTATACTATGGGAAAAGAGGAGGACATCGTCCGCACGGATGAACTTATCATCAAAAACCTGAAGACCAATAAGGTTCTGCAGATTTCACAGGAGATCGGTAAGGTGCCAGTGCTGTCATTCGGCAACAGCAGTGGCGACTGCTCAATGCACAACTACTGTCTGAGCAACAAGCAGCACCGCAGTGCAGCATTCATGCTCATAGCCGACGATGATGAACGCGACCATGCTAACCGCGAGAAGGCGCTCAAATTGGGTGCACAGTGGCGCGAAAACGGCTACCATGTCATCTCAATGAAAGACGACTTCAAAACCATCTACGGAACGGGCGTGAATAAGGTCGATTTCACTTTCCCCGCTGGAAACTAAATTTTTTGCTGCCACGATGACTGCCGAAAACACCAGTGGTGTGATAATGAAGTAAGGTCATCGTCGTAGATACCTATGATGAAATAAAAATGAGGATGTGCGCACATCTTCATTTTTATTTTTCAACGAACAACTATACCCCTGTGCTAAACGCCGGAAAGGTGCTTAATTGTATATCCGACAGTTCAGTAATGTTAAAAAATGATACAGAAAGGGCATACTAAATCATAGTTTCAAAAAATGTTAGTATATTTGCATTTTATTCCTTCAAAGAGTAATTTGCCGAGTGAACAATTAACTCCCATTCCCCAGGAATTTAACCCCAATTCCGAATTTAGCAAAGTAATGGATTATCTTCTAATCTCAAAAAAAAATTTATTAATTATGAATTGTTAATTGTTAATTAAAAAAAAGACTCCCATTCCCCAGGAATTTAACCCCAAATGCAATTTTAACTCCCCCAAAAATTATGAAAACTTTCATCATTTCCATTATGATTACATCTGCTTTGATGGCATCTTTTAGTGGCTGTCAGCAGTCACAGAAGGACAATCCTCTGCTGCAGGAGAGCAAACTCCCGTTTGGAGCCCCTGACTTCAGCAAAATCCAGAACGATGATTATCTGCCGGCTTTTCAGACGGCTATCCAGGCCACCCGCGATTCGATTGATAAGATTGTGAATAATCCTGATTCTGCCACCTTCGTGAACACTATCCTGGCATACGAGGAGAGCAGCCGCGTGCTCGACCGCGTGAGCAGGGTGTTTTTCGCTTTGACTGAGGCGGACAAAACACCCGAGCTGGGTGAGATTGAGAAGAAAGTGCAGCCGATGCTGACCGAGCTGGAGAACGATATCTCTTTCAATAAACCACTTTTTGAGCGTATCAAACAAGTGTATGACAAGCAGTATGAGACTCTGACCGGTGAAGACAAGAAACTGCTGGAGGAGACCTATAAGGAATTTGTCCGCCAGGGAGCCTTGTTGACTGATGAAAAGATGGACCGGATGAAAGCCATCAACCTGCGTATCTCTGAATTGCAGCAGCAATGGGGTGACTTGTTGCAGGAAGCCACCAACAATGCAGTTGTATGGGTGGAGAAAAAGGAAGACCTCGCCGGACTCACCGACGCCGATATCGAACAATGCAAGAAAGACGCGGAGAGCCGTGGCGGCAAAGCACCGTATGCCATTGTCATTGTCAACACCACCCAGCAGCCGCTGCTGACCAGCCTCGACAACCGCGAACTGCGCCGGAAGGTGTACGAGGCCTCAATATACCGCGCAGACGGCACTGGCGACAGCAACACCTATTCCATCGTCAGCGAGATGGCGAAGCTGAGGGCAGAGAAAGGCGAGCTGATGGGCTATCCCAACTATGCAGCCTATTCCCTGGAGAACACCATGGCCAAGACACCTGAGAACGTCTATGACTTCCTCAAGAGTCTCATCGCTCAATATAAGCCAAAGGCTGATGAGGAGACCCGTGCCATCGAGGAGTTCGCACGCCAGACTGAAGGGGAAGACTTCCAGCTTCAACCTTACGACCGGTTCTATTACTCTGCCAAGATGAAGAAACAGCAGCTCGATGTCAGCGATGAGGAGGTGAAACCTTATTTCAACATTGACAGCGTACTCATCAACGGGGTGTTTTATGCAGCGAACCGTGTGTATGGGCTCACCTTCAAGGAGCGGACTGATATCCCGCTCTACCATACCGACATGAAAGCCTTTGAGGTGTTCGACAAGGATGGAAAGTCGAAAGCGCTCTTCTGCTGCGACTATTTCCGTCGGCCGACCAAACGGGGCGGGGCATGGATGGACGGCTTCGCCAAACAGAGCCGCCAGTACAATCAGCTGCCTATCATCTTCAACGTGTGTAACAGTGCTAAAGCCCCGGAAGGAAAGCCGTCACTGCTGACATGGGACGAGGTGACTACCATGTTCCATGAGTTCGGACATGCGTTGCACGGCATGCTTTCCGACTGCCAATACAACCGACTCAGCGGCACCAGCGTGGCACGCGACTTTGTGGAGATGCCGTCTCAGTTCAATGAGTCGTTTGCATCTATCCCGGAGATTTTCGACCATTATGCACGCCATTATGAGACAGGGGAACCGATGCCTGCCGACCTGAAAGAACGTATGCTCAAGAGCATCACCTTCCAGCCAGCATACGCCTTAGGTGAGAACTTGGCTGCCACATGCCTGGATATGGCTTGGCACATGTTGCCGTCAAATAATATTCCGTCGGCTGAGGAAGCCGCCAAATTTGAGGAGGAGGCACTGAAGAAAGTGGGGCTGCTTGACCCTCAGATTCCGCCACGCTACCGCACCAGCTATTTCAACCATGTGTGGGGAGGCGGTTATGCAGCCGGTTACTACAGCTATCTCTGGACGGAGGTGCTGGCTGTTAACATCGCTGATATTTTCAAGCAGCGTGGTGCGCTCGACCCTGCTACGGGCAGCGATTTCTGCGAGAAGGTGCTCAGCCGTGGCAACACGGGCGACCTCATGCAGATGTTTTCCGACTTCACTGGCATGAAAGAGCCCGATGCTTCCGGGCTGCTTAAGGCACGGGGGTTATAAAAAACTTTGCCATATCTGTCAATGGTGGCTGGTTTTTTATTTGCCCTTTGCCAATGTGGAGATAACGCACAAGCATGAGGAAGACAGATGGATCCTGTCTTCACGGCTCATAATGGGCTATTCAACCAATATGAAGTTTGTGCTACGCTTGCTTAATCGTAACTTTGCATATAATCTGTCAAACCAAAGAAAAACAATCTATGAAAAGAATTGCAATGATGATCATGCTGCTGATGATAACACTGTCTGTCGGCGCACAGAACCTGAAAGGTTTTATATCTACCGGTCAGGATGTGAATGTGAGGAAAGGACCTGGCATGAGATATCCCGTGATTGACTCGGAATGGGGTAAAATCCAGCTGGACAAAGGCGAGGTGGTTTGCGACATGGGGAAATCGAAAAACGGCTTCCGCCAAGTCTCTGTAACCAAACTGATATTCGGTTCGGTGGTCAATGAATATGAGGGATGGGTTTCCTCAAAATATCTTCGTCCCGTTAAAGTATGCCCCGAATGCTACGGCACCGGCTACGTCGGAGAAATTGAAGACATGAAATCCTGCGAAAAATGTAAGGAGAAAGGACACTTATAATAATATTCGAATAAAGGACATGCTACCTACCCACGAGCAACTGAAAGAGCGGATGGAACTGCTGCAAAAGGAACTTAGAGCTACTAAGCGACTGTTGATCAAATAGATGATAATAAGGAAAGTATCTTAGAATTCCGGACTATATAATAACAATATACACTATGTGATTATTTTTTAATCACTAAGCTAAAGGTAAGGAACAATTAAAGCAAAAAAACATGGTGGAATAACAAAAAATGTGTATTTTTGCAAAAGCTTTGCAAAAAGCTAATATATATTCTTTTGGTATGGTGTAGGTGTTGTGATATACTTGCACCATTATTTTTGCAATATAGAGATAGCAAAAGTCACCAAAAGTACACCTATATGATAGAAAGTACACTTTTAGTACAACTTAAAAACAAAAAATCCTTTATAAATCAAGCATTTATAAAGGATTTAATAAAATACAATGTACCCAGATCCGGAACATAACCGCCTCAAACAAAGGAAAGAAAAAGCAATAAAGTAATTGATATACAGCTATTTACGATGTTTTTCTATTTTTCGAACTTTTGATAAAATACCCCATTTTTGCCCTTGTTTTGTTAGAATTAACACCTTTTTAACACCCCAGAATTAAAACTATTTGTACCTTTGCAGACGAAAAGAAAACATCAGCAAATAAACGAGTTATGGCAGAATCAAGAGGCAAAAACAAGAACCTCGTGGAAGCAGGAAATCCACGATTATTGAAGAAATTAGTGAAGAATGACACCGAATATAGCCTATATTTGGAGTATCAGATGGGTTATAATCGGGACAACGGCACATCCATTCGCAAGAAGGAAAGTCTGTCGCTGTATCTTTTGGCTTCACCTCGGACACCCATCCAACGACAACAAAACAAGGAGACGCTGGAACTGGCCAAGAAGATTCGCTTCGAACGTGAACAAGAGTTCCTGGACAACCGCGAGGGTTATCGACTGAAGAAAGAGAAGGGCATCAACTTTCTCGACTATTATCAGTCGTATATTACCAGCTATACCAAGAAGGACATCCGCATGATTCAGATTGCCCTCAATCGTTTCCATGACTTTCTTGCGGAGTATCATCCGCTGTTGAAAGACTTCATCCGGCCCGATGCCATTACTCATGAAATGATGGTAAAGTTTGCCGAATACCTTCAGACTCGTAGTGTGGGCGAAGGGGCAAAAAGCATCTTGCAGCGATTCAAGAAAGTGGTGCGTTCTGCCGTTGACCAGGGCATCATGGCGAAAGATCCATGCAAGGGAGTTGTCTGTGTCGTTGATGACCAGGTGCTGAAGAAAGATGTGCTCTCACAAGAAGAGATTCAAAAACTCATGGACACCCATTATCAGTTCGAGAAAGAGAACGTCCGCAATGCCTTCATCTTCTGCCTCTATACAGGTATGCGTTTCTGCGATGTCAAAGACCTGCGCTACTCCAATATCGACTATGCCAACAAACTCCTACGTTTCGAACAAGACAAGACTAAAGGACACTCTGCCCGTAGTTGGGTCACCATTCCCCTCAATGATGGACTTATTCATCTGGTCGGTAGGCCAAAGGAAGGCGAGACAAAGGAATCGCTCGTTTTCAACCTCCCATCATACGAAAGCTGCTGCAAGTCCGTCAAGCGATGGGTGAAACGTGCCGGCATCGATAAGCACATCAGCTGGCATTGCGCAAGACACTCCTTTGCCGTGAACATCCTGAACAACGGAGCGAATATAAAAACGGTATCGAGCCTTTTGGGACACTCCAGCCTGCGGCACACGGAGAAATACACTCGGGTGGTGGATAAGTTGAAAGAGGATGCAATCAATAGTCTGCCAGAGTTAAAATTTTGACCCCTAAAAAAAGAAAAGATGAAGTTTAAGATGGATGAGAAGAAAATAAATGAAAAATGGGCAGAGCTGCTCGACTACGCCAAGCAGCATGCCACCGGCGAAAGCTTCAAGCGCGGGTACAACTGGCTCCGTGATGCCATCAACGAATATCTGGACATGAGCGACAGCACTCCCGGCTATGGCATGGGCGGCCAGCCTGGCAGTATCCACAACCGACAGGTTCTTGTTGAACGGATCTGTCTCGAACTCGGCAACCATGTCGGTGGCCGTCACCTCATCGTCGAGAGTCAGGAGGCCAAGCTTCGCCAGACGCTGAATGACATTGTAAATAATGAGAGACAGAACCAGAAACCACACAGATAGGAAGATGACAATGAAAAAGAAGAAGAGACCACCACCTATAAAAAAGAAGTCCCCGAACGTGACCGTCCGGGGGATGGTTCAGGAAATCTGACCTGTGTACTTCCTCTCGCTCGGGCAAAGGTACACATTTATCCTGAATCAACCAAGTTTTGTTTTAATTATTTTTTGAATTTAACAAAAAAGGTTGAAATTATGAAATTATCAAAGTTATATGAACTCACAGAGCAAGGAATCAAGATCATAAAGTTAGTATATCCTCAGGTAACTGAATCTGAATTAGAATGCAGACAGACAGAGAAGTATGGCGAAGTGTATTATGTGCGTGGCACAGATAATAAATGGTATAGTCCCATCGATGCTTACATGATCAGCCATCAGAAAACACCTGGTAATAAGGATGAGTTCAAAGCCGCCATCAAAGAGATAGCACATACCTTGGGTCTTGATGACAGGGGAAAAGAAAAAAAGGAGAGTGACGTAGACGCAAGCGAGATAGCGGAGATTGCTTCAAAGCTATTGCGCATTGGTGGCAAGTGGTATAAGAAGGCTAAAGATCCGCTGACAAGGCAGGAAACGCTATTCAACATTCTCAGCTCGACAATAGTCAACGACTACGGAAAGGAAATAGGTAATATGATACTGAAGGTTGCGCCAAAATATCTGGCCGAAACCAACATACCCTCGCATATAAACTATCGCGAGTGTATAGACAATGGAGATGGCGAATTGTTCTACAACATATACAGGCCTCTCTCGCATATCCCGACGGAAGGTGAATGGAAGCATATAGAGATGCTTCTGCGACACATTTTCCAGGAACAATATGAGATGGCGCTGGATTATCTCAAATTATTGTACGAACAACCTCTCCATCCACTGCCGATACTTTTGCTGGTTAGCGACGAGACAGGGACGGGTAAGTCAACGTTTTGCAAATTTCTTAATGCGATGTTTTGTGAAAATGCCCTGCCTCTTACTCCTGAGATTGTTGAGTCACGATTCAACAGTTACTGGGTCGGAAAATTACTGGGCTACATTGAAGAACAAGCAGATGACAGCAATGAAAGGAAGAAGCAGAATGCCAAGGTGAAGCATATAGTGACGGCAGAAACGCTTCCATCAGAATCGAAGGGTAAAGACCCTAAGGTTGCATTCAATTTCCTGAAGGTTATTATCTGTAGCAACGACGAATATACCCCGGTTAAGATTGACCCCAACGACACCCGCTATTGGGTTCGCAAGGTGCCTGCGCTCTCAAAAAAAGAAGAAGGCACAGATATACTGGATGAGTGCGTTAAAGAGATACCTTACTTCCTGAAGTATCTGCTTGATAGGCAGATGCGATATGAGCGAAAGAACAGACTGTGGTTCAATCCTGAGGAAATGCACACGGATGCCTGGCGCAAGATAGTACGTCACAGTGAGCCATCACTGGAGCAGGAACTTAGGGAGATCCTTCTTGACATCATG
>JAEEGG010018147.1_pt1 | contig 14367 bp, 8 predicted proteins | sample 9134161 | NCBI WGS metagenome assembly JAEEGG01 (sample SAMN16246543, study PRJNA631951) | gut metagenome | biome: gut microbiome; feature: rumen; material: CR-attached | host: Bos | place: Iran: Karaj | collected 2018-10
GACCAAGAAAATAAAGATCCCAAATTTCCACAAGGAGATGTTCTTTCTTATGAAAAGAATTCCCAAAATATGGAAATTAAAGAAGCCAGCGGACTTCGGTGGTCATTAACGAAAAGGTTTGGCTCAGGAAAAAACCGCGTGCAAATTCCTGTAAGTAAGGACAGTGAAAATGCTCCAGAAAGAGGAACTGGTTTACATATTACGGGAAACACTCACTATTTGACAATTCCTGATGTACCTGCAAATGCAAAATTGTATATTAAAGCAAACAAAAGTGACATGTTTAATATAAATAGTCCTAATGCCACTTTTGTTCAAGGTGCTGCAAACGGTGATGAAACTTTCACGAAAGGCGCAAAAACATCTTCTAGTATGGTATATATTATAAACTGTACTGGTGGCGACGTGTCCTTCTGCCTAGATGATGTTTATTTTGAAATGATAGCTGTTGCAACAGAAGAAAAAACTATCACAGATGTTTTATATGCTACAAATGCACGGAGTTATCCTGTGGACTACAGCCTTGACGAGGCATTCCTTGGCACAGGAGTAACCGCATACAAGATTACGGGGGTTAGTGGTAATAGTGTAGTTACTTCACCCGTTACAAGAGTGCCAGCTACTACAAATACGAATCAATACAACGGTGTGATGCTTCATGGAAATGCTGGATCATGGCCACTCTTCACTTTGGATGTGAACAGTACGACAGAAACTTTTACTGATAATAAGTTAATTGGAGTCGTTTCTGGATCTACAACAGGAGCATTAGACCAGAAAACAGGTAATAATTATAACTATCTTTTAGCTACGGGTGGTTACTCTGTTAAGTATGAGGATGGAGCGGAAACAGGTTCTGTAAATGACGATATTGTCAATCAACTGGGCTTTTATCTCGTTTTGAAGAATGGAACAAAACTGAGCGATGGTTCGACGTATAGTGCTGAAGAGCCTAACGATAACACTGCCTACTTACAGCTTCCAGAAAAGTATGTTGTCCACAACCAGATTGGGAGCAGTTCCGCTAGGCAATTCTTCTATATTGATTTTGATGATCATGCTACTCATGTAAATGCAGTGCGTAGTAATTCTTCAATAAAGACAAGTAACGATGCCTACTATTCACCGCAAGGTGTGCGTGTGTTAAAACCAACTAAAGGCCTCTATATTCATAATGGTAAGAAGATAATAGTAAAATGATACAATAAATAGCTAAGTGAATTATGAAAAAGATTTATAATAAGCCGAATATTAAGGTAGTCCACCTACTTTATGCCCATGCTCTATTGTCTGGTTCTACTTTTACTGAGGAAGTAAATTCAAAGAGAGGTTTGGCCAGAGAAACAGACTTTTATGACGACGAAGAAGAAACAGAAGATTTGCGTGGCTGGTTCCAGTAATGTGGAACGCCACTACATAAGAGAGAACTTATAGGTTAGTTTTTAGGTAATAGTATTTTTTTTGGTTTTTCAGGCCTTGCGCTCACAATATGGGTGTGGGGCCTGATTTTCAATCCCCGACATTTCGTTGTTTACCCGTAGTCTTTCTTCTCTATCAAAACAACCATAATAATACCCTGCTGCCATTGCTGCTTTCCTTGTATCATTTTGATACATAGTGCAGTAGTGGCAGCTGGGTTGAGGAGAAACCTTGCTTCAACCCTGCTTCAGCCCTGCTGCTTTTGGGAGCTGAGGGTAGGGTTAACTGGTACTCAGGGTAGGGGTGAGTACCTTACGCCTATACCCAAAACACATTGTGCCTTCACGCAAAACACTTTACGCCTATACCCAAAATGGAAGCTATTTTTTTTCTATGATGCAGGGTTGAAGCAAGGTAGAAGCATAGTTTTCAATATACCATGCAGCCGATACTTCGCTATGTATCAAAATGATACAAGGAAAGCAGCAAGGGCAGCAGGGTGCCATACCCACATCTCCTACGGAATTGCTGGTCTATGACACTTTTATCAAGAAAGAGGGTGTGACTTGTTACATTTGTGCAAATGATTGGGATAATAGTTCATCGGAAAATCGGGATTTTACCGTACTTTTGCACCGTTTTACTAACTATAACTAAAAGCACGATGAACAGAAAAATGATGGCAGCCCTGCTGCTGACCAGTGCCCTCACTACAACGGCACAACCAGAACCTATCCGTATCGACCTCGGCCAGAAAGGAGCCGCCGAGAATCGCCCCACCTATAATATATATGTGAGCGAAACCACCACGGGCGACCCTAAGACCACGCGCCACTTCTGTCAGGCGGGCTACGACGAGCAGACCGGCGAGCTCATCATCAAGGTGGTGAACGGTACCGACCAGCCTTACCGCCGCTCGTTCACCATCGACGGTGCCCGCAACGTGCTGCCCACGGGCAAAGTCATCACCCTCAATGGCGATGCCAAAGACGAGAATACTTTCGAACAGCCCACGAAACTCGCACCCCGCACCACCCTCTTCGGCAAGTTCGGTCGTCAGTTTGATTATGAGTTCCCCGCCATGTCGTTCACCGTCATGCGGGTGAAGGTCAGCAAGTAAATACTGTCAAGCTATGAAGACGAGAATACTGCTGACGGCATGTCTGCTATTGCAAACGATGCTGTCTGCTACACAGTCAAGAACATCCGCCACGTCAGCGAAAAGTACAAGTGCGACGTGATGATTGTGGAGACGGGCTACGAGGTGAACGAACAGAAGCCCGAAATCATGGAAGAAGGACGGCGCCAGCTGGCGCGCGTCATCCGTGAGGCTCGCAACGACACGGGTGGCCACTGCCGCGGCGTGTTCTATTGGGAACCGCAGTGCATGCCAGGCGGCTATAAACTTGGAGCTTTCGACAGCAAAGGCACCCCCACCGCCATCATGAACGGATTTATCGAACACAACAAATAGGATTACCATTTTTATAACAACTAATAAACTAATAACCCACAAAATCAAATCTTAATGAAGTATGCTAATCTACTTAGTCCATCCGGAAAACTATGTTTAGCGATGGCGTTGGCAACAGGAATGACTCTTTTCCCGATGCCGACAATGGCAAGTGAGGCTATTCAGGCAACGCAACAGAGCGGTGTCGTAAAAGGCCTAGTTGTTGACAAGAACGGTGAAGCCATCATTGGTGCCACCGTAAGAGTAAAAGAAAGGAGCAGTGCAGGGACGGTGACCGACTTTGCTGGTAACTTTGAATTAAGAAACGTCCCGGCCAATGGTACACTCGTCGTCTCCTACATCGGTTTTTCCACTTTGGAACTGCCCTACAAGTCAGGCCAAAGCCTGAACGTGACACTACAGGAAGACACGGAGACGCTTCAAGAAGTGGTTGTCGTCGGTTATGGTACGATGCGCAAGAAAGACCTGACGGGTTCAGTCGTCCAGATTGACCCGGGGAAGATTGCTGACCAGAACCCCGGTAGCGTGCAGGACCTGTTACGTGGAACACCAGGTCTGCAGATTGGTTTCGACTCATCAGCCAAAGGTGCTGGAGCCAGCATCCAGCTGCGTGGTCAGAACTCGCTCTATACTGACGCTTCTCACAACTCGCCACTCATCATTCTCGACGGCATGCAGTTTGCTGGAGAACTCTCGGAAATCAACCCTGACGACATTGAGCAGATTGATGTGTTGAAAGACGCCTCGTCAGCTGCCATCTACGGTGCCAAGGCTGCCAGCGGCGTCATCATTATCACCACTAAGAAAGGTAAACAGGGCAAGCCCGTCATCAGCGTAAGCATGAACTTGGCTGCCAACAGTAAGGCTGCCTACCGCGACGTTTTTAGTCCTAGTGAGTATATGACTTACCGTGAGGACTGGTACAAGGCCCAGACCTACGGCTATCGTGAAGACGGCAGTTGGGGTTACTACGGCAAGGACAGCGGAATACCCGTAGGTTATTATGACAACTTCAATAACCTTTCACAGTATAACATCTCGCAAGACCAGTGGGCCAGCAACGGGCCAAAAACGCTACAGGCCGGCGAATCGATGCTGAGCCTGTATGCACGTCGCATGGGATTCGATGCCGATGCCGCTCTTGTAATGGAAAACTTCTTGGCAGGCAAGACCTACGACTGGGAGGATGCTACTTTCCGCACTGGTTTCAATCAGGATTACAATGCCAGTATCTCAGGTGCCACAGACCGCGTGAACTACTACTTAGGTTTCGGCTACCTCAACAATGAAGGTGCCATTCAGGGCGACAAATACCACGCTTATCGCGCCAACATGAAAGTGAATGCCAAGATTACCGACTGGCTCGAGGCTGGTGCCAATGTGAATTTCCAAGACCGTAGCGACACATCGCAGCCTGTGCCTCTGGGTAGCAACTACTGGGACGACAACCAGCTGAGAGAATCTCCATACGCATCACGCTTTGATGCTGATGGCAATGAGGTTCAGTACCCTCGCACCGGGAACCCGACCAATGGCGGATATAACTACCACTTCCAGCAGAAATACATTGACCTGGAAAAGGGCTACACTGTGCTTAATACCATCTTTAACGCAAAGATAACATTACCTTTCGGCATTACATATCAGTTTAATATCGCACCACGTTACCAGTGGTTCTATGACCGTTATTGGATGTCGGCTTCGCTGCCCGACAGCAAGCCCGCAGACCGTGGTTCTAATCGTAATTCGTCGAAGGCATTTAACTGGAATCTCAATAACACACTGACGTGGGATCGCACATTTGCTGATTTGCATCATGTAACACTGACCCTTGTTCAGGAGGCTGAGGAGAACCGTTTCTGGAGTGACAATATCAGCGCAAGAAACATCACGCCAACGGATGTATTGGGTTTCCACTACATATCTGGTGCCAACAAGGAGCAGAGTGCCTTCTCGACAAACGACACTCACTACACCGCTGCAGCCTATCTGGGACGCTTGTTCTATGGATTCATGGACCGCTATATGCTGACGGCAACAGTACGACGTGACGGTTACTCTGCATTCGGACAGAACAATCCTTGGGCAAACTTCTGGTCACTGGGTGCCAGCTGGGTACTTTCAGAAGAAAAGTTTGCACAGAACTGGAAATGGCTCGATATGGCTAAGATGCGTCTGAGCTACGGTACTAATGGTAACCGTTCGCTCAGCGACACTTACCTGGCGCTCTCCAATCTGGCCAACGGTGGCTTGTATGCTTATTATAAATACGGATCGACATCACAGGAGGTGCTGAACGCCTTAAGCGTAAGCCGCTTAGGCAATCCGAACCTTGAGTGGGAGAAGACCTCGTCATGGAACTTTGGTCTCGATTTCTCGGTGCTCAACAAGCGCCTTTCGGGTAGCCTCGATTTCTATCACAAGCGAACGCACGACATGATTATGGGACAGCGTCTACCTAACTTCACTGGTTTCAGCAGCATCACCACCAACCTTGGTGAAGTTACCAACACCGGTTTCGAGATTACGATAAACAGCCGTAATATTGACACCGAGAACTTCAAGTGGAGCACATCGCTTGGTTTCTCGTACAACAAGAATAGGATTAAGCACCTCTACTACGAGTACGACGAGGACGGCAAGGAAATGGACGATACCAGCAACGGTTGGTTCATTGACAAGCCTATCGGCGAAATCTGGTATTGGGAGACCGATGGCATCTGGCAGGCTGACGAAGCAGCAGAAGCAGCTAAAGTTAACCAGAAGCCTGGTGACCCAAAGGTTGTCAACTACTGCACAGAAGACGACAAGGAGGATGGTACTCCCGTTTACAACGACAAAGACCGTCAGTATCTGGGAACCACGCAGCCACCTATCTATTGGAATATGCGTAATGACTTCACCTTCCTGAAGGATTTCACGTTCTCATTCTCTATGTACAGTTACATGGGACACAAGAGCCTCAACGGCAACTGGTTGAATGATGACAACTCAGGTTCAATGTTCACGCAGACCTGTAACACATTTAAAAAGGAGTACTGGACGCCCGAGAATCCAACGAACGATTACGCACGACTGAACGCTGTGGGACCATCGGGAGTCACCGGCATCCAGAAGCTACACAACCGCAGTTTCGTTCGTCTGGACAATATCACGCTGGGCTATTCGCTCCCCAAACAGTTGATTAGCAAGTTGGGTATGCAGCGCGTCCATGTTTCTGCAGGCATCAACAATGTGTTCACTATCGACAGCTGGGAATATGGCGATCCTGAGACAGGCGGCTTCGCCAACCGTCAGTTCCTGTTTGGCCTCAACGTAACGCTGTAAATAAAAAGAATGAGTCAATGATTAATAAAAAGAAAGTTATGAATACCAAAAATATAATTCAAGGTGGTTTGGCTATGGTGGCAATGGCCTCGATGATGGCTAGTTGCGGCGACTCGTTTCTGGAGCAAGACCCGCTGTCGTTCTACGAGCCAGCTACCACATATAGCACAGAGGCCGGCCTTCAGGCTGCCCTGGCACAGTGCGATAAACAGTTGAAAACCTATCGTATTGACGGTAACTGGAATAATGTGGGAATTTTCACCAACTACCTGATGTCGGACGTTGGCATGTATGCCAAGACCGATATGGGCGGTGGATTCCAAGACAATTTCGATGCCAAGCTAACCCCGACATCAGGTATGGCTGGTGGTGGTGATGCCAACTACATGCAACGTTTCTGGGATCAGGGCTTTAGCATGGTGAAATACGCCAACACCATCCTCTCGTACATTGACAACGTGAAAGGCCTTGACGAAGAGACCCGCAATGCCTATAAGGGTCGGGCATACTTCCATCGCGCCTACGCCTATTACAACCTCGCCCTACAGTTTGGCGACATTCCCTTGGTCACAAAACTTATCAGTGTGCCCAAGCGCAACTACACTTCTGCCAGCAAGGAGGCCATCTTCAAAATGCTGGTTCATGATTTGGAGTTTGCTGTGCAGCATGTACCGTCTCAGGCCAAGATGAGTTATGTCGGTCAGGTCAACCAAGAAGGTTGTATGCACCTTTTGGTGAAGTGCTACCTCGCTGTGGGTGAATACACCAAGGCAGAAACCGTGGCTACCGACTTGATCAGCAATCACGGTTTGAAACTTATGACTGAGAACTTCGGTACATGGCAGCCCTCTGGAGCGGAAGAAACATGGAAGGTGACACGCAACGTGGTCTGGGACCTGCATCGCACTCCCAACATTGCCGATCCTGAAAACAAGGAGACCATCATGATGATTTCGAACTCTAACGACCAGGATTTCACCACCTATAATGTCATGCGTGCATGCTTTGCGCATTGGAGCAATGGAATTATCCGCGACCCTCATGGATTTGGAGGTCCCGGACAGAACATCGCCCGCAACAGTGGCGACTATAATGCCGAACTCGACTGGGTACGTGCTGCCGGGCGCGGTATTGCAGTGAACCGCACATCATACTATTACAACAAGACCATCTGGAACTACGATGGCGAGACCGACTGGCAAGACCTGCGTCACAACCGCGAGGTGGGCAACTGGATGGAAATGGAGGACTTTAAGTACAACAACAGGAAGAGCGACTGTTACGGTCAGAACTACCAGCTCTATGCTACTGAAGACTATGTAGACCCTTCCGATCCTACAAAGATTCTAGTACACAAGGGCGACATCCTCTGTTCAGATACTATCCGCAGCTGGTATCCCACACCTCTCTATCAGCTCTATATTCTCGACACACCTAACGAAAACAACATGGGTGCCAACCAGTTCCAGGGCGCATCAGGCACAGGAGCCAACGGCGATATGTATCTGTTCCGACTCGCCGAGACCTATCTGCTGCGAGCCGAAGCCCGCTTCTACCAGGGTAATGCCAGTGGTGCTGCCGATGACATAAATGCCGTTCGCAAACGCGCCAATGCCAAAAAGATGTTTACCACAGTTACTATAGGCGACATCATGTCTGAGCGTGCGCGTGAACTGTACCTCGAGGAATTCCGTCAGGCCGAGATGGTACGTGTTAGCTGGTGTCTCGCACGCAGCGGAAAGCCCGACGAGTGGGGGAACACCTACGACCTGAAGACATGGGACAAGCAGGAAGGCACAGACCTGAATGGCGGCAGCTACTGGTACCGCCGATGCACTACATACAACGTGTTCAATCACGACTACGGCCGTGGGCAGCAGGGCAACCAGGCCTTCGAATACAAGGTTAACAAGCATAATCTGTTCTGGCCTGTTCCCAACTCAGCCATCACGGCCAACAACAAAGGCACCTTGCGCCAGAACTATGGCTACGATGGCTATAGCGACAACATCCCCATGTGGAATAATTGGGAGGATGCCGTCGCAGACGAGGAATCAGCCAACTAGTCTGTGTCCGTGACCATGTATTTTTAGTCTTTTATTTATAAACTCTCTTGTATGGGGTGGTCTATGTCCGTATAGACTGCCCCTTTCGTTACATTTGTGCATCCGATTGTTACAATGTTGAAACGCAATGATGGCTAATCTATGTAACTTTGCACCCGATATTCTACCATCAATTGAAAACGAAAGGACTAAAACAATGGAAACAAAGTACACTAAGAAGGATCTGCAACTGCTTGCCGCAGTGACGGCATACGTGGAGCAGTACATCTCAAAACAGGTGATCACGCTGGCAATGGCAGGGGACAGTCTCGATATGAGCCACGAGGCTATACACCATAAAATCAGAACCCTGACAGGTCTTTCGGGCAATGAGTTTATCCTCAAGTTACGTCTTCGCCACTGTCTGCACCTGATGGTTGACGAGCACCGCAACATTTCGGAGGCTGCCGACAGAAGCGGCTTCAAGAACATCCACTATTTCCAAACCTGTTTTCAGCAGGAGTATGGGATGACGCCCATGGAATATCTGAACAACGTAACTACTAAAACAATAGCACAATGAAAAGGATTCTATTTTCAACGCTCCTGCTGGTGTGGCTTCTGCCCGTAGCCATGCAGGGACAAGTGAAACGGAAGAGCATCGACAATGGTGGCAGCGGGGCCTACAAGGCGGAGGCGCGCGAGGAAAAGACGTTCAAGGATGCCGTGATTTACAAGCCGGTGGACATGAAGGCGGCGGCGAAGGAGGGACGGTTGCCCGTGCTGGTGTGGGCCAACGGCGGGTGCAACGACACGTCGCTGCCCCATGAGCGGATGCTCAACGAGGTGGCGTCGCATGGCTATGTGGTGATTGCCTTGGGCAGTATGCAGCAGCGCATCGACGACCGACAGCTGAAGAAGTCGCCCAACGAGCAGATGCTGCAGGCGATGGACTGGATAAGCAAAGAGGCATCGAAGAAACGCAGTGAATACTACGGCGTGGTGGATGTGGAGCAGATGGCCGTGGCCGGACAGTCGTGCGGCGGGGCGCAGGCATTAGTGGCCAGCAGCGATGCGCGTGTGAAGACGACGGTAATGGTCAACTCGGGCATGGGCGACATGGAGATGTCGGGTGCCAGTAGCGAGTCGCTCCGTGCGCTCCACGCACCTATTCTATATATGCCGGGCGGCGAGGGCGACGTGGCCTACAGCAATGCGGTGAAGGACTACGCCCGCATCGACCATGTGTTTGCGGCCTTCGCCAATCACCTGACGGCGGGGCACAGCGGCGACTTCGACCAGCCCTTCGGCGGCAGTTTCGCCCGCATGCTCACGGCCTGGCTCGACTGGCAGCTGAAAGGCCGCGCCGATTGTGGCGACATCTTCCTGAAGAACCGGCTCGAAGCGTTCCCAGAATGGACGATGCGCTCGAAAGACACGAAGAAGGGTTTTGTGAACGAGCCGTTCACCATAATGGAAGTACACTGCACCAACCACAAGAACCAGAATATATTCGGCAAGCTCTACCTGCCATGCGACGGCAAGGCACGGAAGCCGCTCGCCATCCTCGCCCACGGCTATAACTCGTCGTACCACGAGACCGAGGCCTACGCCCAGACGCTGGCCATAAACGGCATCGCCGCCTACATCTTCGACTTCTGCGGCGGCGCAGTGAAAAGCCGTAGCGAGGGCAAGACGACAGAGATGTCGGTATTCACCGAGGCCGACGACGTGGCTGCCATCGTGGAGATGGTCAGGTCGTGGGACTTCATCGACACCAGCCGCATCGCCCTGCTCGGCTGTAGCCAGGGCGGACTAGTGGCCGCCATCGCCTCGTCGCAGATGCCCGAGGCGTTCAAGGCCGTGGTGCTGGTCTACCCCGCCCTCATGATAGCCGAACACGCCGTCAATGTGCACCCCAAAGAGGCCATTACCTCCGAGACGGGTGTCGAGGTGATGGGCATGCCCCTGTCGCACGTCTATTACGACCAGCTGGTGGGCTACAAGGTGTTCGACGAGATGAAGAAGTACCAGGGCGACGTGATGATTGTCTATGGCGACAAGGATCCCATCGCCGCCGGCGACTATATGGAGCGTGCCCGCCAGGCCTACCGCAGTTGCGAGGTGAACGTGGTGCCCGACGGTGCCCACGGCTTCCCTGCCTCCATCACTCACGTAAAGGCCAACGAGCATATCGTGAAGTTCCTGAAAACACGTCTCAAGGCCAGCAGATAAGGCTATTTTGTTACATTTGTGCAACGTTTTGGGATAATAGTTCAAGCGGGAAATCCCGTTTTGTCGTAATTTTGCACACCGCTTTTTTTATAAAACTAATTACTAACTACAAATGGAAAAAAAACTATTATTTGCGACCATGTTGTCGTTAAGTATGATGGGGGGACCTGTGTCCTTCTTTCCGCTCACGGCAACAGCAGCAACGACCCAGCAGACCGTCAAGGTAACGGGTCAGGTAGTCGACCAGGACGGTGAGCCCCTGATTGGTGCCACCGTCAAGGTGAAAGGATTACAGACAGGCGCGGTGACCGACTACGACGGAAACTTCACGCTGACTGTTCCCTCTAATGCCACGCTCCTTTTGAGCTACGTGGGTTACAAAGACAAGGAGTTGGCCGTCGGTGGCCGCTCATCGCTTGGAACTATCCAGATGGAGAGCGACTCGCAGGTGCTTGAGCAGGTGGTTGTCGTGGGTTACGGTACACAGAAGAAGGCCGACCTGACCGGTGCCGTAGCCGTGGTGGATGCCGACGAGCTGAAGCGCGTCTCTCACTCAAACATCTCGTCGATGCTCGAGGGTAAGGTGTCGGGCGTACAGATTACCTCCGATGGCCAGCCGGGTGCCGACCCGCTGGTGCGCATCCGTGGTATCGGCACCCTGAATGGCAACCAGGCTCCTCTGTATGTCATCGACGGCGTGCCTATGGGCACGTCCATCCGTGACTTCTCACCCAACGACATTGAGACCATCCAGGTGCTTAAGGACGCATCGGCAGGTGCCATCTACGGTTCGCGCGCTGCCAACGGTGTGATCATCATCACCACCAAGGGCGGCAAGAAGGACCAGCCGCTGAAGGTGGACTACAAGGGCTACTTCGGCATTGATAAGATTCAGAAGGGCGTCTACGACCTGACCGATGCCGAGCAGTACAGCCGCTATCTGGGCATTGCAGCCGAGAATGCCGGCATCCCCGTTCCCGGTGGCTACAGCTTAGGCGCCGACGGCTACTACCACTTCCAGGACAACACCAACACCGACTGGCTCGACGAGGCCTTCAAGACGGGCATCCGTCAGAACCACAGCGTGAACCTGAGCGGCGGCGGTGCCCACAATACCTATAATATAAGTCTCGACTACTACAAGCAGAAGGGAACCTTAGAAGGTGCCGGCCCCAACTTTGAGCGCTACACCGCCCGTGTGAACAACACGATGGACACCAAGTTCGTGAAGTTCCACACCAGCCTGGTCTACTCGCACTCCGACCAGGACAACTTAGCGGTGTCGAATGCCAACGAGTACGTGCAGGGTCTTTACGGCAACTTGGGCAACGTGCTTGGTGGCGTGCTGAACATGCAGCCCACCATCAAGGCCTACGACGAGTCGACATGGGTGCTCGACGACAAGGTGGGCTCTGCCAGCGGCTACAAATACGACGCCTACGGCTATGGTGTCTACTACGACACCGTGCATGGCGACATCTCGGCCATGAACCCCCTGCTGGTCAACAACATGCTGACCCGCAACACCGTCGTCGACCGCTTCGTGGGTACCGCTTCTGCCGACGTCGATCTGCTGAAGATGGTAGGCGTGGAGAGCAAGGACCACAGTCTGACCTACAAACTCAACCTCTCGTACAGCACCACATCGTGCAACGACAAGACGTGGATTCCCGCATGGATACAGAGCAACCGTGTGTATTTGGCCAAGGAGAACGAACGCCTGACCAAGGCTCATCGCAAATACACCGACGCACTGATAGAGAACACGCTGACCTACGACGGCACCCTTGGACTGCACCACGCCAACCTCGTGGTGGGCCAGACCTTCGAGCAGGAGAATACCAATACGCTTGGCTCTACGGGTGTCAACCTGTCGGAGCCTTACTTCCTGCAGTTGCAGAACGCCACCTCGTGGAGCGGCGAAAGCTTTGAGTACAAGCACACGTTAGCTTCCTATTTGGCACGTCTGAACTACGACTTCGATGGCAAGTACCTCATTTCGGGTATCATCCGTCGTGACGGCAGCTCGCGCCTGTCGAAGGACATCCGCTGGGACACCTTCAAGTCGGTCTCCTTAGGCTGGCGTTTCGACAAGGAAGCCTTCTTCCCCTTCGACCACAACGTCGTCAATCTGCTGAAGCTGCGTGCCAGCTATGGTGAGCTGGGTAACGAGGCTTCCGTGGGCGACTACGCCATCTATGCCACCATGGCCCGCAACAACATGACCTACAGCTTCGGCAATCAGCCCATCACCGGCTCGGCCGTCTCCACCTTCGTCAACGAGAACCTCACGTGGGAGAAGCGTAAGACGATGAACGTAGGTATCGACATGGCCTTCTTCAACAACCGCATTGAGTTCACCGCCGAGTGGTACAAGAACAAGTCCGAGGATCTGCTCTACGCCGTTCCCGTGCCTGCCAGCGCCGGTGTCGCCAACACGTCGGTGACCATGAACGCCGCCTCGTTGGAGAACAGCGGACTGGAGTTCTCGGCTACGTACCGTAACTACGACCACGCCGTGAAGCATGAAATCAGTGCCAACCTGAGCACCCTGCACAACAAGGTGACCTCATTAGGCTTCGGCACCGAGCGCTATATCACCGGTGCGTACATCACCGAGGTGGGCGAAGAGGTCGGCAAGTTCTACGGCTGGGACTATCAGGGCATCATCCGCAACCAGGAACAGCTGGACCAGCTGAACGCGCTGGCCAAGGAGAAGGGCTTCGAAGAGTATCAGGCCGGTGCACAGGTGGGCGACTGCTACTACCGCGACGTCAATGGCGACGGACAGGTGAACGGCGACGACCAGACCGTGCTGGGCAGTGGACTGCCGAAGGTGAACTTCGGTCTGAGCGCACACCTGGAGTATAGCATCTTCGACCTGAGCATCTCCACCTTCGGCGCATTAGGCTACCATGTGACCGACTACCTCTACAACACGCTGAACTCCAGCTATGGCTACGGCAACAAGGACGTGGCCGTGCTCGATGCCAACCGCTGGAGCGAGGACGGAACACAGTATCTGTCCGACGTGCCCCGCACCTATCTGTCGAACCCCGCCTCGCTGGCCTGGAACGACCTGTTCTGCGACCGTCAGATCCAGAACGCCGCCTACTGGAAGATTGCCAACGTCGAACTGGGCTGCAACCTGCCCAACAAGTGGTTTGGCAACTATGTATCGGGTGTGCGCGTCTACGTGTCGGCACAGAATCTCTATACCTTCACCGGCTACAAGGGCTACAACGTTGACTATGCCGGCGGCACCTTTACCCCCGGCTACAACTATTGTTCGTACCCGACGGCACGAAGTTTCATGGCCGGACTTAACTTCACATTCTAAAGTGAATAGTGATTAGTGAAAAGTGAATAATTTGCTACCGCATTAAATTTAAAAAGATTATGAAAATATATAAATATTCCTTTGCACTCCTGTTGGGCCTTGGGGCACTGACTTCCTGTGAGGACAAGTTGGAGGTTTCCAATCCCAACCAGCAGACGACGTCCACGTTTGGCAATACCGCCGAAGATCTGGAGGAGAACGTGATAGCCGCCTACAACCATATCCGCATGGAGGGTACCTACGCCCGTGTCGGCTTTATGCTCGACGTATGCCGCGGCGACGAGGTGTGGAACTCCAGCCAGGTGTGGTACATGCCTTTCGACGACCTCAATGCCCCGTTCACCGACGAGATAGGCCAGTGGTCGTGGCGCGACTGGTACTACACCATCAACGTATGCAACTACACCCTCTCACGCTGTGGAGAGGACAACAGCGCACTGTCTGAACAGATGAAGCACATCAAGGGGCAGATGCTCTTCCTGCGCGGCTTAGGCTACTACAACCTGGCCGGTTATTACCAGAACCCC
>JAEEGG010018149.1_pt1 | contig 14366 bp, 10 predicted proteins | sample 9134161 | NCBI WGS metagenome assembly JAEEGG01 (sample SAMN16246543, study PRJNA631951) | gut metagenome | biome: gut microbiome; feature: rumen; material: CR-attached | host: Bos | place: Iran: Karaj | collected 2018-10
TAGACACCGTTCTCCTGGATGTTATAACCATGTTCACTGAATCTGTAGATGCTCTCCTCTGCCATCTTGAAACCAGCCTGCTGCAGCTGATAATACTCATTATAACTGAGTGCCATCATTGCATCTACTGCACCAGAGAGAAACAGGTTGATATTGCTTGTGAAACGTACCCATTCAAAATTCATCTTTTCCCGATGGTTCATAATCATAGCCATATAGCTGGGGTCGGAATTGAAGATGGCCACCTTCTTCCCCTTTAATTTCATGGGATCTACGTCCCAACGCGTCACGAGGATATTGCTGCTGTTCATCGAGTCCTGGAAGATGTTCACCAGAGGGATGCCCTGGGAGATGAAGTCAATGGCCGACATCATCGACATCATGATGGCATTGGTCTGTGCAGTCTGTAAACGATGGAAAGCAGAACTTGTGAGTGACGGGTGCTGTATGACAACATCAAGTCCAGCCTGTTTGTAGAATCCTTTTTCCTTGGCGATATAATAACCGGCAAACTGAGCCTGCGCAGTCCATGCTGTGGTGAAGATGAATTGCTCTGCCTTGGCTGAATCAGGTGCCAGCCAAAGGAAGAAGGTCAGAGCTATCGATAAGCTATACCATCTTATTGCCCGTTTAGTCATCTGTCGCCTCATGGGGTCTGGGTGCTACGGTTTATGATATACCATTTGGTTGCAAATATATGGAAAAAGGTTGAATGATGCAAGTAAAATGACCTGAAATTTACAATAAACCTTATCTGAAAGCGTTATTAATGCGTGAAACGGAATATTTCTTTCATATTCATACTTTGTTTTGTCTCTTTGACAGTCAGGGCTCAGTATGATGTCTCTTTCTCCCATTACTGGGCGATGGAGCCATCTTTTAATCCTGCTGCTGTTGGTAAGGAGGCCAAGTTGAATATTACCGGTGCTTATGCTCTTCAGATGGCAGGTTTTGAAAATAATCCGAAGACGATGTATGTAGCTGCCGATATGCCTTTTTATGCCTTGAAGTCCTATCATGGTGTTGGCCTTCAGTTTATGAACGACGCCATCGGGCTTTTCACCCATAAGCGTTTTGGTCTTCAATATGCTTACCAGCCAAAGCTGCTGGGAGGAAGGTTAAATATAGGTGTTCAGTTTGCTATGCTTAATGAAAAATTCGATGGTTCCAAGGCAGAGGTCATTGATGATGATCCTGTATTCAACAAATCTTCAGCTGATGGCTCGGCTTTTGATTTAGGACTGGGTCTCTATTATCACCGTCGCAACTGGTATGCTGGCTTCTCTGTTTTGCATATCACTTCACCTCGAGTGGAACTTGGGGAAAAGAACCAACTCGACATTGCTGCCACCTATTATTTGACAGGTGGATACAATATTCAGCTAAGAAATCCGTTTTTATCAATACAAACCTCCGTACTCGGACGTACAGATGGGGTGGCTTGGCGAGGAGATATCTCCGGGCGCTTGCGATATTCGCATGAGAAACGATTATTTTATGCTGGTCTCACCTATAGTCCTACAACCTCGGTAACCGTACAACTGGGTGGCGTTATCAAAGGCGTACGATTGGGTTACAGTTATGAAATCTATACCTCAGCCATGAGTGTCGGTAATGGAAGTCATGAACTGTTCGTAGGATACCAGATGGATATCGACCTTTCCAAGAAGGGACGCAGTCTTCATAAGAGTGTGAGAATTCTGTAAAAGGGTAAAAAGGTAAAGAGGTAAAAAAGTAAAAGGGTAAGAAAGTAAAAGAGTAAAAAGTAAGAAGAATAGCATATGGAACAAAATGTAAATAGTAAGAAGCAAATAGGTATGATGGTAAAAGGTCTTTTACCTTTTTACCTTTTTACCTTTTTACTTTTATTATCGAGTTGTTTAGGCAGCAAGATAGCCTCCTCAGGTGGTGGAGAGGTGACGGGTACGAGTGGTCGTACCTTTTCGGAACCGACGCCTTATGGTATGACCCTTGTGAAACGAGGTCACCTGAAGATGGGTATTGAGAAACAAGATACGCTTTGGGGTAAAAAGACACCTCTGCGTGATATCTCTGTTGAGGGTTTCTGGATGGATGAGACCGAGGTCACCAACTCGATGTACCGTCAGTTCGTAAACTATGTACGAGACTCAATCTTGCGCGAACGCCTGTCGGAGATTGATGAGACCTATAAGAAAGTAAAGACGGATAAGGACGGTGAGGAGATAGGTAGCGTTATCAACTGGAAGAAAGCCCTGCCTCGTCGTCCGAGTGAGGATGAACAAGAGATTATCGATGGTATGTATGTTACCAATCCTGTGACAGGTGATCGGATGTTGGATTATCGTCAGTTGAACTATCGCTACGAAATCTACGACTATACCACCGCTGCCCTGCGTCGTAATCGTGTCAACCCACAAGAACGTAATCTGAATACAGATGTTACTGTGAATCCGAATGAGCAAGTGTGGATATCGAAAGATACAGCCTATATCGATGATGATGGCCGCATCGTACGTGAGACTATTAATCGTCAGCTCACGGGACCTTGGGACTTCTTGAATACCTATATCGTGAATGTATTCCCGGATACCACTTGTTGGGTGAATGATTTCCCCAATGCCGACAATGAGACCTACATGCGCTATTACTTCTCGAATGCTGCCTATAACGACTATCCTGTTGTGGGAGTTACTTGGGAACAAGCAAATGCTTTTTGTGCCTGGCGTACGGAGTATCTGCTAAAGGGACTTGGTCCTGCAGCTCGCTATGTGCAGCGTTATCGTCTGCCGACGGAAGCAGAGTGGGAGTATGCTGCTCGTGGTAAGGATCAGAATGAGTTCCCATGGGATAATGAGGATGTGGCCAATGGTAAAGGATGCTTCTATGCCAATTTCAAACCCGATGATGGCAACTACACCAAGGATGGTAACCTGATTACAAGTAAGGTGGGTATCTATGCCGCCAACAGCAATGGCCTCTATGATATGGCGGGTAACGTGGCAGAATGGACTTCGACCATCTATACCGAAGCGGGTGTTGAAGCCATGAACGATATTAATCCTCAGTTGAGATATAATGCTGCTCAGGAGGATCCCTATCGCTTGAAGAAAAAGAGTGTGAGAGGTGGGTCGTGGAAAGATCCAGAATCGTATATCCGTTCAGCTTGGCGCTCTTCAGAGTATCAGAACCAGCCTCGTTCCTATATCGGTTTCCGTTGTGTTCGGAGTCTGGCTAATACTACTAGCGATAAGATTAAGTTGAAAGGCAAAAAGAAGAAATAATTAATAAGGTGTAAGTTATGACGACATATAGTAAAATCAATATCATCTACCGCTTGCAGAAGTGGATGGATAGTGTGCCTGGTCAGACGTTCCTGAACTATGCTTATAGCTGGGGTGCGTCTATCGTCATTTTGGGTACACTTTTCAAGTTGACCCACCTGCCAGGAGCAAACTTCTTCCTTTTCTTAGGTATGGGCACAGAGGTTTTCGTCTTCTTTCTCTCAGCCTTTGATCGTCCGTTTGACAAGACGGCTGATGGTATGGAGCTTGATGTGCATGCTAGTGCTACTTCGAGTGAGCACGTGGGGCATGCAGGTGGAGGCACTGTGATCGTTGGAGGCGGCGCTCCTGTAGTTAGTGATGGTGCTCCTGTTGTAAGCGGTGGCACTTCTGTTGGAGGTGGCACTGTGATTATTGGTGGCGGTGCTCCTGTTGTCGATAGCGAGGCTATTGCGGCTGTTTCATCTTCTGTTATTTCTGTATCGGGCGGTGGAGCGTCTGCACCCTCTGCTTTGCCGCAGATGACGCCAGAACTTGAAGAGGCGACCGCCAACTATGTCGAAGAGCTGAAACGCCTGACAGAGATGCTTTCGCGTGTATCAGAACAGACGGACAAGCTTGCCCACGACTCTGAGGAGATGGAGAATCTGAATCGTACTTTGACAGGCATCTGCAAAGTCTATGAACTGCAACTCAAGAGTGCCAGCTCACAGATCGGTACGATCGATGATATCAACGAACAGACACGTAAGATGGCGGCCCAGATTGCTGATCTCAACAAGATCTATGCTCGTATGATTGAGGCAATGACTGCTAAGATGAACGTATAGGAATATGGCAATCAAGAAAAGACCTGTCTCCCCTCGCCAGAAGATGATCAATCTGATGTATGTCGTCTTGATGGCAATGCTTGCGCTGAACGTCTCCTCTGAGGTGCTCACCGGCTTTACCATTGTGGAAGACAGTCTGAACCGTACTACTAATGGCTCCATCAAGGAAAATAAGCTCGTGTATGATGATCTGGAAATGCAGATGAGGATCAACCCCGTCAAGGTGAGGGCTTGGTATGATAAGGCTCAGGAGGTGAGACGTATCAGTGATTCTCTCTATAACTTCGCAGAAGAGTTGAAACTGGCTATAGTACGTGAGGCTGACGGTAGGGATGCCCGTATCGAAGACTTCCAGAACAAGGAGGATCTTGAGGCAGCCAATCAGGTGATGTTGGCACCAGGGCGCGGTAAGGGTAAGGAGTTATACAATGCCATCAAGACGTTTCGTGATCGTGTTGTCAGCATGACGTCTGATATGAGCAAACAACAGATTATCAACGCCAACCTGTCAACCACCGTTCCGCCGAAGGCTGAGGCTTTGGGTAAAAACTGGCAGGAGTTCATGTTTGAGGATATGCCTGCCATTGCTGCTGTCACCTTGTTGTCGAAACTGCAGAGTGATGTCCGTTATGCTGAGCGTGAGGTGCTTCACACGTTGGTTGAGAACATCGACGTCAAGGATATTCGCGTGAATGCCCTTTCTGCTTTCGTCATTCCCAGTTCCCAGACCATTGTCAGGGGTGACCGTTTCTCGGCCCGTATCGTGATGGCGGCAGTGGATACCACACAGGTGCCTGATATCTATATCGGTAATCAGAAAGTGACCTTGAACAACGGACAGTATGAGACCATCTGTAATCGTACGGGTGATTTCACATTGGCAGGCTATATGGAAACAGTGAATGGCAATGGAGATCGCATCCGTCGTGACTTCAGCCAGAAATATACGGTAGTAGATCCGAGTGCGACAGTATCTGCAGACCTGATGAATATGCTTTATGCTGGCTATAACAACCCCATCAGCGTGAGTGTTCCTGGTGTACCTTCCAATAAGATACAGGCATCGATGACAAACGGTACGTTGCAGCCTGTGGGGCCAGGCAAGTATATCGCCCGTCCTTCGAAGATCGGACAGGATGCCACCATTACCGTCGTCTCTACGAATACGGGGCGTCCGCAACAGATGGGGCAATACACCTTCCGAGTTCGTAAGCTCCCTGATCCCACACCGTATATTTCTATGAAGGATGAGCATGGTAACCCCACACGCTATAAAGGTGGTGGTCTGTCAAAATCTCAGCTCATAGCTGCCAACACCATAGGTGCTGCTATCGACGATGGTATCCTGGATATCGCTTTCCGCGTACAGAGTTTCGAAACCGTATTCTTCGATAATATGGGTAATGCCGTTCCGATGGCATCCGACGGTGCTTCATTCTCCGCCCGTCAGAAGGATACCTTCCGAAAACTAGCACGTAACCGTCGTTTCTATGTGTCCCGTGTGACGGTGGTAGGTCCTGACGGACTGACACGTACCCTTCAGAACCCGATGGAAGTCATTGTAAAGTAAGGGTAAAAAGGTAAAAAAGTAAAAGAGTAAAAAGTAAATATATGAAACATCGTAATATGAATCAGTGGGTAGAGGTAATGGTAAAAGGTTCTATATTTTTATGCCTTTTTACCTTTTTACCCTTAAATACTTGTGCTCAGCCAAAGCAGCGCCGCGTGCAGAAAAGTGAACCGCAACAACTGTCACAACCGCAACTGTCACAAACACAGTTGCCCCAAGCACAGCAACAGCAGCCCCAAACACAGCAGTCGAAACAGAGTCAGCGGAAGAACCCTTCTTCTGCGATGTCTGTGCGTGCCCAGATTTCTTTCCCTACTGCTGTGGAGATGCCAGAAGAGGTGGTTTGGCGTCGTGACATCTATCGCGAAGTCGATTTGACAAAAGATGCCAATGCCGGCCTTTACTATCCCGTAGAGCCGCAGGGTAAACAACTGAATCTGTTTACCTATATCTTCAAACTGGCTCAGAATGGCTATATCCCTGTCTATGAGTATCCCACGGATGGCAGCGATGTCTTCACCAATGAGGCAAAGGTAGAAATGAAGACCATCCTCGACAATTATCATATCTTCTATGAGGAGCAAGATGGCAAGCTGAAGGTTGATAACAGCGATATCCCTTCGTCGGAAGTCAAGAAGTTCTTCCTGAAAGAGAGTGCCTACTACGATCAGGCCAATTCCTCTTTCCATATCAAGGTATTGGCTCTTTGTCCTGTGATGTTGCGAGATGATGATTTTGGTGGAGAAGCCACGCAGTATCCCCTGTTCTGGGTGAAGTACAGCGATCTGGAGCCTTTCCTGAACCGCCAGACCGTGATGATGAGTAATTTGAATAATGCGGCAACCATGTCGATGGACGATTTCTTCACACTCAACATGTATCGGGGACAGATTTACAAAACCAATAACGCCCAAGGTAAGTCCTTAGCGCAGTATTGTCCTGATGAGGCTGCGATGACGGCAGAACAGAAACGCATCGAAAAGGAACTGGACGATTTCCGTAAGAACATCTTCGGCGATCCGGCTAAGAAGGATTCGCTCGACAGTATCGCCAAGTTGGAACTCGCCAGTAAGAAAGGCAAGATTAAAGCCGCAAAGTACAACTCGAGTCGAGCGAAGGCTGGTAGGTCGAAAAAGGGAAATACAACGACACCTGCTAATAGCTCAGCACGAGTTACAGTTCGCCGCCAGCGTCATTAATGTGTTAAAAGTCGGGTAAAACGTTACGTTATCCGACTTTTTTCGTACCTTTGCACCGTTTTTAAAATTTAAAGATTGGAAAAATGAAAAAGTTTTTAACTGTAGTAGTACTTTTCGCTGCTCTGATGACAGCTGCTCCTGCTAAGGCAGAGGTGAAATTCGGTTTAAAGGGTGGTCTGAACCTGACAAGCATGAGTCTTGATGCAAATGCTATCGACAAGTCTAATCAGGCAGGTTTCTTCGTTGGTCCGACTGTAAAGTTCACACTTCCTGTCGTTGGACTTGGTATTGATGCTTCTGCACTTTATGATCAGCGTAAATCAGAAGTTGATGGCACAAGTCTCAAGGAACAGTCTATTCAGATTCCTGTAAACCTCCGTTATGGCATTGGTCTCGGAAGCACAGCCAGCATCTATTTCTTCGCTGGTCCACAGTTCGGATTTAATGTTGGCGACAAGTCGATCAAGACAACAACTAGTGAGTGGACCTTCAAGAGTTCAAACATCAGTGCCAATGTTGGTCTTGGCGTGATGCTGCTCTCTCATCTGCAGATATCTGCAAACTATAACTTCGGTCTTGGTAAGACAGGTGAATTAGACATTTTGAATACCAATTTCAAGGAGAATGGTAAGATGAATGCCTGGCAGATTGCTGTCGCATACTATTTCTAAGTATCCCAGTGATAAAAATATGAAAAAGCAGATGGCTTTTATTGGTCGTCTGCTTTTTTTTATTTACCTTTGCTCTCGTGAAATATGTGGATGTCATAATGCCGCTTCCGCTCGACGGATTATTCACCTATGCCGTTCCCGCTTCGTTTGCTGATCGGCTACAGGTGGGGCATCGTGTGCTTGTGCCCTTTGGTAGAAATAAGACCTATGTCGGTGTGGTGGCTGAAGTGCATGATCGGAAGCCCTCAGGGTATGTTGTGAAAGATATCCTTCAACTGCTTGATGATTCTCCCATCTTGCTTGATAGTCAACTGAATCTTTGGCGTTGGATTTCTGACTATTACATGTCTCCGATAGGAGAAGTCTATAAGGCTGCGCTCCCTTCTGGATTGAAGGCAGAAGACGGCTATCGCCCCAAAACAGAACTCTATATCCGTCTGACACCCAATTTCCGCAACGCTCAGGCACTCCATGTGGCGCTGAATATGCTACAACGGGCTGGTAAGCAACTGGAAGCTTTCACACATTATCTGGCATTGTCGCATTGGGACACGTTGGATGGTACCTCCTGTAGTGAGACACCCGTGGAGATTACCCGTGATGAACTGCTGAACTCAAGTCATGCCTCGTTGCAGACGCTGAACGCTTTGGTGAAGCGTGGACTATTGGAGACTTATGAACTTGAAGTGGGGCGACTGAATCATGGGGGAGAGCCTCATCTGGAGAATATCAAACCACTTAGTGAGGTTCAGCAGGATGCCTATAATCAGATTCTCCTCTCTTTCATGAAGAAGAATGTAACCCTGTTGCATGGTGTCACTTCCAGTGGAAAGACGGAGATCTATATCCACCTTATCAAACAGGCTTTGGAGAAGAAACAGCAAGTGCTCTACCTGTTGCCTGAGATTGCGCTGACAGTCCAGATCATGCAGCGTCTGCAACATGTGTTTGGCAATCGTTTAGGCATCTATCACAGCAAGTATTCCGATGCCGAGCGGGTGGAGATCTGGCAGAAACAACTCTCCAAGCATCCTTATGATGTGATTCTGGGGGCGCGCAGTGCTGTGCTGTTGCCTTTCCAGAACCTAGGTCTAGTGATAGTCGATGAGGAGCATGAGACCAGTTATAAACAGCAGGATCCCATGCCCCGCTATCATGCCCGTTCTACGGCTATCGTGTTGGCTCAGATGTTTGGCGCCAAGACACTGTTAGGCACTGCAACCCCTTCGATGGAGACCTATCATAATGCCAAGACAGGTAAATATGGTTTGGTGAAGCTTGAGAAACGTTATCAGGGTATCGAACTCCCTGAGATTCAGGTGGTGGATATCAAGGATCTGCAGCATCGTAAGATGATGAAAGGTCCCTTCTCTCCGTTGCTATTGGCAAAGACGCGTGATGCTTTGGAACGAGGAGAACAGGTAATTCTTTTCCAGAACCGTCGAGGCTATGCACCGATGATCGAATGTAAACAGTGTGGCTGGGTGCCTCATTGTCAGCATTGTGATGTGTCGCTCACCTTCCATCGTAACCTCAATCAGCTCACCTGTCATTATTGTGGCTATACCTATCAGGTTCCCTCGGAATGTCCTGCCTGTGGTTCTAAGGATCTCTTTACCAAAGGCTATGGCACAGAGAAGATAGAGGCTGATGTTCAGGACATCTTCCCTGAAGCCCGCATTGCCCGTATGGACCTCGATACCACTCGCAGTCGTCAGGCTTATGAACGTATCATCAGCGATTTTTCTGCAGGTCGTACGAACCTGTTGATAGGCACGCAGATGATCTCCAAGGGACTTGACTTCGACAAGGTGAGTGTGGTGGGTATCCTGAATGCCGATGGGATATTAAACTATCCCGACTTCCGTGCTTATGAACATGGGTTTATGATGATGTCGCAGGTGAGTGGCAGGGCTGGACGAAAAGGCAAACGCGGACTTGTGATCCTCCAGACAAAGGCACCAGATCTCCCCCTGATTAGTCAGATCGTTCGTAACGACTATCAGGCATTCTACAAGTCGATGCTTGCAGAGCGCCAGCAGTTCCACTATCCGCCTTATTATCGCCTCATCTATGTTTATCTGAAACATCGTTATGACAATGTGGTTGATACGGCTGCATTGGAGATTGGTAGTCAACTGCGCCAGTGGTTTGGAAGTCGTGTGTTAGGTCCCGATAAACCCGCTGTGGCGAAGGTCAAATCCTTGTCCATCCGCAAACTCGTGTTGAAGCTGGAACCATCGCTCAACATGTCGGATGTGCGCAAATACTTAGCGCTTGCCCAGCAGCAGATGCTCCAAGACAAGCGCTATGCCTCCCTCCAGATCTATTACGACGTCGATCCGCTGTAATAGGCCTGATTGCTAGATTTAATTCCGGCAATTGTTAGATTTAAATGTAGCAAGTTCTAGATTTAATTCCCGCAAAAATTGCATTTAAGTATCCTAATCGTTAAACTACAGGCTTTCGATATGTTCTCATTATGGGAATGTTTCTGTTTCAAAGTCTGAAATATACATCCCAAAGTTTGAAACGCACATCCTAAAGTTTGAAATGTACATCCCAAAGTTTGGGATGAAGAAAGATTTTGATGGTAGCAAAAAAAGTGGCAGTTACCAGAAGGAAACTGCCACTTGTGGTGAAACCATTGTCTCTTATTAGAAGGTCAGCTCGCAGCCGAGACCCAGCACGCGATTGGTGCGGGTGAAGGTGTCGCTGATCAGAGGCTCTGTAGAGGTGACACGCTTGTAGTCGTCGTAGTTGGTCTGGAAGTAAGCAGCCTTCAGCGTTACAATATCTGATACCTTGTAGTTGAAGCCCAGACCAAGGCTGTAGCTGTTGACAACAAACGACATGTCGTTCATATACTCGTCAGTAAGCTGATAGCGGGTAACCTGACCACCGGCTGAGATGGTGAGCTTCTTGGTGACATCCCATTCTGCACCTGCCAGATACTCGTTGGTACCACCATCAAGCAGCTCCTGAGAGTTGTTGTACCACTTCACATTCTTATCATAGAAATGGTGATAACCGAGATTCAGGCGGACAGCGTCAGTGATATTCCACATGGCACCAACAGCAAGCTGTGCAGGCATATCCTCATTGACCTTCTCACCATCGCGGAACTTGTTGACAGCAGGAATCTCACTGGCCTTATTGACTGTTGACTCATTCTCCATACGGATCTGAGTCTTGAACTCATATTTGGCAGCGAAGTTGAACTGACCTACACGCCAGTCAACACCGATAACTGGTGCGATACCAACACTCCACTGGTTACAGAGCAGATTCACACCCTCAGAATATTTCTGCAGGTTGTTGATGCTCTGGCTGGTCCCCTGAAGGGTAGCATATTGTCCCTCAAGCATGGCTTTCTGGGCAGCGAGCTCCTGATACTGGGGGAGGGCTGTGGCGCTAGCTGCCTCGTATTGAGCCATACCAGCCTCTACCATAGCGATACCATCGCCCACAGCTGTGATACCACCATCAACCATTGCGGTAGCTGACTGCAGGAAACTGCCGAAGTCCTGATAACCACCAGCGGTCTTTACCATAATATTACTGATCTTTGCCTTATAGGTGGCTGTTCCGTAAAGGAAGCGCAGACCTCCATATACGGAGAGGTCGGGTGTGATCTTGTAGGCTGCGCCAAGCTGTACGCCAAAGTAATACTGGCGTCCCTGCATATAACCGTCCATGTCGTAGCCACTCACGCCAGGTGCGGGCTGTCCTAAGGCTGTGGCAAGATCGTCAAGTCCACTCAACTGATAGGCAATGCCGCCAACGACACTCTCGAAAGAGCCAAGTCCGTCTGAGAATTCACAGCTACCACCGCCGCCAGGAACGGACAGGTTGAACTGCCAGCTCCAGTTACCTCTATTATAGGCACCCTGAAGTGATGGGATGAATGGTGCGTCGGCTACACCCTCGAAAGTCTTGGAGGTGTTGCCATTGTTCTTGCGTCCCAATGCGTAGAGGGGGTTATTGCTGGTGATCGTACGTGTCTGGTGAGCGTACTGCCAGTTGAATGCAATATGGAATCCTTCTGGCAGGAAGGCTACACCTGCGGGGTTAGAATAAACGCCGTCGAGTCCGATAGCTGCATCGCGAGCCGGATTCCTAAGGAAATCAATACTCTGATTCGTATTGGTTAAGATACCGCCAGCCGTTGCTGAGGTGGTTGCTGCCAGCATCACGCTGGCGAAGAATGCTTTTAAATTGTTCATAATCCTGAAAACTTCTTAAAAAATCGGCTGCAAAGGTAGGCAGATTGTTTCAAAGTTCTCTGTTTGCGCACACAAAGTTAACGTCTATTAACTAAAAATAGGGAATTTCCTGCACAAAAAAGCTCATTTGTGCAATATTTTCTTGCACAAATGTGGGTGTGGGTGTGCAATAATCTGTTATTTTTTCAGTTCAGGATAATTCACACGGGTGTGATAAATCGTCTTCAGCTTCTCAATAAGGACAGTCTTAGCATAGGCGATATCACGGAAAGTGATGGGGCATTCTCTGAAATAGCCTTCAGCCACCTGTGCATCGATGAGCTTGTTGACAAGGTCGCGGATGCTCTGCTCCGTATAGTCGGGAAGGGAGCGTGAAGCAGCTTCTACGGTATCAGCCATCATCAGGATAGCCTGTTCCTTAGTGAAGGGGTTAGGTCCGGGATACATGAAAAGCAGATCATCCACTTCGTCGTTGGGGTGCTCGTTTTTATACTTCACGTAGAAGTACTTGGCCTTGCCCTGTCCGTGATGGGTTGCGATGAAGTCTTTGATGATGCTGGGAAGATTGTATTTCTCTGCCAGTTTGATACCTTCTGTCACATGACTGATAATCATCTGGGCACTATCGATGGCACCTAACTTCTCATGTGGGTTAACGCCCGACTGGTTCTCTGTGAAATAGATAGGATTCATCATCTTGCCAATGTCATGATAGAGGGCACCCGTTCTTACCAACTGACTCTTGGCATCTATCTTATTGGCAATCTCTGCAGCCAGGTTTCCTACTTGGATAGAGTGCTGGAAAGTGCCTGGTGCCACCTCGCTCATCTTGCGAAGCAGTGCTTTGTTCATATCCGACAGCTCGATTAATGTGATATTGGAGATAAAGCCGAAAGCCTTCTCAATCAGATAGAGTAGGGGGTATGAACAGAACAGCAGGATGCCGTTGATAGCGATGTAGTTGTATTCTCTGATGTTGAGCCGACCCAGATCGTCATTGTGGATCCATTCGAGTGAGAGGTTCGCAAGGCCTGTGGCTAAGGTAACCAGAACAGCTGTCCAGAAGAGCTGGGAGCGACTTGACAATTCCCTGAGTGAGAAAATGGCTACAAGTCCTGCAACTAACTCTACTGCCACAAACTCAAGCGGATGCTGTAGGAGACAGGCGCAAATCATAACCATCGTGGTATGAGCCATAAAGGCAGTGCGTGAGTCCATAAAGACTCGGATGAAGATGGGCACCATCGCAAAGGGCACAATATAGACGTGCAGCACGTTGTGTTCAACCATGAGTGAAGCGATCACTACGAAGATCAGAATCAGGGAGTAAAGCATCAGGACGGATCGGGCATTGTCGAAATAATCCTTTCTGAACAGCGTGAGGTAGATCGTGAAGCAGGTGATCAAGATAAGCACATAGAGGATCTGCCCCAGAATAATCAGACTCATACCTTGCTTGTTCTGATCGCGCCGCTCTGTCTCCTTCTTATAAGACATGAGGATATTATAGGTGTTCTTATCAACGATGTCACCACGATCGATGATCTTCTGTCCCCGTTGTACGATACCACTGGCCAGTGGGATACTGTTGTTGAGTTCGTTCAGACTGGCTTCGCTGCGGGCTCTGTCATATATCAGATTAGGTGAGATATAGTCGTTGAGATTACATTTCTGAAGCACCTCCTTGTGTTTGGCTAACGTCTCATCTTGAAAGATCTGCTCATAGGCTGAAACAACAGAGTAGAGTCTGGTGATAGGTACACTAGTGGCATCTTTTCCATAGATGATGCGAATAGACTTGGAGGTGTCCTGACGTAAGATCGTATATTCGGAACTGTTCATAATACCTTTGGAATAGAGGTCACGCAAGCGATTGGCCACTATACTCAGGTAGTCGTCAGGCAATCCTGGGATGCCTTTGTTGTAGTCTTTGTAGAACTGCCGAATCTGTTTTCCTATAATTTCTTCATTGTAGATATAATAAGGCTCATAGTGTTTCATTAAGCTGTCGCGTTCAGCCTTGACAGCTTCGTCGCTTTTGTAAATTGGGAAGTCGAAAGGTGCATTGAGTTCATTGTATGCCCACGGCTTGCCTCTTTCTATCTTGAAATTGTCTTGAGTATTACGTGGCATCAGCCAGACGATGATGGCGGTAGTGGCCACAATCAGTGCTGTGCGGATGAGAAAATCACGCCAAGTAAGATCATTTTTGATGTTGAAACTACTCATTTCGATGTTTTTTATATAATTATGGTGCAAAAATACAAAAAACTTCCAACTTTCAACTCTTAGCTCTTAACTTTTTTGTATCTTTGCAGGCAAATTAACGAAAAAGATGTCAGAAAGAAGAGTAAGAGTGCGTTTTGCTCCGAGTCCTACAGGGGCTTTGCACATCGGCGGTGTACGTACTGCCTTGTATAATTATCTGTTTGCTAAGCAGCATGGTGGTGACCTGGTATTCCGTATTGAGGATACCGACTCGAATCGTTTCGTACCAGGTGCTGAGGAGTATATCATTGAGTCATTCAAGTGGTTAGGTATCAAGTTTGATGAAGGCGTATCGTTTGGCGGCGACAAAGGTCCGTATCGTCAGAGCGAGCGTCGTGA
>JAEEGG010018150.1_pt1 | contig 14366 bp, 13 predicted proteins | sample 9134161 | NCBI WGS metagenome assembly JAEEGG01 (sample SAMN16246543, study PRJNA631951) | gut metagenome | biome: gut microbiome; feature: rumen; material: CR-attached | host: Bos | place: Iran: Karaj | collected 2018-10
CGATGGCATGCAGACGACCTGCCGGCAGGAAATAGAGGTCGCCCTCGTGAGCCTCATGGGTAGCAATCACATCCTGCATCGGTGAACGCCCGTTCTGAGGCTCTGCCGTTGCCAGCTGTTCGTATTCCTCTGGCGTGATGCTCTTTCTCAGACCGGAATAGATCTTTGAACCCACATCGCTCTTGATGATATACCACATCTCCGTCTTTCCCGCACAGCCGTGACGCTCCATCGCCAACTTATCGTCGGGATGCACCTGCACGGACAGGTCCTGACGGGAGTCGATGAACTTCACCAGCAGGGGGAACTGATTGCCGAACTTCTTGTAGATCTTCTTGCCCACCAGCAGTTCCTTGTACTTATCGATCAGTTCTACCAGTGTCAAACCCTCATCCACATCATTCACAAGTCCGCGATTGATAGCCACGCTCTCATGTCCCGGTACACCGCTGATCTCCCAACTCTCGCCGACATTAGGCTGCGCATTAAAGATACCTTTGAAAGGTGCGATCTGATAACCGCCCCAGATGGTGGTCTTCAGATAAGGCTGAAATTTATAGGGTTTCATAGGGCTTCTGTTGTTGAGGGGTTATTTCTGATTCCTGTTCTTGGCTATCAGCTTCTTGATAGTCTCCACACTGGCACTGGTGGTGAGTCCGTCCTCAGGGGTGTTCATGCAGTAGTCCACCAAGCGCTCCACAGTGGAGGTAGCCACGTGCAGACGGGTATCAGCCGAAGCATAGTAGATAAACACCTTGCCGTCGTCGTCCTTGATCCAGCCGTTGGCAAAGGCCACGTTCATCACGTCACCGATATACTCGTTGCCCTCGGGTACCAGGAAGAAACCGCCTGGCTTGGCAATCACCTTCGTGGGATCCTCCAGGGAAGTCATATACATATATAATACATAGCGCAGACCGTCAGCGGTGCCACGTACACCATGTGCCAGATGCAGCCAGCCCTTCGCCGTCTTCAGCGGATGAGGCCCCTCACCGTTCTTCACCTCGGTGATGGTGTGGTACTTGCGCTCATAGATGATCTGCTCTTCCTTCACCTCGGCATGCGTCATGTCATCCACCAGTGCCCAGCCGATGCCACCACCGGAGCCGGTGTCGATGAAACCATCCTGCGGACGGGTATAGAGGGCATATTTCCCGTTGACGAACTCCGGATGCAGCACCACGTTGCGCTGCTGACTCTTCGTCTTCAGGTCGGGCAGACGCTCCCAAGTCTTCAGGTCCTTCGTACGGGCGATACCAGCCGTAGCGGTAGCCGCACTCAGGTTACCGGGCTGTGAGGGGTCGTGGCGCTCTGCACAGAACACGCCGTAGATCCATCCGTCCTCGTGCTGGGTGACACGCATATCGTAGATGTTGGTGGCAGGATCCTCCGTATCAGGCATCGTGATAGGCTCCTCCCAGAAGCGCCACTGGTCGATGCCGTTAGGCGACTCTGCCACGGCGAAGAACGACTTACGGTCAGCGCCCTCCACACGACATATCAAGAGATACCGTCCATCCAGTTTGATGGCACCTGCGTTCAGCACCGCATTCATCATGATACGCTGCATCAGGAAGGGGTTATCCTGCTCGTTGAAGTCGTATTTCCACTCCAGAGGCGTATGCTCTGCCGTCAAAATGGGGTACACGTATTTCTCATAAATACCGTTACCACCCTCCATCACTTGATTCTTGCGCTGAAGCAGTGCCTCATGGCGCTGGCGTAATGCCTGTACTTTTTCCTGATAGTTCATAATGCTAATTGATTTTTTAACGGTGCAAAGGTACGAAGAAACCAATCAGCGATATGACATTATCGTAACCGAAACTGACACAATTTCGCCTTTTCAGACTATCAGCTTCGTTTTTTGGTATTTTTCACGGAATTCCTTGGGGCTGCAGCCCTTGCGCTTACGGAACAGACGGTTGAAATTGCTGAGTGTATTGAAGCCGGTGGTCCAGCAGATCTCACTCACGCTGTCCGTGGTGTCCACCAGTCTGCGAGCCGCATGCCCCAGACGGATGTCGATGATATACTCCGAGAGACTCTTGCCGGTGCGCAGCTTGAAATAGCGACTGAAGGCAGATGGCGACATGCTGACGAGAGCCGACAGCTGTTCCTGTGTCATCTCGTCGCGGTAATGCTCATCGATGTAGCTCTTCACTTTCAGGATACGCTTCGAGTCGCTCTCCACCTCTACCTTGGCAAAAGCCGAAGAGGCCAGCTCTCGGGCACCATCAAACTTCGACAGCTCATAAAGGATGGAGAGAAACTCCTGAACAGCCAGAAAGCCCTCCTGTATCTTCGACAGGTTCAGCAGCCGGTGAGAAACCATCATGATGGCCTCCGACGGGAAAGCCAACCCCCGTTTCGCCTTTTCCAGCATCAGATAGATGGGACGGAAGGGATTGGTTCTGAAAGGCGACGACGGCGATTCAAAGTCAAGGTGGAACTGCACCGTCACCTCATGGATATCCGCTGTCTGTGCTCCGTTCTGCTCCCACACATGTTCCAGATCAGCACTGGTGATCAGCACCAGGTCCAAGTCGCCGATCACCTCACTGGCGTCGCCTACCACCCTGCGACAGCCTGCACCACCCATCACGAAGTTAAGTTCGAATATCTCATGCTGATGGATGGGATAGTCGAACTCCTTCTTATGGCGATCCGCAACATACATGAAGTCGTTCTCGCCGAGTGGTGTGATCTCACGGAGCACGCTTGTTGACATCAGATAAAATCCTTAAAGGCCTCGTCGTATTCAGGACTGTTGCCGAGCTGTCCGTTGATGAGGCATACCAGTTCCACGGTAGCGCGGAAGCAGAGCTGCTCGTCGCTGGCACGGTAGATGTCCTGATAGAACATATACTTAAAGCGGTCTTTCTTCAGGTTGAGACGTGAGATAAACTCATCGTCGCAGCGCAGGGGCACCTTATACTGCAGTTTCATGCTGTGCACCACGGCGTCGATGCCCTGTTCGTGCAGCTTGGCGAAGCTCACGCCCAGACTCTTGAGGAACAGGTGTCGGGTGTGCTCTGCGTAGTGCAGGTAGTTGGCATTGTTCACGATGCCTTCGATGTCGCACTCATAGTCGCGCACCTCCATGCGGGTTTCAAAGATGTATTTCATTTCAATAGTTTGATGATTTCACTGAAGTGTTCTATCTTCCGGAGCCGTTCGTGCTCGATATCCTCGAAGTGCTCCAGCTGCCATGTCACGTGGAAGGGGATATGGATCGCCCAGGCACCGATGGTCAGGGCGGGGGCGATGTCACTTTTCAACGAGTTACCCACCATCAGCAGCTCATGAGGCAGGATGCCCAGATGCTCGCACAGCTGCTGGAACTCCACCTCCGTCTTGTCCGACGTGATCTCCACATGACTGAAGTACTTGCCCAGACCGCTGCGGTGCAGCTTGTTCTCCTGATCCTGCAGCTCCCCCTTGGTAAACACGGCGAGGCGGTAGGGATAGGCCTGCAGGCGCTGCAGTGTCTCCTCCACCTCAGGCAGCGGGGTGGCAGGCAGCTGCAGCAGCGACTTGCTGTGACTGAGCAGCTCGGCGAGAGTCTCTGCCGACAGATGATCCCCTGCCACACGGAGCGCCGTCTCGATGATAGAGATGGTAAAGGCCTTGCAGCCATAGCCCAGGTCAGCCATATTGCCCGACTCCGTCTGGAAGAGCTCCTGGGCGGGATCGTCACAATAGGGCGCGATCAGCTGGTAGAGATGATTCTCTACGGCTTCGAAGTGCGACTGACAGTCCCAGAGGGTGTCGTCGGCATCGAAAGCTATGACTCTGAATGGCAGTGTGGGCATACGCCTTTGATCATGAAGTTTACGGAGCGTATCTCGAAGCCCTGCGGTACAGCCACCTGCGGCACCTCCACTCCGTCGAGACAGTAGGTCTGCTGACACACCTCACAGTAGAAGTGCGGGTGCTGGTCGTCGTCGTGGTCCTGGCTGTGACTGTGGCACAGCTCATAGCGTGTACCGTCGTTGCCGCCCTCTATCGCGTGTGTCAGATGCTGTTCACGGAACAGGGTGAGGGCTCTGAAGATGTTCGACTTGTCGATGGTCTGTATCCTGCGCTCCAGTTCAGCCAGCGACTGCGGCAGCATCGAGCTGGCCAGCGCCTCCACCACCACGATGCGGTTGGCGGTAGGTTTGATGTTGTGCTCCTCGAGCAGCTGGATGACAGTTGATTTATCCATTTCTATCTTAATCGTCGAATTTGGGGACAAAGATACAAAAAAATTTCGATGAACCGATTATTTTGTTTATATTTGCAGCCAAATAGTAATTAAAAACCCCACACAAGATGAAAAAGATAATCAAATTGCTGTTAAAGATACTCGCTGGTATCGTGGTGTTCGTAGTGATCCTTCTCACAGCAGCCACTATCACGCTGAACACCGAGTCGGTGCAGGAGAAGCTGGCCAACTATGCCGTTGAGCAGCTGGAGCTGACGTTGGATACCCGTGTCAAACTCGACCACCTCAGTGTGAACATGTTCACCCGTAAGTTCAAGTTAGAAGGGTTGGAGGTAGAAGATCAGGAACACCGTAAGATGCTCCAGCTCGATCGCCTCTTCGTGAATATCGACCTGCTGAAGCTGATCACCAACAAGCTCGAAGTCGAAGAGGTATTGCTCGAAGGCGTCAAGGCACGCCTCTACAAGCCCAAGGATGGTCCCGCCAACTACCAGTTCATCGTCGATGCCTTCAAGAAAGATCCCAAGCAGAAGAAGGTCAACAAGCCCAAGGAGCCTAAGAAGAAGTCAAACATGACCTTCGACATCGACCACCTGTCGCTGAAGGATATCGGTCTCACCTTCAACGACACCAACAAGGTCAGCCTTCAGGGCATCAGCTATAAGAAGACCCTCTTTGGCAAGCATACCGGCAAGCTCGAGAACCTGCAGGGCCAGTGGGGCATCGTGAAGAAGAAGGGACTTCAGACACTCACCTTCAAGATCGGCAACATCGACTATGACGAGGAGAAGACCGTCCACCATTTCAAGATTGGTGATCTGCGCTTCACCTCCGACAACCATAAGCCCCGTAAGAACGCCACCCGACCCAAGCGCGGCTTCTTCGATGTGGGCCACCTCGACATCACCGCCCAGATGGACCTCACCGTCGATTATATCTCCGACGACTCCATCAATGCCGTCGTCAACCACATGGTAGCCAGAGACTCCGTCACCGGCTTCAACCTCAAGGAAGTGCATTTCGCCGCCGGCATCCTGAAAGACAGGATCAACCTCCGCCATATCATGGTGCAGCAGGAGACCACCGTGCTGAAGTTCGACAGTGCCACCGTCATGCTGCCCAGCAAGAAGCAGGGACGTAAGTTCTCCTTCGAGACCTCACGCATCAAGGGGCGCACCCAGCTGCGCGACATCTCCCGACCCTTTGCCCCTGTGCTGAAGAACTTCACCATGCCCCTCGAGCTCGACGTGCTCTTCAGCGGCACCGACACCACCCTCTATTTCAAGGATGTCCATGTCTTCACCCCCGACAAGCGGTTGCTCATCGCTGCCGAAGGCCGCATCCTCCATCTCAAGGAGAAAGAGCTGCTCGATGTCGGCTTCCATGTGAAGGATATGAAAGCCCAGCAGGGCGTGGCCATCGATGTCATCAACCAGTTCACCGGCAAGAAGCTGATGCTCAACCAGCTCAATGCCCTTGGAACGATCCATTTCACAGGCGATATGTCCGTGCTCTGGAAGAAAGAGATCTTCAAGGGCCTCGTCACGTCGAATGTCGGCAACCTGCGCTTCGACTTCATGATCAATGAGCTCACGAAATACATCACGGGTCATGTCGATTCCAGGCGGCTCCGTCTGGATAAGGTCGTACAAGTGCCGAAGCTCGAGGATGTAGGCGCCAATGCAAGCTTCGAGGTAGATATCCACAAGCAGCGCACGGCGATGATCCGTAAGAAGAACGGTGGCGGCAAGCTGCCCATCGGAGAGGTACACGCCACCATCTATGAGGCGGGCTATGATGGCTTCCGCCTGAAGAACATGAAGGTCGAGATTGTAAGCAACGGAGCCCAGGCAGAAGGCAGCATCAATCACTCCCAGAAGGCGCTGGAGTGGGATTGCAACTTCGTGGTGTCCGACCTCGACAACAAGAGCAGCGTCAAGATCAAGCCGAAGGTTAAGCTGAAGCTCGGCAATGTCTTTAAGAGCTGGTTCGGTGGTTCCGACGATAAGGCCGACAAGGCTGACAAGGCCGATAAGAAGGCCGACGACAAGAAGGAAGCCTCCGCCGACAAGGGCGAGGAAACATCCGAAAAGCCCAAGAAGGAAGGCTTCTTCAAGCGCCTCTTTAAGAAGAAGGACAAAGACAAGAAGGAGTAGCTCTTCATCCCCCACGCTCAGCCCAGTCACCCCGATCCATATTGCGGTAGCCGATGGCTTCCGCAATATGGTGACACTCCACCCTCTCGCTGTCTTCCAGATCGGCGATGGTGCGGGCCACTTTCAGGATACGGCTATAGACACGGGCTGACAGGCTAAGCCGTTCCATAGCCATACGAAGCATGTCTAATGAAGTCGCATCAGGCTCGGCAAACTGATGGATCATCCGTTCTGTCATCTGGGCGTTACAATGAATAGATGAGGTGCTGAATCTTTCCTCTTGTATCTGACGGGCTTTGATGACACGCTCTCTGATGACACGGCTTGGCTCACCAGGCTGCATCTGGGCGAGTTGCTTGAAAGGTACAACTGTCACTTCACAGTGTATGTCTATACGATCCATTAAAGGGCCAGAAATCTTGTTCATATAACGTTGAATCTGTCCTGGTGTACAGACACAGTGATGGGTAGGGTCGCCATAGTAGCCACAAGGGCAAGGGTTCATCGAAGCTACAAACATAAATGAACAGGGATATTCCACTGTATATCTGGCACGAGAGATAGTGATATGATGGTCTTCAAGAGGCTGTCTTAACACTTCGAGTGTGCTCTTGTTGAACTCAGGTAACTCATCGAGGAAGAGTACGCCATTATGCGCCATACTGACTTCACCAGGAAGGGCTCTGTTGCCACCACCTGTCATCGCCACTTGTGACACCGTGTGATGCGGACTACGGAAGGGGCGTTGGGTTATTAGTGATGTACCATTGCTAAGTTTTCCTGCCACAGAATGTATCTGGGTAGTTTCTAAGCTCTCTGATAAAGAGAGGGGTGGCAAGATGCTTGGTAGGCGCTTGGCCATCATTGACTTTCCGCTTCCTGGAGGTCCGATGAGAATGGCATTATGTCCACCAGCCGCTGCCACTTCGAGGGCACGTTTTACACTCTCCTGACCTTTCACGTCAGCAAAGTCGAGGTCACAGGTATATTGCAGTGTATAGAATTCCTTTTTAGTATCAACTATTGTTGGCTCAAATGATTCGTTTCCATTGAAGAAGTTGATGACATCTGCCAGACTATTGATGCCATAGACATCGAGTCCGTCAACTACAGCAGCTTCTCTTGCGTTCTCTTGAGGTACTATCAGTCCCTTGAAGTTCTCCTTCTTAGCCCGGATGGCTACTGAAAGCACGCCACTGACGGGTTTCAGTTGTCCGTCAAGACCGAGTTCACCTATCAGCATATAGTCATGTAGCATGTTGTCGCTCACTTTCCCGTGAGCTGCTAATATGCCGATGGCTAACGACAGGTCGTAACCACTGCCTTCCTTCCGGATGTCAGCGGGACTGAGGTTGATTGTCATATCTGCAGGCGATAGCTTGAAACCTACGTTTTGGATGGCAGCACGGATACGATCATAACTCTCTTTGACAGCTGTATCAGCTAATCCTGACAAGTGGAACATCACACCTCTTGTCAGACTCACTTCGATGGTAATGGTGGTTGCCTCTAAGCCCATTACTTCGGCACAAAAAGTTTTTATCAGCATAGTATCAGGGTTTAACAGTTTAATTAAGTTTCTATTTTATGGTTCTTCTTGTTTCGGCAGGAGCTTGTCTATCTTTTTCATCAGCTCGTTCTGGCTTAGGGAATGGGCGATGATCTTGCCTTTGTCGTCGATCACGATGTTGTCGGGGATGTAGGAGAGGCCGGTGCGGCTGAGGATGGGCGACTCCCAGAGGCGTCCGTCGCAGATGGTGCTCCAGGTGATGGAGTCTCTCTCCAGGTGCTTCCGGCAGGCCTTGACATCGGCCTCCAGGCAGACGGTGAGTACCTTCAGGTTCTTTTTGCCAACCCGCTTCTGGCGCTCCTGCAGCTGGCGCAGGGTGCCATGTCCTTCGAAGTTGGTGAGGTTCCACACGGTGATGACATTGACCTTGGCATTCAGGGCGGATGACTGGACGGTCTCGCCGTTGATGTCGATGGCGGTGAACGAGGGCAGGCGGCTGCCATCCTTCAGATAGCTTAGGCCATCCATGAGTTTCATCTGGGCCTTCATCGCCTCTGAGGCATCGTGGTCGGACTTGACGACAAGTGCCATGAGCTCGGTGGCTCGTTTGTAGTCGGGCTGGGGCGATTGGATGAAGACCTTACGGATGAGATAGGTGGCGAAGGGCGAGGTGGGATGCTCACGGATGAACTGCTCGGTGGTGAGGGCTACCTCGGGCGGGGTCTGCTGACTGGTCTTCTTGCGGTAGGCCGTCAGCACCTCGTTTTCCTTGGTGCCTTCTACCTCGATCTCTCGCAGGTGGGACACGTCGCCTTCGATGGTGACTTCTGTTCCCTTCGCGCCATAGACGGGTACCTCGGAGTAGTTGGGGAAGATGATGATGAAGGCGGTGGGCTCGTCGAGCGCCACTTCGTAGTGGAACTGGCTCTTGACAACGGCGACGGTGTCGATGGGGAAATTGCCATCGATGCCACAGATGTATAGCTCGCCCTGGTTGAAGCCCTTGAAGGTTCCCTCCAGAAGGAAGGTCTTGCGCTTCTCTCCGCAGCCCGTGAGGAGCAACATGCCCAGGAGCATTGTCAGAACACCTAATGCCTGCTTCATCGTATTATCGGCTTAGCTCCAGATCGTGTTCGGCATATCTGGCCAACTGCTCATCCTGGCTTGTGGCCTTGCTCAACGCCTCTCTGGCATCGGTGGTGTTGCCCAGGTGGGTATAGACGATGGCTCTGAGATAGTGGGTGACGGCATCGGCCTGGCGGATCTGCCTGAGGGTGGCCTCTGCAGCGGCATAGTGCTTGTTGAGGATCTGTGCCAGCGCAGCGCTGTTGGAGATGCTGCTGCCGAAGTCTTGCTCTGCCTGTGGGAAGTTGCCCTTGGCGAGATTGAGGTTGCCCATCACTTCTGACAGGCCGTTGGCACCGGTGGCTGAGGCGATATAGAGGTCGGCGGTCTTCACGTCGCCGCTTTGCAGGGCGAGCAGTGCCTGGTTGGCCTTTGCCTCGGGCAGCTGGGTGTTGATGCGCAGGGCTTGTGCCAAGAGGTTCTTGGCTGTGTCGTAGTCGCCACGGGCATAGGCGATGGTGGCCATGTTGTTGTAGGCACGTGGGTCGTTGGGATAGACGGTGGTAGCGAGCTGGTAGATGGTCTCCTGCTCTGCGGGTGTGGCCTTGAGGGTAGCGGCATAGAGCAGCTCCTCGATGCTGAGCTTCTTGGGGTCGGCCTTGATCTGGTCGAGGATCTGCTGGTCGCTGCGACCGATGACCTCGTAGTTGAGGATGAGGCGTGAGCGGCGCAGCTCTGGCAGGATGCCGTCGGCGAGCTCACGGAAGGCGGAGGAGATGTTCTTGATCTGCTGTTCGCGCTCCTGAGGATCCTTGTACATCGACAGCACGCGCAGGATGATGTCTTTATCCTGGATGTTGCTGGCCTTGACCAGCTCCTGGAAGCCGTCCCAGTCCTGGGCGGTGTATCTGGCATCGACATTGGTGTCGATCTTGAGCCGCTTCAGCTCCTGGTTGACATACTGCTCTGACACCTTCTGACGCTCGTTGGCGAGCTTGTCGTTGATGCTGAAACCGCCATCGGGGGAGGTATATGCCGACACTTCGACGTTCTGCAGGCGCAGGCCTTCCTGGTCGGCGTTGATCTGCTTGAGCATCCTGATGAACTCCTTGACGGAGTTGTTCTTCAGCTCGCTCTTGCGCAGGTTGGCCTGCTGGATGAGGAACTTGATGTTGGCCTCCTGTTTCTTCTGGGTGATGCGCTGGTAGGCATCGGGTGCCAGGGCTGCCTGGGCGGTGGTCACCGTGCGGCGATAGAGCTCGGAGGTGGCTATGACGCCACGGGCTACCTTCACCTCGGGGATGGTGACTTGTTTGGAGCCCAGACGGGCATCGAAGGTGATATAGAGGTCTGCCTGGTTGCAGTCGGCATAGGCGAAGTCGGTGTTCAGCGTGTAGTTGCCACCGGTGCTGTAGGCGATGGTCTGGTTGTTGTCGGCGACATTCTCGCCCTGGAAGGTGGCTGTCGCACCCTTCACGCGTTCACCATTGGTATAGCGCAACTCGGGGATGATGGTCACCACCGCCTTCTTGTTCATATACTTTTCGGGGAAATGGCCGTTGATGGTAGCGGGAACCGCACCACCCTTGGTCTCCAACGGATTGGGAGTCACTGTGAACTGGTCTGCTGAGAGGGGTCCCAACTTCGAGCATGAAGTGGAGAGCATCGTAGAGACTACAGTCAGTAGAAGGAGCTTTTTTTTCTGCATATCAATGAAGTGTTATAGTATTAGTGCCGCGAGCGGGACTCGAACCCGCACAACCATTTCTGGTCAAGGGATTTTAAGTCCCTCGTGTCTACCAATTCCACCATCACGGCTCACCTTTAAACTGGCGCAATTTTTTAGATCACGGCTGCAAAGGTAAGACTAATTATTGGAAAAGCCAAATATTTTACACAATTTTTAGATTTTTGGCTTAGTTCCTGGCGATAAGGTTACCATCCTGCAAGGCTGCGATATACCTGAGGAGCTGTCGGCCTGAGGCGCCATCGGTGACCACACCGTTGTTGACATCGTAGTTGCGGTTGCACTTGGCGCAATGCAGCTGCTGCCCGTTGTTCTGCCAGGTGAGGGGATAGCTGTAGCCACCGAACTCAGAGAGGCAGTTGGGGCACTGTCCGTCCCAGGCGACGAGGGTGAAGTCGTAGGTGCTTGTGCCGATGATGATGCAGTCGTTGGCGCCGAGATAGTAGTTGAACTGTGCCTCGCGGGCTGTGGTGAGTGCGACATCATCGGTGGCGCCGTCGTAGTTGCGGATGGTCTTCAGATGGCGGATGCCTTGGTTATCGACATAGGTCTCTACCTTGCAGAAATGCCCGCTGTTGCCCAGGATGCCCGTGAGATGGCAGGGCAGGGGATGAAGGGTGGTGTCGAAGATGAAGCTGCAACGGTTCTCACGGCTGATGCTGTCGTTGGCATTGCAGGCTGACAATAAAAAGATTAAAAGGTAAAAAGGTAAAAAGGTAAAAAGAATTTTTTTCATCTGCCTAAGAGTTTACGTTCTGCCTCAGTCATACGCTTGAAATTGAAACCGTCGAGGGTCTGCTGCATCAGCTGACTGATCTGATCGTTGCAGAGGTTGCCGATGGAGCCTTCGTGGGTGTGATGGATGTCGTGGCTGGCACGGAACTGGCCTGCCTCGATGTCGAGTCCCACCTTCTTATAGGCATCGCGGAAGGGCATGCCGCTAGCAGCGAGGCGGTTCACCTCCTCGACACTGAACATCGGGTCGTACATCGGGTTGTCGAGGATATGCTCGTTGACCTCTATCTTATTAATAATGTAGGCCGTCATCTGCAGACAGTCCTTCAGCTCGTCGAAGGCTGGCAGGAACACCTCCTTGATGATCTGCAGGTCGCGGAAGTAGCCGCAGGGCAGGTTGTTCATGATGAGCATCACCTGCTGGGGCAGCGACTGGAGCTTGTTGGACTTGGCACGGATCAGCTCGAAGACGTCGGGGTTCTTCTTATGCGGCATGATGCTCGAACCGGTGGTGCACTCCTTGGGGAGCTTCACGAAGGAGAAGTTCTGGGAGTTGAACAGGCAGGCATCGAAAGCCAGCTTTGCCAGTGTGCCGGCGATGGTGGCAATGGCGAAGCCCACGTTGCGCTCCATCTTGCCGCGTCCCATCTGGGCATAGACCACGTTATAGTCCATCGAGTCGAAGCCCAACAGCTGGGTGGTCATCGTGCGGTTGAGGGGGAAGGAAGAGCCATAGCCTGCTGCCGATCCTAAGGGATTGCGGTTGGTCATCTTATAGGCAGCCTGCAGGAACAGCATATCGTCGGTGAGGCTCTCGGCATAGGCTCCGAACCAGAGTCCGAAGCTGGAGGGCATCGCTATCTGCAGATGGGTGTAGCCGGGCATGAGCACATCCTTATACTGGTTGCTCTTCTGGATCAGTTCGTCGAAGAGGATCTTTACACCGTCGGCAATCTCCTTCAGCTCATGACGGGTGAAGAGCTTCAGATCTACCAGCACCTGATCGTTGCGGCTGCGACCGGAATGGATCTTCTTTCCCATATCGCCCAGACGACGGGTGAGGATCATCTCCACCTGAGAGTGGACATCCTCGACACCCTCCTCAATCACGAACTCACCGCGCTCTGCCAGCTGGTAGATGTTCTTAAGCTCTGCCAGCAGCTGTGTGAGCTCATCTTTCTCCAACAGGCCGATACTCTCCAACATCGTGATGTGGGCCATCGAGCCCAGCACGTCGTATTTCGCCAGATAGAGGTCCATCTCACGGTCTCGTCCCACCGTGAAACGCTCTATCTCCTTATTTACCTCAAAATTCTTTTCCCAGAGTTTCATCTTACCTTCTTACCTTTTTACCCTTTTACCTTTTTACCTTTACACATAAGGCACCTGTGCAAGGGCATCGGCAATCTGCTCCACACCGTCCTGCAAGGGCTTTTCAACCATACTCTTAATAAACGGGGGCAGCTCTGCCTTCACCGTCACCTTCATCTTGGCGTTGTTCTCATCCACAGGCAGCACCTGTACCCATACATTGAAGGGAACGGGCGACTCTACCGTCTCGAACTTCACGCACTTCGGTTCCTCACGTTCACAGATGCGGAGCTTCAGCTGGCCTACAGGTGCCACGTTGAGACTCACCGTATCCTGATCGAAGCTAAAGTCATTGATTTTATCCTCTGGCACACGGTCGCGCACCTTCTCGAGGTTTGTCAGGTCGCTGATATTATTATAGACTGCCTGCTGCGGATAGGGCACCAGCTTAACGCTACTCTCGAATTTTGATTCACTTCCGAATATTGACATATTATCATTCTTTATAGACACAGTAACATATTAACTTTTATTATCTGTTATTCTGTTACTCTGTTACTCTGTCTTTATTATTACTCTGTCTGCTTCCAGGTGTCGGGGCTCTTGCGCCATTCGGCGAGTACGGCCTTGTCTTCCTCTTTGATATAGCCTGTCTTGGCAGCCTCCTCAATCACTGCCTCGTAGTTGCTCAGCGTGATGAGTTTAACACCAGCCTCCTTGAAAGCCTCCTCAGCTACAGGGAAACCATAGGTAAACGAAGCCACCATACCAATCACCTCGACACCATATTCGCGCAGAGCGGCTACTGCCTTCAGACTGCTGCCGCCAGTAGAGATCAGGTCCTCAACCACTACCACCTTGGCACCTTTCTTGATCTCACCTTCCACCTGGTTGCCCATACCATGATCTTTGGGCTTCGGACGAACGTAGCTGTAGGGGAGTCCCAGCTGATCTGCCACGAGTGCACCTTGAGCTATCGCACCGGTAGCGACACCAGCCACAGCCTCTGCCTCAGGGAAGTGCTCCTGGATGGCGTGACAGAGCTCCAGCTTCACGAATGAGCGGAGCTGAGGGAACGACAGTGTCTTGCGGTTGTCAGTATAAATAGGTGATTTCCAGCCTGAAGCCCATGTAAACGGGTCATTAGGCTGTAACTTGATGGCCTGAATGTCCATCAGTTTCTTAGCAAATTGATTCTTGATTTCCATAAATTCAACGTTGATTTGGGTGCAAAGGTACGAATAAGTGAGCGATTTTCCAAATTAATTTGAGAAAATCCGAACGTGAGTACCTTCGGCGAAGCCAAAGATAGTGCAAAAATTCTATTTAGCGAAGAGAAAGCGGATTTATTTACTTTCTTGAGCCCTATTCTTTAGTTGGAAGATACTTCTTTCCTCCCTTGATATAGATGCCACGTCGGGATGGCTGACTGAGTTTGGTGCCAGAGAGAGAATAGAAAGAGGTGGTAGCATTCTGCTTCCTGACAGGAACGATGCCCGTTTCTGTGTCTCCCAGACGTTCATATTCAGTAGCTGCCATGATGAAGCCTCCCAATACCTTGCCCTCGGTATAGAAGTTGCTGCCTGAAGTAGAGGTGGGTTCGGTATCTTTACCCATGAGATAATAGTTGGC
>JAEEGG010018153.1_pt1 | contig 14365 bp, 8 predicted proteins | sample 9134161 | NCBI WGS metagenome assembly JAEEGG01 (sample SAMN16246543, study PRJNA631951) | gut metagenome | biome: gut microbiome; feature: rumen; material: CR-attached | host: Bos | place: Iran: Karaj | collected 2018-10
CTTTTGCTGTACCGGTTCCCGGCAAAGCGCCTTCAACGTCTGGGCCGGACGGCCTTTCTTCATAATAACAGGTTCCAGCCAGGCATCATTAGCTCCCGCTTTAAATAACCTGTCCAACACATACGGCAATATTTCCGGATTCATATCATCGATATTGCACTCCAGCATGATCAGTGTTTCGAGCCCGGCATCCATTCCCCCGGGCACGAAGCTTTCTTCACAGGTACCCACGTTAACGCGCAGCACATTAGGGATGGAAACATCACGGGTGCCTGCTCCGTAACCAATTCTGGTTACTGTAAAACCGGAAGGCACTTCCTGCACCGGAACAGCCAGAACTTTTAAAAGAGCCGCCCCGGTAGGCGTTGTCATTTCTTTATCTACAGTCCCCCTGTAATGCGGCATTCCCTGCAAAAGTTCCGCTGTAGCAGGAGCCGGAACCGGCATTTGGCCATGAGCGCATTCCACAAAGCCGAATCCGGTATTAACCGGAGCAGTAAAAATCTTTTCAATTTCCAGATACTGCAGTGCCAGGATATTCCCGACTACATCAATAATGGTATCAATGGCACCGACTTCATGAAAATGAATTTCTTCTACCGTACTGCCGTGAACCTTTGCTTCTGCTTTTGCAATTGCCAGAAACACTTCTTTGGCTTTGGCAACGACCTCTTCAGTAAGTCCGGAATGCTCCAGAATCTCTTCAATATCATGAAGGTTCCTGTGTTCGTGGTGGTGATGTGTGTGGTCGTCGTGAACGTGTTCATGCTCATGATGATGTTTGTGCCCGTATTCATGATGATGATCATGATCACAATTCTCTTCGTGCATATGTTCATAATCATGACTGTGGGCAATGCCGTGAGCATGCATCCAGGCGTGATCATGCTCATAATCGTGGCGATGCCCGTGTTCATGGTCATGGCAGTGTCCGTGAGTATGTTCGTGCTCCTGTTCTTCCGGCAGCAGCACATTAAAGTACCGTGCCTGGATTCCGCTTTTATTCACGCTCTTAAAAACTAACTCATAGTCTCCCAAATGCAGTTTGGCAAACTCATCCTGCAGGTATTCAAATGGCACTCCTGCATCCAGTAACGCTCCTAACAGCATATTGCCGCTGATACCGGCAAAAGGTTCCAGATATAAGGCTTTCATGTTCCTCTCCAAATTGCTGCTGCCAGACTCTTACCCGGCGCAGTATGTATTTCGGCCTCCGGCCATTTTTGTTTTTAAAGGAAGTTTTGTTCTTCAAAACGTCTTCTGACGAATGCGACCGGACTTCCGGTCTCATGATAACCCTACTATCTCAGATGATTGATGATACTGGCCATGCGTCCGGCGCCGAAACCATTGTCAATATTGACAACAGCTACCCCCGCGCTGCAGCTGTTCAGCATACCCAGCAACGCTGACAGGCCTCTGAAATTGGCACCGTAGCCAACGCTGGTAGGAACTGCGATAACCGGTTTGTCCACCAGCCCGCCCACCACGCTTGCCAGAGCCCCTTCCATACCTGCAATGACGATAATCACATTCGCGCTGCGGATTTCTTCTACCTTTCCCAGCAGCCGGTGGATACCCGCAACGCCCACATCGTAAATTCGTATGACTTCGTTCCCCATAATTTCTGCAGTCACCGCAGCTTCTTCCGCTACAGGTACGTCACTGGTCCCGGCAGTAATCACCGCAATCTTACGGTCAGGATCTTTAGGCAGAGGTTCTTTTTCCAAAACAATCAACCGGGCCCTTTCATAGTAGACCGCATCCGGCAAATTCGGTTTCACCGTCTCATATAATTCCTGCGAGGCTCTGGTTCCCAGCACATTCTTGTGGCGGGAGGCCAGCACGGTTAAAATCGCGGCAGCCTGCGGAATCGTCTTTCCCTCACAATACACAACCTCCGGGAATCCCCGGCGCAAACTCCGATCATGATCCAGCTTGGCAAACCCAAGATCGGTCATATTCAACTGATGAAAACGCGCAATCACTTCTTCGTCAGAAAGGGTACCGGCTTTATACGCTGCCAGTGCTTCCTTAATGTCTGTTTCATAGCTCATATATAATCACCTTAAACGGTTATAAATATTTCTCTTCCTCTGATGCCCGGGCCAACAAAAGACGTTATCAGGCTTCGCCCTTCGCTGCTGCCCTTTTTTCTTTGTATTCTTCCGTCAGCATGTAAATCAGCGGGACTACCACCAGTGTCAGTAAGGTGGAAGTCGTCAAACCACCAATCAGTACCACGCCCATGCTCTGCCGCAGCTCCGCCCCGGCGCCGATGCCCAGCGCAACCGGAGTCATGCCCAGCATGGTTGAAAGCGTGGTCATAAGAATTGGACGAAGGCGCAGAGAGCATGCCTCCAGAATTGCTTCTTTAACCGGCATGCCTTTCTCTCTCGCCTGATTTGCATAGTCCACTAACAAAATTGCGTTTTTTGTTACCAGACCCAGCAACATAGTTGCGCCAATGAGGGACATCATGTTACCGGTCTGATTGGCCACCAGCAGACCCAGCACGGCGCCAATGATGGCAAAGGGCAGACTCATCATGATTACAAAAGGCTGGGAGAAGCTTTCAAATTCCGCTGCCAGCACCATGTAAATCAGAACAATGGCCAGGATAACGGCCTTGACAATCTCTCCGAAGATACGGCTCATCATATCGGAGTTACCAACAAGCCGGTAACGGTACCCGATATCCATATTCAATTCCGGAATCAGCTTTTCTTCAATCACTTTCAGCAAATCGCCGGTGGAAATACCCACTGCATTGGAGTAAACCGCGATTTGGCGCTGCCTGCCTTCCCGGTCGATACGGGTGGGACCGGAGCCTAACCTGACTTCCGCCACATCCCCTAACCGAACATAACCGCCCGATTCCGTGGAAACCATCAGGTTCGCCACATCTTGGATGGTACGGCGGTCTTCCTTGTCCATCTGGATAATGATATCGTAGTCATTATTACCAATCGTATAGGAGTTGCCGGTGCTCTTACCCTGGAAAGCATATTGCACCACCTTACCTACGGTCGTGTTATCCAGACCCAGCTGGCTGGCCTTGGACTGATCCAGCCGTATCATGATTTCAGGTTCCGGATCGATACCGATAACTTCCACGTCGGCAGAGCCTGGCACCTGACGGATCTTTTCCGCCAGATCGTTGGCATACTTTGTCAGCCTTACCAGGTCGCTTCCCCGAAGACCGATCTGTACGGGCCGGGGGTCGCCACGGCTGCCCTGATTGGTCACTACCGCTACCTGCATATCGCCAACATTTCTGAACTTTCCACGCAGGTCTGCCATGATATCCAGCATGCCCCGTTTCCGTTCTTCCGCAGGTTTCAGCTTCACTTCAATGGCGCCTTCATTAACTGCCGTGCGGACGCCGCCCAAGTGCATATTCTCAACCCGGACTTCATCTTTCATTTCCATAAGGACCTGCTCTAAAGGCCAGGTCCATTCCGCCATCTGGTTCAGACCGATGCCAGGCGCGGCTTTCACATTGACCCGGAATTCACCGGAATCATAAATAGGCTGCAGTTCTGTGCCTACAAAAGGCAGCAGAAACAGATTGAAGACCAGCGTCACCAGAGAACCCAAAATGATTTTTTTCGGATGGCGGACAGCAAAAGCCATCAGCTGGTCATACAGTCCACGGACGTAGTCAAAGCCTGCATTGAAACTCTTTAAAGCTGCGTCCACAAACCGGGGGCGGTACTCTTTATCCTCCTCTGTCCCCGGAGCTTTCAGCCAATGGGCCGAAACCATAGGGGTCAGGGTATAAGCGGAAATCGTGGAAAAAGCCAAAGCAAAAGCTACAGTTAAACCGAACTGCTTGAAGAACTGGCCAATGGTCTCGCCCATGCTGCCGATAGGTACGAATACTGCCATCAGCGACATGGAAGTGGCCAGGATTGCCAGCACCAGTTCTTTGGTTGCATCTGCCGAGGCCAGGAACGGCTTCTTCCCCATCTCCATGTGCCGGAAAATATTTTCTACCAGCACGATGGCATCGTCGATAAGGAAGCCGACGGCCAAGGACAGACCCATAAGGGACATGTTATTCAGGGTAAAGCCCATAATGTCCATCATGAAAAATGTAGCAATAATAGATGTAGGAATAGCCAGTCCGCCGATAATAGTCGCCCGGAGGTCACCCAGGAACATATAGGTGATGAGCAGGGCCAGGAAGCCGCCAAAGAGGATTGTATTCCACACGTCAGCTACGTTCTCACGGATGTACCGGCTCTGGTCCCGGACGATGTACATCTTGATATCTGGGGGCAGGTCATGTTCCATGATCTTTTCCAGTTCTTTGTTGACCACGTCAATGACCTGGACCGTATTGGTACGGCTCTGCTTGCGGATGGCCAGCATCACGGAAGGAACCCCGTTGGTGCGGGAATACGACTCCGCGTCTTCCCAATCGTCTTCCACGTCGGCAATCTCCGTGAGACGAATGGCCTTCCCGTCTTTGTTGGCCACAATGATCTGTTTAAAGTCGTCTACCGTATTCAGCTTTCCGATAGTACGTACGGTAATCGTATTGTTGTTATCCCGGACCTTGCCGCCGGGCGTGTTGATGTTGGCACTGTTAACCTTGGTCAGCACCGTCTGGAATGAAATTCCGTACTGTTTCAGCTTTTCCGATTTCACATGGACCTTAATGGCACGATCCGCGGCACCGTACACCGATACATCGGCCACGCCTTCCAGCATCTGCAGTCCGTCGATGACCACGTCGTTCAGAATGCGGCGGACTTCCCCGGGGCTCCGCTTATCGGACGAAAAGGCATAGGTAGCAATGGCCTGAGAAGCCATGTCAAACCGCTGGACCACCGGTTCATCAATATCAGCAGGCAGACGGCGGCGTACACCGGCAACCTTCTCCCGGACCTCACTGGCCATCTGGCGGGGATCCGTCCCAATCTCAAACTCCAACACCGTCTGGGAATAACCTTCCCGAATGGTAGAGGTGATGCTTTTAATGCCGGATACCTGGCTGACACGGTTCTCTATAGGCTTGGTGACCAAGGTCTCCATCTCTTCCGGAGCCGTACCTTCATAGGTTACCGTAACGCCTACCATGGGCAGGTCCACGTCCGGATACAGATCCACGCCCAGCCCCGGATAGGAACGGATACCGAAAACGATCAGCACCAGTATGAACATTGTGGTAAATACCGGTCGCTTTATAAATGTTTCAATCATTCTTTATCCGTACCCTTCTCTGAAACCTTCACACTGACGCCTTCACGGACTTTGTTAAGACCGCCGGTGATGATGTAATCTTTTTCTGTTATACCGTTCAGTACCTCAACCAGATTTTCCCCGATATATCCGGTAGTCAGAACTTTACGCACCGCCTTGCCATCCTCAATGACGTAGCAGGTGCGCTGATCGTCACGCATAGAAATGGCCGTCATGGGAATCGTCAGAACATTCTCTTTGGGAATGGCAGTAATCAGCGCTTCTGCATACACACCGCCACGCAGGCGGTTATCCCGGTTATCGACCACTACTTCCGCCTCAAAGGTGCGGGAAGGCTGCACCGCCACCGGACTGATCCGGACGATGGTCCCCTCCACCTTTTTATTATCGCCACTCATGGAAGGAATGGAAAACTCAACTTTTCCTCCCACAGCCACACTGCTGACATAACCTTCCGGGATATCAATTTTAGCCGACAATACGGAAATATCCGCAATATTGAACAGGGCTGTGCCAACTTTAGCGTAATATCCTTCCTGGTAATACCGTTTCTGGATCACGCCGTCCCGGGGCGTTGTCACTGTCGTTCCGCCCAAATTCGATTCTGCGGAGGCGAGACTGCCTTTGGCCGCATCCAGTTTGCCTCTGGCGTTTTCCAGGGCAAACCGCATGTTATCCAGCGCCTCTTTGGAAACCGCGCCCCTTTCATACAGGGCTTCGTAGCGTTTTACATCCATTCTGGCTTTTTCGTAATTTGTTTTAGCATCCAGATAGGATCCTTTTGCATTCATCAGACCCGCCGCCGTGTCTACCTGCTCCAACACGACCAAAGACTGGCCCGCTTCGACAGCCTGGCCTTCCTTTACCAGCACCTGTTCAATACGTCCGTCCACCTTGGCTGCTACATCTGCCTGCCAGATAGGATCCAGCGTACCGGAAAAGCGGAATTTCGGCAAGATGGTCTGCCGTTTCGGATAGGCAGCCATAATGACAGCCGTACGCCCCTGGTTACTCTTGTTCGCCTGCTCATTCCGGGTCATAATATTTGATATGACGCGGAATGCCACGACACCTAAAATAATAACGACCCCAATGATAAGAATGCGTAGTCTTTTGTCCTGAAAATTCATGATGACGCCTGCTTTCTCCACCAAGGCAACGGTGTTTCACGTTGCGTTTATTTTGCACTATAATACACACAAACTCTGCCGCTTACATCCAGTTCCGCATGTCTCACGGTTTCGGAAACAGCGTTGCCTTTTACCTTTTCCGCGGATTTACGGATCTGCAGCGTTTCTATTCGTGTGCAGGGTCCCCGGGTCTCTATGTCATTAAAAAAACTGAGCAAATCATGCCAGGTTCCTGAAAATTCTGCTTCCCAGAGAAATCTGTTTACCCTGTTTCCGGTTTTGTCAGAATCAGCGGAACTTAAGGATACCTGTTTACATCTTTGTACTTTTATGCTATGCAGGCCAGCCAGAAGGTAAATTTTTTGTACTTCTTCCTCCGGTTCGATCTTTTCCGGAATCTGCTCCTGCAGCATTTCCAGCAAATCCCGCTGCCGTGCCTGCTTTTGTACATAATCCTGATCCTCTGCGAACGCACGGTAAAGGGCGGTTTCTTTCCGCATAAAACCCGTCTGTTCGGTTATCTTCCGCACACGGTTCTCCAGCGGCCCTGCAAATCCCGTTACCGTACCGGTCAGGAGGATCACAGAAAACAACAGACAACAGGCATTCTTGCTGTTTTCAGTCATGCTCCTCTTCAGGGAAAACAGTTTTTCCGCTTTTATAAGAGACAACAACATTTGCTTCACGGTTTCTCCTCCTCCGCCTGCGCTGGCGCAAGCTCTGCCAGAAGAAGAAAAGAAATGACCGTTTTGCCGTTATCTTCTCCGTCTTTGGTTTTAATTTGTCTGGTTCCGCTTTCCACAAGGCGGATTACCGAAAACGCCTCTTCCCGTTTCAACCTTTCCAGAAGTTCTGAAATCCGGACTAAATCTAACGCGCAACCCTTTATTTCCAACTTTCCGGAATGTGGTTGTTTCTGCCGCAGTTCTTCCAGCCAGCAGCCGTCCGGAAGCATCTTGCCTATCGTCTGAAGCGCTGAAGCCCATACCGGCTCTTTCAGGCTGATATGGCGCAGTGCCTTCTGATACTGCCTGATCCGGTAATCAGTCTTCCTGCTGTCCTCATAAGCTGCTTTAACAGAACGGAACGGCATAAGCTGCCGTTCAGCTTCTTCCCATTCATTTTTCGCGCGTTGCCAGCGGATTGCACCCTGAACCGCCAAAAACAAAGAAATAAAAAGACATGAAACTGCGGCAATCTGATAGCCCCTTTTCAGTATAACTTCTTTCCCTGATTCGGAAGGAAGCAAATTTGCCGGCAGCGCCTCCTGTTTTTGTCCTAAAACAGTTACAGCTTCCAGCTGCGCATTTAAAAATCCGGCAAACTGCTGAAATACTTCTATCGTCTCCAGAGGAACCGCTATAAGTAAAAAATCCTGCAACCCCGTTTCCCCTGTTTCCTCCCATCGTGCAGACAACTCTGCCGTATCGACAGTCTTTTCCTTCGGATCGGCTCTTAAAAAACCTGAATCCCTCAGGCGCAATAAAACCGCCTGATAATTCCCGGGGCCAAAAGGAACGTAACGACTGCCCTCCCAGCGCGCCCAGTTTTTCTGCTCCTGCTCTGTCATTAAAGGCAGCTTCACCGTCTGCAGATAAACCTGCCCGGAATCTAAAACAATCCTGAACCGCCCGATCCGTATTTTTTCTTCCTTCAGGATTGCCCGGAGCCAGTTTGCCATTTCCTCTGCATGGTTCAGGTACTTATATCCCTGCCAGGTTTTAGGAAGTTCATACTCCGAGGCTTTCCTGCCCTGACAAATCCTGACACAGGTTTCCGTAACCGTCAATACAACCGGTTCGCCAAAAAGCCTGTCCCGCATAATCTTTATGATATCCATCCCGGTACAGCCTCCGATCATAAAAACAAAGACCAGTACCAGTCGAGGATACGGGCAGAATAGAAAAAGCTGAGAACAGCGCCGGCACTGAGACAGGGACCGAAAGGAATCCGGCTCTTCCTGACCGCTTTATGCGTTATACACAGCATTAACGCCACTGTACCGCCAATCAGGAATGCCATGTACAGGGTAACAATTATACCCGGAATGCCTGTCCACAGTCCCAATACCCCGGCGTATTTTACATCTCCAAATCCCATCCCGCCTTTACTGAGAGCATAAATCAGGCCCAGCAGTCCGCTGCCGGTCAGAGCCCCCATTAAAGCTTCCTTCCAGACATGCCCGCTGACTCCGGTATACACAAGTCCTGCTATCAACAGCACAAGAAGAATCTCATCCAGAATAATCATTTGGCGAAAATCTACATACGCCTCTGTCAACAGACCAAAAATAAAAACTGAAACTAAAAAATAACTCAACACCTGAATTTTCACGGTAACTCTCCTTAAAACAAGAACTATAGTTTCCTGTCCATTGCCGTGAAAAGAAAATCTGGCTCAACGCGAAGCCTTTGCCACTCTTATCTTATAGTAGTAAATTGGCATACGCATACATAGTAATTATATCACTGAATTGATACCGGTGTATAGTTTCAATTGCAATAAGAGGGCGATTTTTCCAATTTTTCACAAAAAAAGTGGTAACCCGTTAAGGTTACCACTTAATGCAGGACATGAGGGGGTTGTCCTGACTCAAATTTCCGGAAAAACTATTAATCCCGATTTACTGTTATCAGTTCCCGTGTATTCTTACCAGTCAAGATTCTCCGCTTCCTGACGGCCTCTTCCGGTTAAGGAGTCCAACAGGATACGCTGTTCGATGTGAGCCGCCAGTTTCTTGGTGAATTTGACGGTATCCGGATTGACAGACATGCTGTCGATGCCGCTCTTGATCAGGAATTCACAGAATTCCGGATATACAGAGGGCGCCTGACCGCAGATGGAAACCGTCTTACCGGCTTTATGAGCCACTTCAATCAAATGACGGACCGCACGACGTACCGCCAGATTCCGTTCATCGTAGATGTGGGAAACGGTATCGTTATCACGGTCGCAACCCAGAATCAGCATGGTCAGATCGTTGGAGCCGATAGAATAACCGTCAACAAATTCGTTAAACTGATCGGCCAAAATGATATTGGACGGGATTTCAGCCATCAGCCAGACTTTAAAGTCTTTGCCCCGGGCCAGACCCTGCTCTGCCATAATGCCGGTTACCTTGCGGGCTTCGTCAATGTTGCGGCAGAACGGGATCATCACGTTCAGGTTCTTTAAGCCGAACTCTTCACGGACCTTCCGTACAGCCTGACATTCCAGTTTGAAAGCTTCAATATATTTCGGATCATAGTAACGGGAAGCGCCGCGCCAGCCTAACAAAGCAGACGGCTCAAAGGGTTCAAACTCGTCGCCGCCTTTCAGGTCGCGGTACTCGCTGGATTTGAAATCGCTGAAGCGGAGAGTAACCGGACGGGGCGCCATAGCCTGGCAGACCTGACGGATGCCTTCTGCCAGCTGATCAACCACTTTTTCCGGGTGACCGGTCTTGATCAGGTACAGCGGATGTTCATGGATGTAGGTAGTCCAGATAAATTCCTCACGCATCAGACCGATACCGTCGCAAGGCAGGGATGCGTATTTTTCCGCCAGTTCCGGATCGCCCAGGTTCATATAAATCTTCGTACCGGTTGGCGGGAAGAATTCCGCAGTTACGGTTGCGCCCGCAGCAGGCGCCGCTGCAGCCGGTTTGGCTTCTTCCAGGATACCTTCATATACAACGCCGTGGGTCGCGTCAACGGTAATATCCGCACCGTTCGCAATAGAAGCCGTAGCAGCAGCGCCCCGGCTCTTGCAGCCAACAATACAGGGAATCCCCAGTTCGCGGCTGACAATGGAAGCGTGGCAGGTCATACCGCCGCTGTCCGTAACGATTGCTTTTGCCTTTTTCATGGCAGGAACCCAGTCAGGAGCAGTCATTTCCGTAACCAGAATCTCGCCCTGCTTGAATTCATCAATCATGGACGGATCCAGAATGACATGCGCTTTGCCGGAAACCTGTCCGGGGCTTGCAGGCGCGCCTTTTACAATAACCTTTCTGTCCGTGGTAATCGCTCCCTTCTCTTCTGTCTTTGCAGTTTCTTTTGCTTTGCGGCGGCTCCATACGGTTTCCGGACGGGCCTGCAGGATCCAGATCTTGCCGTCCCGTTCATCAATGCCCCATTCCATATCCATATAGCAGCCATAATGTTTTTCAATTTTAATTGCGTAGCCTGCCAGTTCTTTAATCTGTTCGTCCGTCAGCTTCTGGGCTTCCCCTTCTTCCTTCGGGACGGGAACTTCTTCCACGTCTCCGCCGGGTTTGCGGATCAGTTTGATCTCCTGGGGATTCACTGTCTTTTCCAGAATTTCCAGTTTATCTTTGGAAACCAGGTAATCGTCCGGGGTAACGGTCCCCTGAACCACATATTCGCCCAGACCGTAAGCGCCTTCGATCAAAACGTTCTTGTCTTCGCCGTTTGCCACGTTAACCGTGAACATAACGCCCGCCGCTTTAGAATAAACCATCATCTGGATAACCGCGGACAACGCCACATCCAGATGGTCAAAGCCCTGTTTTTCACGGTAATATACCGCACGGTCGGTAAAGCAGGATGCGTAGCACTCCTTTACCTTCTGAATAATCATCTTGGCGCCCTGAACATTCAGGTAGGTATCCTGCTGACCTGCAAAACTGGCGTCTGGCAGATCTTCCGCAGTAGCACTGGACCGTACTGCTACATAAGGTTCTTTTTCACCGACTTTTTTCCCCAGTTCTTTATAGGCTTTGGTGATAGCCGCCTGCAGATCCTTGGGCATCTCTTCGTCCATGATGGCTTTGCGCAGTTTGGCACTGATATCACGCAACTGTGCCGTATTCTCCACGTCAGTGATCTGTCCGATCAGCGCAGCCATTTTTTCTTTAAGGCCGGTCTTTTCAATAAAATACCGATAGGCATACGCGGTAGTCGCATATCCGTAAGGCACCGGAACGTCTGTTTTGGCCGTCATTTCCCCCAAAGAGGAAGATTTTCCGCCAACGATAGCTACATCTTTGCGTTCCATCTGCTCAAACCACAATAAATACTCTTTTTCTTTCTCCATAATGTCTGCTCCTTTTTTAAAAATTTATTGTACGCAAAAAAAGAAATTATTCCCCTATTTAGTATATACTATACCACTATTTTTACAGATATTCAAGGAAGATTCTGTGAAATTTTGCTTGTGACAGCTGTACCGGAAAATCTATGAAGAAATGCCAGTTAAAAAAAAGAATAACGCCGGCATCATCCCTTCCCCGCCATACATATGGCAGGGGAATTTCACGGGCAAATGCCGGCGCCGTATTTAATTCGAAATAATTATAATATCAACACTCACATAACAAGTTTGGAAAGATCCCCTACACTGTTAACCAAATCTTTTACAAGACACAACAAAGACAAACGGTTATTCTTAATCGCCTCATCTTTATCCATAACCATGACGTCATCAAAGAATTTGTTAACCGGCGCGTTCAGTTCGCTGAGGATATTCAATGCCCCTTTATAATCACAGCGCACCATCAACGGTATCATCCCGGTATCCAGTTTCTTCACAACCGCGTACAAATCCTTTTCGGCCTGTTCGATAAACAGCCCATCATTAATCGGTACTTCTACCTCCGCCTTGCTGCTGAGGTTATTCACACGGGTTGCAGCCTGGATCATATCAGCCGCCTTGTCCCCTGCAACATATTCATTCAGCGCCTGCGCGCGCAGATACAGATCGTACAGATCGTTGTTGCGTTCGTCCGCCAGCACGGCATCAATCACATCGTAACGGATCTTCTGATCCAGCAGCAGATTGCGGAACCGCAGCCGGATAAACTCGATGATCTGCGTTGCCAGCTCTTTCACATCTTCCATCGGAACTTTCAGCAGCAAAATGGAAGCCCCCACAACCTTGGCCATGTCCATATGCTTCTGGCTGTCCAGCAGGATATTGATAATGCCCAGAGCCTGACGGCGCAGTGCGAAAGGATCCTGGGAACCGGTCGGCGCTTTGCCGCGGCTGAAGGTGGCCACAATATTGTCCACTTTATCCGCAATACTCAGGATCCGCCCAATTTCCGTCTTCGGCAGGATATCGCCCGCAAACCGGGGCAGGTACTGTTCAAAGATACCTTCGCAGACATCCGCTTTTTCTCCGTCCAGACGGGCATACTCCCGGCCCATGACACCCTGCAGTTCGGTAAATTCCGTAACCATGCCGGTAACCAGATCGCACTTGCTCAGTCTGGCCGCACGCTTCAGATCATCCAGCGGCACACGGCTCTGCTGTCCGAAATGGATCATCTCCACCAGCTTCTCCAAGCGCTGGCTCTTATCATACATATTGCCCAGGCCTTCCTGGAAAACAACGGTCTTGATCTTTTCTTCATAAGTTTCCAGTTTCTGTTTCCGGTCTTCGTTAAAGAAGAATTCCGCGTCACTGAGACGGGCCCGCAGCACCCGTTCATTTCCGTGGGTCACATTCTCCAGAAACGCCTTGCCGCCGTTACGTACGGCAATAAACTTATTCAGCAGTCTGCCGTCTTTGCCCCGCACCGGGAAATAGCGTTGATGGTCGCGCATCGGCGTGATAATGGCAGCTTCCGGCAGCGCCAGATACTTATCTTCAAATTTTCCGCACAACGGCGTGGGATACTCTACCAGATAATTGACTTCTTCCAGGAGGTCCGCCGCAATTTCAATCTCGCCGCCTTCTTCCCGGGCCAATTCGGTAATCTGCTGCCGGATCATCTCCCGGCGTTTATCCTGATCGGCGATGACAAAATTCTCTTCCAATATTTTTACATAGTCATCCGCAACAGGAATTTCAATCTGTTTGTTGCTCAGGAAACGATGACCCATGGTGTACCGGTCAGACCGGATATCCGTAATGGAAACAGGCACCACTTCCGTACCAAACAGTGCTACCAACCAGCGGATGGGGCGCAGGAACCGGAAATCGAAATCTGCCCAGCGCATATGGTTGGGGAACGGAATGTTGGTCAGGATCTCCTGCAGCACATGCGGCAACAGTTCTGCCGTAGCCCGGCCCTGAATGTGCTTCACAGCATAAATGTAATTATCTTTTACAACCAGATCCTTTACATCCACGCCTTTGCCCCGGGCAAACCCCTGGGCCGCTTTGGTTGGTTCGCCGTCTTTAAACGCAATATTTACAGCCGGGCCCTTAAATTCTTCCGTGCTGTCTGCCTGGGTCTCTTCCACTCCGCTGACCAGCACGGCCAGACGACGGGGCGTTCCCAACACGGTTACATCAGCAAACGGCACACGGGCGTCCTGTAACTTTTTCAGGGACAGGGTTTTTAAATCTTTTAAAATGTTCGGCATATAATTCGCCGGCAGTTCTTCCGTTCCGATTTCAAACAATAATTTTTTCATTATTTGTTTCCTCCCTTCAGCAGCGGGAAGCCCATTTTTTCCCTTTGTTCCACATACGCTTTGGCACACAGACGGGCCAGCCGGCGAACACGGCCGATATACGCGGCCCGTTCGCTGACACTGATGGCGCCTCGGCTGTCCAGCAGATTGAATGTGTGGGAGCACTTCAGAACATAATCATAAGCCGGACGGATATTGCCTGTTTCCACAATCCGTTCCGCTTCTTTTTCAAACTTTTCGAACATGTCGAAGAGCATGTCGGTATCCGCCAGCTGGAAGGAATACCAGCTCTGTTCCACTTCGTTGTCGTGGAATACGTCGCCGTAGGTTACGTCGCCGACCCACTTCACATCATACACATTTTCCACGCCCTGGATGTACATGGCGATACGTTCCAGACCGTACGTGATTTCCACGGCAACCGGTTTGATATCCAGACTGCCGACCTGCTGGAAATAGGTAAACTGGGTGATTTCCATACCGTCCAGCCAGACTTCCCAGCCAAGGCCCCAGGCGCCTAATGTGGGAGATTCCCAGTTGTCTTCTACGAAACGGATGTCGTGTTCTTCCGCTTTAAATCCTAACGCGGCCAGACTCAGCAGATACAGGTCCTGAATGTTGGCCGGAGACGGTTTGATAATGACCTGATACTGATGATGC
>JAEEGG010018155.1_pt1 | contig 14364 bp, 9 predicted proteins | sample 9134161 | NCBI WGS metagenome assembly JAEEGG01 (sample SAMN16246543, study PRJNA631951) | gut metagenome | biome: gut microbiome; feature: rumen; material: CR-attached | host: Bos | place: Iran: Karaj | collected 2018-10
GGTGTTCCGCGAGACGCCCGTGGACGAAACGGCGGGCGCCGCGTTCGGCATCTCCCTCGCGCGCAACGAGACGGAGCCTCTGCAGCTCGCCGTGCGCACGGCGCGCGCCGTTGCCGACCTCACGGCGCAGGTGGAGCTGCCTGCGCCGCTGAAGGTCGAGGTGGGACGCGTGCGCCACGTGCCCGTGGACCATCCCACGTCGTACTACAGCTGCACCACGCCCGCATGGGAGCTGCGCTATCCGCGGAACGCCGGCTCCTCCGACGGCTGGAGCGGCTGGTGGCCGGACCCGATCGACCCCGTGGTGGGCGGCCCGGCCCCGGCGAACGAGACGCAGCCGTTCTGGATCAACGTGACGGCGGGCGCCGACGTGCCGCCCGGCACGTACAAGGGGAAGATCACGTGGATGGCGGACGGCGCGGCGGTGCGCACCGACGCGTTCTCGGTGAAGGTGTGGAACTTCGCGCTTGAAGCGCGGCCGTCTTTCCCCGCGATCTACGACCTGCGCGTCGGCGACCGGTGGAAGGTCCTCGGCGCGACGCCCGCCGAGCGGCGCGAGAGGCTGTGGGCGTTGCTTGCGGAGAAGAAGTGCTGCCCGGACCGTCTGGGCGTCGAGGTGAAGTTCGCGAAGGGTGCGGACGGCACGGTGACGGCCGACTTCACGGAGTACGACGCCGTCGCCGCGCGCTACTTCGACCACTACCGCTTCCCCGTCTCCTACATGCCGGGCTGCTTCTACTGCTTTGGCTGGGCGATGCCGCCGAAGCCGTTCCTCGGCGAGAATCCATACGAGGGGGCGTGGCCGTACGAGGGCGCGGACTGGACGAAGCTGCGCCCGGCCTACAAGAACCTCTACCAGCAGGCGCTGCGCCTCTACTGGAACCACGTCAAGGAGAAGGGATGGGCGCAAAAGCTCGTCCTCTACATCTCAGACGAGCCGCACTTCCACCGCGCGAACGTGGTCCAGCAGATGAAGGCGTGCTGCGCGATGATCCACGAAGTCGACCCGAAGATCCAGATATACTCGAGCACGTGGCGGCACTGCCCCGCCTGGAACGACGCGCTCGACGTGTGGGGCGTGGGGCACTACGGCTGCTTCCCCGTGGACGAGATGCGGGCGCGCGTGAAGGCGGGAAGCCGGATATGGTGGACGACGGACGGGCAGATGTGCACGGACACGCCGTACTGCGCGGTGGAGCGCCTGCTGCCGCACTACGCGCGCGCGTTCGGCGCGGACGCCTACGAGTTCTGGGGCTGCACGTGGCTCACCTACGATCCGTGGAAGTTCGGCTGGCACGCCTACATACGCCAGTCGGACACTCCCGGCAAGACGTACTGGGTGCGCTATCCGGCGGGCGACGGCTTCCTCATCTATCCGCCGCGCGACGGAGGAGCGAAGCCCGTGTCGACCATCCGCCTCGAGGCGGCGCGCGACGGCGTGGAGGACTACAACTACCTCGTGCTGCTGGAGCGCCTGGCGGCGGAGAAGGGACCGCGCTCGGCGGAGGCGGCGCGGCTCGTGGACGAGCTTCGCGCGCTCGTCGCGATCCCGAACGCGGGCGGACGCTACTCCACGCGCATCCTGCCGGAGCCAGAGAAGCTGGCGTCACTGCGCCTGCGCGCCGGCGAGCTGCTCGCGGGAAGTGACGCCCGGCCGGCGCTTTCTCGCAGGTTCGGTACATCATCTCACGAACACCGTAAGTCCGCCGCGCTGGATTGAGGCCCTTGTGCCGTCTTTGGAGACGCTCACGACGCAGCCCTTCAAGTCGAGGGACTTTGGCGCGAAGTGAAAGTACCAGCGCGGGAGATTGGCATGGTAGGGACGGCTCTCCGAGCCGTCCGCAATGATGCGCCGTTGATGTTGCGGTGGCGCTTCATTGCGGCGCGCTCGGCGAGCGCGCCCTACCATTCGTTGCATCGGTTGGCGAGGTGTCTTCAATCTGGTGCCAATGCCAATGTTGCCAGTTTCCAATTGGGCATTGGCCACTGGAACTGGATACTGGCAACAATGGCAACATTCCCATGCGCTCGTCAGAGCGGGCCATCTTGCGCCGTGCGCCAAGTTATGGTATCATTGTTTGTGAACAAATGCTAATCAGAGTACGGAGCAGAATGACGATGAAGACCAGGAAGACTCTTTGCGGAACGGTTCTTGCCAAGATCGGCATGGCAGCGCTTGCGGCGTCTGTAGCATGTGCGGTCACGGCCGACGGGGACGCGCCTCGCCGCCCGATGGTGCTGATGGTGATGTTCGACGGCATGCGCGCCGACGCGGTCGAGGCCGCCGACATGCCGAACATCGCGAAGCTGAGAAGCGGCACGTGGCAGGCGGGCTACCGCTGCGCGTGGAGCCTGACCGGCCAGACAGAGCCTGTGGCGGCGCCCAACAGCGCGCCGAACCACGTCTCCATCGCCACGGGCGTGTTGGCCGCGAAGCACGGCGTGAGCGCGAACGGCCAGACCGCGAACGGCAATTACGCGCAGTACCCCACATGGCTGAAGCGCGTCGTCGACGCGAAGGCCGGCGCGAAGGCGCAGTTCGTCTATTCGTGGGGCGAAGACGCAGGGCTTGGTCCGGCGGATGGCGTCACGTTCCTCAACAACGGCGACGAGGGGAACGCGACTGCGCTTGCGGAGCTGCTCGCCTCCGAGAACGCCCCCGATGCTACGCTCTACTTCATCGACATGCCGGACGCCGGCGGACACGGCAGCGGCTTCTATCCGCATTCGGCCGCCTACCTCGAGGCCCTCAGCACTTCGGACGGCTACCTCGGCGGCTGCCTCGACGCGATTAGCTCGCGCCCGACCTTCGACGAGGAGGACTGGCTCATCCTGGTCACGTCAGACCACGGCGGCTACGCGAAGGCGCACGGGCAGACGACAGGGCGGCAGGCGCACACAGTGCCTGTGATCCTCGTGGGGCGCGACATCACGCCCGGCCGTCTGCCTGGGCTGCCGTACAACTTCGACATCACCGCATCCGCACTCGCCCACTTCGGGATCGATCCCGTGGCCGCGGGGCTCGACGCGGCGCTGCGCGACCATGCGGCCGTAACCGACATCGCGCGGCGCCTGAGCGACGGCCTCAGCGTCTATATGCCGTTCAATGAATCAGCCACGGCAAATGCCGTACAGGATTCCGAAGTCGTCCCGACGGTCACCGGCTCGCCGGCCATAACCGGAAATGGATTTGTGGACAAATATCTCAACATTCCATCGGGGAGCTACGTGCGGCTGGGCGGCACGGAGGCGCTGACGTTCGAGGGCGGCGACAAGAGCTTCACGGTGATGATCTGGGTGAAGATGGGCGCCCAGACGGGTGATTCGGCGATCTTCGGAAACGAGGACTGGAGCAGAGGCATCAACAAAGGCGTGCTCCTCTGCGCCGCGCGCAAGCAGGATTCTTCGACGGCAGGCGTCGTACTCAATGTCGGCTCAGGCTCCGATCGGCAATACAACGGCACATTCGACTACGAGGCTTCTGACCGCTGGACGCTCTACGTCGTCACGCGCTCCGACGAAGGTGTGATCACGACCTATCAGGGGCGGAGCGACGGAACCCTCAACTGGGCGTCGGCTCCCTTCGACGCATTCGTGCTCAAAAGCGGCTATCCGTTCTGCATCGGCCAGGACGGCACGGGCAACTATGGGAAGAAGTTCGTGGGCGGCGTGGACGACTTCGCGCTCTGGACGCGCTCCCTGACGCATGAGGAGATCCGCAGCATCTACTCGCACGGCCGCTCGGGAATGTGCCTCGGCGACATGCTGACGATCGACGCGAACGATGCCCCCACGCTTTCGGTGACCGCGAACGACGGCGAAACGGTGTCGCTCGCTTTCGGAGGACGGCGCACGCGGAACCTCCATCTGTGCGTAGCCTCTGGCGCGGCGGACTGCGAGGGCGACAAGCATGCCTGGACCCAGTTCGAGACGGTCGCCGAGATCGCCCCCGAAACGGCCACCTACGACTACGCGATTCCGCAGGCGTTCAAGGATTCCGGAGCGAAATTCCGCTTCTTCCTCCTTCAGACTGATTCGCTTCCTTACGCGCGAGAAGTCGCCTACGCGCATTCGCAGGGCGGCTCTCACATCGACACCGGCATCGCGCCTCGCCGCGATCTAACTGCCACTTTCGACCTGCTGCTCACCGAGGCCAACGGCACGTGGGACTGGATGTTCGGCGCCATGGGCACCGGCGACAAGAAGTCAAACTTCGGCCTTGCCCGCCTTACCTCCAACGGCTTCTGGCACATGGAAGTCTCGGGAAACAACGACAGGCCATTCGAATGCACTCTCAACGAGCGGCACCATGCGACGTTCTCGCCGGTCTTGTTTACAGCGGACGACAATCGTCACGCTTCCGGTCTCGTCGCGACGTCATTCATCGAAAGCGGCTGGACGATCAACCTCTACCGCAACTTGAAGATGGGTGCCGCGTATGACCAGACGATGAAGGGCAGGTACTACTCTTTCAAGCTCGCCACGCCCCTCTGCACCGTGCGCGAGTTCGTTCCTGCGGTGGCGGAAGACGACACGGTGGGCCTCTTCGACGCCGTTACGGGGCGTTTCTACGCGAGTGCGGGCGATGCGCTCACTGCGGGCGAAGACTGCGACGCTGCACGCTGCGGATGGGTGCGCGCCACCAGCGAGACCCTGAGCGCCGGCAGCAACGTGCCTTTGACCGCTCTCTGGACTGGCGCGGGAGACAATGCGGCGGATCTCGCCGATCCCGGGAACTGGGTGTGCAGGAATCTCGTCGGCGATGTGCTTGACGGCGCCGTTCCCACAGAAGACACCGCCGCCACCGTCGCGGGCGAAGCGGCCTTCGCAGTGCCTGCGGGAACGTCTTTCGTATGTAAGTCGCTCACATTCGACGGCGTTCTACTGACCGCTGACGTCGACTTGCGCGGCCTTGACCTCGGTCTCGTCACCGGCGCATCGACGATCGACCTTCAGGGCAGGAATCTCATTTTCGCGAAAATCGACACCGCCGCGTTCACGGTCACCGACACTTCGACGGACGCGGAGCATCCGGGCGTGCTGCACGTCGAGATCGGTGCGGGAATAGACTGCGCCAACCAGAATCTGCAGATCGACGGCAACCTCCGCCTGGTCAAGGAGGGCGAAGGCGTTCTGACTGCCATGAAGGCCGGCCAGACGTACAGCGGCGGTACGCGCGTCGCGGCGGGCGGCGTCAAGTTCGGCGTCACCAGCGTGGACATGCCTTTCGGCGCCAAGGGAACGACAATTGAAGTCGCGGCAGGCGCGTACGCAGACGCCTGGAGCCGTAACATCAATGAATACGCCTACCGTCTGGAGGGCGGAAAACTGATCAACACCCGCAACATCGCCGTAGGGGACATGATCTCGTCCGTCGGCAACATCACTCTCAGCGCCGATTCGGAGATGCCGTTCGACACGCAGAATTCTGTCTCGGCCGACAAGATAATCGTCAACGGCTCCGTGTGGGACCTCGGCGGCCACACGCTCACCATCGTGTTTCAGGGCAAGGATCCCGACCTCTGGTTCAGCAGCAACGGCAACAGAACGGGAGCGGCCAAACTCATTCTCAAGAACGGCACTGTGAAGACGCAGGGCAACGGCTGGTTCCACGACCTCAACACCGATGGCATTGAGGGCGGCAGCTACGATTTTGCGTCGATCCTGCGCCACTATGGCACCTCCACGGTGAGCAACCTTACGATACGCACGACGAGCGACGTGGTAGGGGGCGATGGAGTATACCGCGTCTATGGCACCTTCACGCCGCTTTCGCCCTACTGCAATAACGTGCTGATGCTCGACGGCTCCACGATCGACCTCTCCTCGAAGACGGGGGCGTGGTCGGCCACTTTCGTGAACAGCGACAACACCAGGAACACGACGTTCGACGAGGGCGCGTGCGTCACGATCGATCTGCATGGCCGAAGCGACCTTGCAGAGCTTGCGAAGTCCGACAATCCCTACGTCATCACGTGGAGCGCCGCGCCGGATCCGACGGTTAAGCTGGTGCCGGACAATGAGACCGCAAGCGCGTCCTTCTACATTGTGCCCGACGAGACGGGCGCAAAGCTGGTGCGCCGGCAGGGCACGCAGATCATCGTCAGGTGATCGGTCCGAAATCGCGGGGGGCACTCCCCTCGGCACTGGCATTGTGCGCGTCGCAATTTTTTCACGGGGGGCACTTTCATTCCGCCGCATATTTTGATATAATATACATTCCTTCGCCCAAAGACGGGGAAGGCACGGCAGAAAACCGCGATCAGAAACAAACCTAAACAAGTTCATAATTACATGGCCATTCGCAAACCCACGATGCCGGCCGAGAAGTCGAGCGTGTTCGCCGACTTCCTCAAGGAGCAGGCATCTTCGCAGGACCAGCAGTTCAAGCCCGGTTCCATTATCGAGGGAACCGTTTCCTCAATCAAAGACGGCGACGTGTTCGTCGACATCGGCTACAAGAGCGAGGGCATCGTCTCCCGCGACGAGTTCGGCGCCGATGCCGAAGTGAAGCCCGGCCTCAAGTTCCAGGTGATGCTCCAGCAGCTCGAAGACGACAAGACCGGCATGGTGCGCCTTTCCAAGAAGGCGGCCGACGACCTCATCCGCTGGCAGAAGGTGCTCGAGCAGTACACCGAGGGGTGCATCGCCAAGGGCACGATCCGCAGCGCGGTGCGCGGCGGCCTGCTCGTTGACGTCGACGGCGTGGAGGCGTTCCTCCCCGGCAGCCAGGTGGACGTGTCGCCCACGCGCGACCTCACGCCCTACATCAACCAGACCTACGATTTCAAGGTCATCAAGATCGACAACAGCCGCAAGAACATCATCGTGAGCCGCCGCGAGCTCATCGAGGGCATGATGGCCGAGAAGAAGGCCGAGCTGCTCGCGAGCCTGCAGAAGGGCGAGGTGCGCAAGGGCCATGTGAAGAACATCACCGACTTCGGCGCGTTCATCGACCTCGACGGCATCGACGGCCTCCTCCACATCACCGACATGAGCTGGGGCCGCGTGAAGCACCCGAGCGAACTGCTCAAGGTCGGCCAGGAGCTCGACGTGATGGTGCTCGACGTGGACCGCGACAAGGAGCGCATCTCCCTCGGCCTCAAGCAGATGACCGAGAATCCCTGGACCACCATCACCGAGCAGTTCCCCGTGAACAGCCGCGTGAAGGGCAAGGTGGTGAACCTCGCCGCATACGGCGCGTTCGTGGAGATTGCTCCCGGCATCGAGGGCCTCGTTCACATCAGCGAGTTCAGCTGGACCAAGCACGTCACGCGCGCGAGCGACATGCTCAACGTCGGCGACGAGATCACCGTGCAGATCCTCTCCGTCGACGCCGAGAACCAGAAGATCGCGCTCGGCATCCGCCAGACGCAGGAGAACCCCTGGGACAGCGTCACCGACCGCTACCCGGTCGGCAGCCGCGTGAAGGGCAAGGTGCGCAACTTCACCGCCTACGGCGCCTTTGTGGAGCTCGAGGAGGGAATCGACGGCATGATCCACGTCACGGACATGAGCTGGACGCGCCGCCCGAACCATCCCACCGAGTGCCTCAAGAAGGGCGAAGAGGTGGAGGCGATCGTGCTCGAGGTCAACCCCAAGGACCAGCGCATCTCCCTCGGCCTCAAGCAGGCGCAGACCGACCCCTGGGCGGACATCGCCTCCAAGTATCCCGTCGGCTCGATCGTCAAGGGCAAGGTGTCCAAGGCCGCGTCGTTCGGCGCGTTCATCGAGCTCGAGGACGGCGTGGACGGCCTGGTGCACATCTCGCAGATCAGCGACCAGCATGTGGACAAGGTCAAGGACGCGCTTCAGCCTGGTCAGGAGGTCGAGGCCCGCGTGATCAAGGTGGATCGCGCCGAGCGCCGCATCGGCCTTTCGATCAAGGCCGTGAACATGTCGGAGGAAGAGGTCAAGGCCCTCGAGGACGAGGCCGCCGACTCCTCCACCCTCACCGGCTCCAGCTCCGGCTCGCTCTCCGGCGAGCAGCTCGGTTCGCTCGGCGCGGCGTTCGACGACGCGTTCGGCAACGTGGAGTGGCAGCCTGGCGAGGCTGACGAAAAGTAAAGACTTAAAGAAAGGGAACTCAAAATGTCCAGAGTCTGCGAAATCTGCGGGAAGGGTCCGTCGGCCGGTAGGTCGATCGTGCGCAAGGGCTCACCGAAGTACAAGGGCGGCATCGGTCTGCACACGACCGGCATCACGAAGCGCCGCTTCCTTCCGAACCTCCAGACCGTGCGCGTCACCGACGGCAAGGGCAACACCTGCCGCAAGCGCATCTGCACGCGCTGCCTGAAGTCCGGCAAGGTCACAAAGGCCTAAGAAACAGGTTCTTTGCAAAAAAGAAAAAGACAGTCGGTGCTTGCGCATCGGCTGTCTTTTTTTTATAATATAGGCAATTACTTTTTCCAGGCACGGAGGCTTCATGAACGAAGAAGACAACAAAGAGCTTGAGAGCGCGTCCACAGGATTCGGCGACGACGAGACCGGAACCGAGATCCGCGACACGGACATCGTGTTCGACTGTCCGCACTGCGGCCACAACCTCGCGATCGACTATCGCGGCGCGGGGCTGCAGATAGAATGCGTCAACTGCGGCGAGAGCGTGCTCGTGCCGATTCCCGATGGCATGAAGATCGACGACCTCGACATCGAGCCCGGCGAGATACTCAAGCAGCTCTTCGCCACGCGTCGCAACCTGCAGCGCGCCGAGAAGAGAGTGGAGGCGCTTGAGGAGGAGCTTCGCCAGATGACGACGCAGCGCGACGCCCTGCAGGACTCGGTGGCGTTCGCCAAGACGCGCCTTGCCGACCTCCGGGTGATGTGCCGCCAGCAGGCCGAGGGGCAGGAGCGCACGGCGGCGATGCTCGACCGCATCGTTGCCGACTTCGACGCAGGCGCCCAGGCCGGCGAAGAAAGCGTACCCGTCATTTGATGAGCAGCCGATTCCATTCAAGGTTCGTCAACGCGCTCACGTTCTCGCGCGTGCCGCTGATATTCGCCTTCATGGTCTGCGCGGTGTTTGGCCATCGCGCAGCCTGCGCGTGCACGAAGACGTGGCTTTCCGTGGCGGCGTGCGTGCTCATGGGCCTGGCGGGTGTCACCGATCTCGCCGACGGCAAGCTGGCGCGCAGGTGGGGCGTGGTCTCCGCCTTCGGCAAGCTCGCCGATCCGCTGATGGACAAGGTGTTCTTCATCGTGAGCTTCCCCACGCTCCTGTGGCTCATAGGCGCCCAGGGCGACAATCCCGCGCACGCCGTCATCATGCTTGTGTTCACGGTGCTCTACATCCTGCGCGACCAGTGGGTCACATTCCTCCGCGCTGTCGCGGCCGCTTACCATGCCGACGTCAGCGCCATGTGGCTCGGGAAGGTGCGTACGGCCCTCTCGTTCCCGGCGGCAGGCTACATCTACTTCTACCTCGCGTTCCACCATCTGCTGCCCGAGGCGTGGGCGGCGCCAGTCCTCTGGAGCGTGTACGCGGTGGAGCTCTTCCTCATCTGCCTCAACGTGTACTCGTGCGCGGTGTACACAAAGGCGTACTGGCCGTACATGGTGCGCGCGATGGAGGCGAAATGAGCGCGTTTCCGCTTGACTTTGGGCTATGGATAGTCCATAATCTTACCACAACAAATCCCGAATAAGGAGTTCGTCCAAATGCAGAACCAGGAAGTCTACGACAAGGTGCTGGCCGAGTTCGCGGCCAAGTTCGGCGGCAAGCCGGAAAAGGTCGCCTACGCGCCAGGGCGCATCGAGGTGCTCGGCAACCACACCGACTACAACGAAGGCTACGTCTTCTCGGCGGCCATCGACAAGGGCACGTTCTTCGCCGCGTCGCCGGCGGAAGACGACACCGTCACCCTCGTCGCGCTCGACATCAACGGCGGCGAGACGTATTCGTGCAAGCTCGCCGACGTCAAGAAGGTTGAGAGCGGCTCCACTTGGGCGAACTACCCGCTCGGCACTTTCAACTGGCTCTTCGACGGCGAGCCCGCCAAGGCCGGCAAGGGCTTCAAGGCCGTGTTCGGCGGCAACATCCCGCTCGGCGCGGGCCTCAGCTCGTCCGCCGCCCTCGAGATGTCCACAGTGCTCGCGCTTGCGGCGATCTACGGCATCGAGAAGGACAAGACGACTCTCGCCAAGATCGGACAGAAGGCCGAGCACACATTCGCCGGCTGCCCCTGCGGCCTCCTCGACCAGGCGTCGTCCCTCTACGGCAAGGAGGGCTCGCTCGTGAAGAGCGACTTCCGCTACTGCCAGTTCGAGAACGTCGACCTCGGCCCCACCGTCGCGTTCATGATGGTGAAGTCGAACGCCAAGCACGCGCTTGTCGACGGCGCGTACGCCTCGCGCCGCCAGGCCTGCGAGGACGCCGCCAAGTACTTCGCGGGCGTCCTTAAGCATCCCGTCACCCACCTGCGCGACGTCTCGTGCGCCGAGTGGATCCTCTACCGCGGCGGACTTTCCGAGACCACGGCCAAGCGCGCCATCCACCCGATCGGCGAAGACGAGCGCGTCCTCACCGGCGCCGCCCTCCTCGAGAAGGGCGACCTTGCCGGGTTCGGCTCGCTCATGTTCGACTCGCACGAATCGAGCCGCAACTGGTTCGAGAACTCCTGCGAGGAGCTCGACACGATCGTCGATGCCGCCAAGGCCATCCCCGAAGTGCTCGGCGCGCGCCTCTCCGGCGGCGGGTTCGGCGGCAGCTGCTGCCTGCTCGTGAAGCCCGAGGCGGCGGACAAGATCGCGGCCGCCATCACGGCCGCCTACAAGACGGCCTACGGCGACGAGCCCACATGCGCTCTCATCAAGCCCAGCGCGGGCGCGCATCTGGTATAACGAATAGGTTATAGTGAATAGTGAATAGTTTTTCAACAACTCAAAAAGGAAACAGCAATGAGTGACAATCAGCAGAAGAGCATAAACTGGGTGGCCGTCTTCACGATGTTCGCCCTCTACGGCATGATTTCGTTTGTTACGAATCTCGCCGCGCCTATGGGCAACGTGTGGGTGCTCCAGAAGGGCATCGACGGCAAGGCTGCGCTCGGCATGATGGGTAACATGATGAACTTCCTCGCCTACCTCTTCATGGGAATCCCGGCGGGCAAGATGCTAACCAAGTGCGGCTACAAGAAGACGGCGCTGATCGCCATCGCCACGGGATTCGTGGGCGTGGCAATCCAGTTCCTGTCGGGCCTAGTCCCGCCTGCCGCTGACGGCAACGCGGTTGGTCCGTTCTGCGTGTATCTGCTCGGCGCGTTCGTGTGCGGCTTCTCCGTGTGCATGCTGAACATGGTGGTGAACCCGATGCTGAACCTCCTCGGAGGCGGCGGCAACAAGGGCAACCAGCTCAACCTGATCGGCACCACGTTCAACTCGCTCTGCGGCACGCTCACCCCCATGCTCGTTGGCGCGCTCGTGGGCGAAGTGACGAAGGCCACTAAAGTGGCCGACGTCAACCTCGTGATGTACATTGCGCTTGGCGTCTTCGCGCTCGCGTTCGTCATCCTCCAGTTCATCAAGATTGAGAACCCCGAGGCCACTTCCACGACCGAGGACATCCCGGTCTTTGCTCCGCTCAAGTACCGTCACTGCCTGCTCGGCGTCATCGCGATCTTCATGTACGTTGGCATCGAGGTCGGCATTCCCGGCACAATGAACATCTGGCTCGCGGCGAACGGCGGCGAACTCTCCAAGCTCGGCGCGGCCAAGCCTGCAGCCGTTGCTGGTGGCGTCGTTGGCATCTACTGGCTGCTGATGTTGGTGGGCCGCACGATCGGCGCCTTCATCGGCGGCAAGGTTTCCTCGCGCCTGATGATGATCGTCACCACCGTGACCGCCATCGTGCTCATCCTTATTGGCACGCAGACCACCGGCGCGTCCGTTAAGATGCCCGTGTACACCATCAAGGAAGGTTTCGCCATGGCGCAGGTGCCGCTCACCGCGCTTCTCTTCGCGCTCTGCGGCCTCTGCACTTCGATCATGTGGCCCAGCACCTTCAACCTCGCCACCGAGAAGCTCGGCAAGTACACCGCCGCGGCCTCCGGTCTCTTCATGGTGATGGTGGTTGGCGGCGGCATTCTCCCGCTCGTGCAGAATCACATTGCCGATGCTCTCGCCTCTGGCACGCGCGACGCCGCGGGCGCCGTGACGGACGCGGCGAAGTTCACGTCCGCCTTCATGTGGGCCTACATCGTTCCCGTCATCGGCCTTGCCTACATGTTCGTCTATGCGGCCTTCTTCTCGAAGGTTCCGAAAGACTTCAAGGTTGACTGATCCTGAACGCGCATAGCTCAAAGGCATGCGCCATCGACGAGAAGCCGCCCGCGTTTTGTGGGCGGCTTTTCGTCAAATTGGAAGGAGCTGCGACATGAAGAGAATCGTCCTGATCGCGTCGCTCGCCGCGCTGTGCGGCGGCGTTCTGCACGCGGCCGAGGCCGCGTCGCGCGCGTTTCTGCTTCAGGTGGAGAACTCCGGCGAACGCGCTGTGCGCTACTACGCGAGCCACCCGATAGACGCCGTGGACACCAACGCCGAACACGCCGTTGTCATCGTCCATGGACTTAACGGTGGCACTCAGGACGGCGCATGGCGCATTCGCCAGATCGCTGCTGCGTATGGCCGCGACATCTCGCGCGTCTATTTCGTCGCTCCCTGCATGCTCGTTGAGAAGCTGCTCAAGCCGGAGGAGCTATCGAAGATAGTCTATTGGGAGAGCGGCCGGTGGCAGGCCGGCGGCGATTCTCCCGTCGCGAAGGGATTCTCGTCGTACGACGTTCTGGACAGGATATTCGAGCGCCTCAATGACGCGAAGCTCTACCCGCGCCTGAAGTCCGTGCTGTTCTGTGGCTACTCCGCAGGCGGACAGGTGATGAGCCGCTACATGGCCACAAGCCAGATACGTCCGCGCGATGGGTTGTTGCTCAACTTTGCCGCCGGCGCACCGTCCACGTGGCTCTTCTACACGCAGAACGCGCGCTGGCACTACGGCCTCAACCGAAAGACGAACCGCTACGCCTCGCGCCTCAGCGACGAGGATATCTTGCGCAATGTTGCGGGCCGCTACTGCCTCGCCTTCTGCGGCACCAAGGATACTGCCGAAGCTGCGCTTGACATGAAGAAGGGCGCCATGGCTCAGGGTCCGAACAGATACCAGCGCTTCCTCAACTTCAGGAAACACGTGGCCACCTTCCCCGAGCTGCGCAACTCCTTCACTTTTCTGGAACTCAAGGACAAGAAGCACGGCGGACAGTGCTACGACAGCGACGCGTTCGTGAAGCTCATGTTCGGCGAGCGCGGCAAGCCCAATGTCACAGAACCTATTTCTGGGAGAACGGGCTTCCAGCCCGTTCCGAACGGGCAAGATGCCCGTTCTCCCAGTCCATCCGACTACTCGGCGCGTCTTGTCGTTGAGCTCAAATGATCAGCCCAGTCGGTTGTGAACCGCCCAGTAGCCACTCTGGGCACATCCGGTAGGGCGGCCTGTCCCCAGACCGCCGCAATGCCGGGCCCCCGTCAGGCACCTGCCGGGCGATTCCATCTGCAATGCTGGGCGGCTGATCCAAGTCCCGGACGTCTCGGAGGTCCTGGAGGTCCCGTCAGCCACGCCCGGCACCCCAGGCACTCCAATGCTATTTGCATTTGCTTCACATTCGCCTCACAAAGAATTGACACTTGTTTCATTGCCTTTCACGCATGCCTTGCGCTATCATCTAGGCATCGGCGCGCAGTGTCGCCGCAGCTGAAAGGAGATGAACCAGATGAAGCGTAAAGCCCAGCAGCCAGTCACCGCCCAAGGCGAGCTTGTGAAGTATGCCCAGCAGGGAATGCCTCAACTTGAGGTATGGCTTGAAGGGGAGACCATTTGGCTAACGCAGAAGCAGATGGCGGAGTTGTTTGGATGCACACTTGAGAATGTCGTCTTGCACCTCAAGAACATCTATGCTGAGGAAGAGTTGGTAGAGGTGGCAACTACTAAGGATTTCTTAGTAGTTCGGATTGAGGGGAAGCGTAGAGTCTCTCGCAGTGTCAGGCATTACAACCTTGATGCAATAATATCTGTGGGTTATCGAGTGAACTCCAAGCGCGGCGTTAAGTTCCGCCAATGGGCTACGTCTGTGCTGAAGGAGTATTTGCTTCGTGGCCTTGTGCGTGATCGGCGGATCGGCAAGCTCGAAAAGCGCATGACGGCCGCCGAGCGTTCGATTGACTCGATCATCTACACCCTCATGCCGCCTTTGACGGCGGCCCGCACTCCGATAGGCTTCGGGCAGGATGGTGATAACTCCTGAAAATGTTGCCAATGTTGCCAATATCCAATTCCAATGGCCAATGACCAATTGGGGATTGGCAACATTGGCACTG
>JAEEGG010018157.1_pt1 | contig 14363 bp, 9 predicted proteins | sample 9134161 | NCBI WGS metagenome assembly JAEEGG01 (sample SAMN16246543, study PRJNA631951) | gut metagenome | biome: gut microbiome; feature: rumen; material: CR-attached | host: Bos | place: Iran: Karaj | collected 2018-10
GTAGGTGATTATGACAAGAACTCCGTCGTGCTGCTTGATGGAGAGAACGAAATCGAACTTTGGTCACCTGAATCAGTTGTTAATAGTTGGGAAGAAACGACCATCGACCTCACCGCATACATGGGCCTGACCATCAGCCTCGCCTTCAAGTACGAAGGCAACAATGCCCATGGTTGGTATGTTGACGATGTGGAGGTTACTATGATGAAGACCTTCACCAAGCACATCATCGGTTACGCCTCTGGCGAAGAAGGCAGCAACGGCAACAACTACTACCTCATCGCCTCGCCTTTGGCCGATGACGTCGCTCCTACCACTGTGGGCGGCATGATTACCGACGAATACGGCACAGATGTCACTCCCGCTACCAGCACCTACGACCTCTATAGCTTCGACGAAGCCGAAGATTTGGAATGGCAGAACTACAGAGCAGCCAGCAACTTCAACTTGGTCAACGGCCAAGGTTACCTCTATGCCAGCAAGAACGGCACCGACCTCACCTTCACCGGCACGCCTTACAGTGGCGACACCAAAGAAGTGACCCTCCAAATGACCGAAAACGAAGACGCCGACTTCCAAGGCTGGAACCTCGTGGGTAACCCCTTCACAGATTTAGCCTACATCGACCGTCCCTTCTATAGAATGGATGCTACTGGCACTCGCGTCTTGGCAGAGGAGCAAACTGGTGCTATCCAAGTTATGGAAGGTGTCTTCGTCATCGCTACCGAAGATGAAGAGCACATGGAATTCTCCACCGTGGCTCCTAATAATGATAATAAGGGACTTGTCCTCAATCTCAGCCAGGGCCGTGGCAACACCATCGACCGCGCCATCGTCGGCATCGGCCAAGGCCACACACTGCCCAAGTTCATGTTTAACCCCAACGACACCAAGCTGTACATACCTCAGAATGGTAAAGACTATGCCGTTGTGCGTAGCCGCGTCTCAGACGAAATCCCGGTGAACTTCTTGCCTACCGAAGATGGCTATTACAACATCAGCGTCGATGTCAGGAATATGAACCTGAGATCACTGGTCCTTAAGGATAAAGTAAGAAACGTCAGCATCGACCTGCTCCGCACCCCGAACTACATGTTCAAGGCCAGTGCCTACGATCGCGCCGACCGTTTCGTCCTGTCATTCAAAAACGGCAACGGTATCTACAAGGAAAAGCTCGTGAAGGGTGCCAATCCTGAAGATTTCAGCTTCTACAGCAACGGTGTCTTCGTCATCGACAACGAAGGTGAAGCCAACTTGCAGGTGATCGACCTGAATGGCCGTGTCCTCAGCAGCGAGAACATCTACGGCAGCACCAGCATCACAGTGGACGCAGCCCCTGGTATCTACTTGCTCCGCCTCACGAATGGCGACAACGTGAAAGTCCAGAAGGTTGTGGTGGAATGATGAGATTCCCCTTGCGGGGAATGGAGTGAGGTGTAATTTGTAAAGCGGCGGCTTGAGGATTTTGCAAGCCGTAAGATGCCTGAGGCCGCCGCCTTTAAAACCCACCAACAACACTCCATTCCCGCAGGGAAACCCACCAACAATTAAACAATTAAACAATCAACAATCAACAATTCAACAGCAAAACATTCAATGAAAAAACTATTAATGGCAACAGCAATCGTCCTCGGCCTGAGCATGACGACCTTCGCACAAAGCAGCATGTTTCACCGCGAGAATAGCGGCAACAACGGCAACGCTATATATCAAGAAAGAAGCTTCTTTACCAAGGAAGGTGGCGATGCAACGCCTCTTACCCCTGGACACGGCCTGGGTGAAAACCAGGACGCTGCTCCCCTCGGCAGCGGCATCGCCATGCTGACGGTCCTCGGCGCAGCCTACGCTGTAGCTAAGAAACGCAGAGAGGAATAACGAGATTCCCCTAACGGGGAATGGAGTGAGGTGTAATTTGTAAAGCGGCGGCTTGAGGATTTTGCAAGCCGTAAGATGCCTGAGGCCGCCGCCTTTAAAACCCAACAACGACACTCCATTCCCTTGGGAATCTCCCGACTTAAATGGAGGTTCCCGTTACAATGCGGCGGCTTGTGGTGTTTACGCTCAGTAGACACTGCTTGCCGCCGCTGTTTTAAACCCTCCACATGCTCCATTCCCGAAGGGAACCTCCACTTGCCGCCGCTATTTTAAACCCACCACATACTCCATTCCCGAAGGGAACCTCCACTTGCCGCCGCTATTTTAAACCCACCACATACTCCATTCCCGAAGGGAACCTCCACTTGCCGCCGCTGTTTTAAACCCTCCACATACTCCATTCCCGAAGGGAACCTCCACTTGCCGCCGCTTTTTATCTCAAAACCGACTTTCCATTCCCTTGGGAATCTCCCGACGATGGCCAATAGCCCATGGCTTATGGCTGTCTTTACCGAGTGGCAAGTCCCACGACTAATGACAGCCACAAGCCACAAGCCAAAAGGCCGCCAACTGAGCGTCAAAAAAAATCAACTTTTTTCTTGACATATCCAAAAAAGGTTGTACATTTGCAGTGTTCTAATAAACTAATACACTAATGCTAAATAGCGCAACATACGGATTGTCAAGCGGAAACGGAAAACGGCAATTGTTTTTGTCTGGATGTAACAAAAGCGGTTTTTCTACGTATTACTTATGGGAAATGGGTGGTATGACGCGAGACGGCGGGACTATGACTTGTGACTATGACAATGACCACTTCAACCCAAGGCTGAAACTTCAGCATTCTCATGAAAGCGGTCATAGTCATTGTCAATGGTTATGGTCAAAAAGTCCCGTGTCCCGAAGTCTCGAAGTCCAAACAGATTGCATTTTACTTTTGAACAGATAATTAACAAGGCGATGATTCGATTGGAGAAAATAAACAAGACCTACTTTGGAGCCCAGCCTCTGCACGTGCTGAAAGGCATCGATTTGGAGGTTGCAGAAGGGGAGATGGTCAGCATCATGGGGGCCTCGGGCTCGGGGAAATCCACCTTATTAAATATATTGGGCATCCTCGACAATTACGACACAGGTGAATACTACCTCAACGGAAAATTGGTGAAAAACCTCAGCGAGAACGAGGCTGCCGACATGCGCAACCGTACCATCGGCTTCATCTTCCAGTCGTTTAACCTCATCCCCTTCAAGACTGCGATGGAGAATGTGGCGCTGCCCCTCTATTACCAGAACGTGGGTCGCAAGAAGCGCAATGAACTGGCTTTGGAATATCTCGAACGCTTTGGCCTGAAGGAATGGGCCGACCATTACCCCAACGAGCTCTCCGGCGGACAAAAGCAGCGTGTCTCGATGGCCCGCGCCTTGGTGACCCAACCGAAAGTCATCCTTGCCGACGAGCCTACAGGTGCCTTGGACAGCAAGACCTCCGCCGAGGTGATGCAAATCCTCCGCGAAGTGAACCAAAGCGGCATCACCATGATCATCGTCACCCACGAAAAAGGCATTGCCCTGCGCACCAACAAAATCATCCACCTGAAAGACGGTGTCATCGAAAACATAGAAATCAACAACCCCGACCTTATTGACTTCAGCAAAGAAATAAAGTAAATGTGTACGTTTAGTTTATATGGACGCGATACAGTGTTTGGCTTTAAGCAATCAGCTATAAGCTATAAGCTTAGATGTAACCGAGCTTATAGCTTACAGCCGCCAATGGCACGCGTCTAACCTTAAAGCATATTTCAAACTAATTTAAACCGTTCACTAATGGACTTCTGGCGCGAAATATTCATGGCCTTGAGCCGCAACAAGTTGAGGACTTTCCTCACGGGATTCGCCATCTCGTGGGGCATCTTCATCCTCATTGTGCTGCTTGCTGCCGGCAACGGCATCATGAATGGCATCGGCGATGAGTTCAGCGACCAGAGAACAAACGTCTATATGATTTATAGCGGCGAGACCTCCATCCCTTTCAAAGGTCACGGCATTAACCGTTCCATCATGTTCAACGACAAGGACATCCGGTTCCTTGAAACTGAAGTGAGAAACGTTGACCAAGTGTCGCCGCGCATCTATATCAACGGTTTCGCCACCTTAGGCGACAAGTCGAGCAGTGTTTTCGTGAGTGGCGTGAGGCCCGTTTTCAAGGGAATCAACCATGTAGAACTGTTGGAAGGACGTTTTGTCAACGAGATGGACGAAAAAAACAGCGAGAAGTTCATCGTCATCGATGAGACATTGCGCGACAAGCTCTTTGGCAAAGATACCTCTCCACTTGGCCAATTTATTATCATCAACAGCATGGCTTTCAACGTCGTAGGTGTTTGTGAAGCACAAGGCCGCTCTGATGGAGGAGAGGGTTACGTCCCGTTTTCCACTTTAAAGAAAATCACGAGGCAGAGCCGATACTGGATGTTGAATTTCACCGTCAAAGGCTTGGAAACCAAGGAGGATAACGAGGCGTTTACGGAATCACTGCGAACCCAGTTGGCGGGGCTGCACGAATTTGACCCCGACGACACGTCAGCCGTTTACATCCGCAGCCGACAAGAGGAATACTTGCAAACCATGAAAATCCTCCACACGTTGGAGCTTTTCATCTGGATCATCGGTTTCGCCATGCTCATTTCGGGCATCGTGGGCGTGAGCAACATCATGCGCATCACCGTGAAGGAACGCACCAACGAAATCGGCATCCGCAAGGCCCTCGGCGCCAAGTCACGCTCGATTTTGGCTTCCATCGTCACCGAATCCTTGATTATCACCACTATATTCGGCTATATCGGGATGTGGCTTGGCATGATTGCGGCTGAGGTCGGTGGCAATATTCTGGCTAAGGTTCAGGAAGGCAAGGAAATCTCCTTGAACATTGTCCCAAGCATCGACATCCGCATCGTGCTGATGGCAACGGCTTTGCTCATCGTCTGCGGTGTGCTGGCAGGTTTCTTCCCTGCCCGCAACGCCGTGAAAATCAAACCTATTGAAGCAATGAATTACAGATAACAACCACGCATCATGTTCGACTTCGACGGCATACACGAGATTTGGCAGACCATCACGCGCAACAAGACCCGCAGCTTGCTGACGGCTTTCGGCGTGTTTTGGGGCATTTTCCTGCTTGTCGTGCTGTCCTCGACGGGAAACGGCTTCGAGAACGGCCTGATGCAGCAGGTGGAAGGCGTGACTCCCAACACGGCTTTCTTCTTCACCGGTGAAACCAGCGAACCTTACAAAGGCTACCAAAAAGGTCGTTCTTGGTCGATGCAATTGACTGATTTGGAGGCCATCAAGGAAACATTCCCATGTGTCAAAGCCATCTCGCCCGAGGCCAGCGTGTGGTCGAGCGAGGACAAGAACGTGATTTACGGCAGTCGCGGCGGCAGCTTCTCAGTGAAAGGCGTGCTGCCCGAATATAATGAGATTGAAAAGTCGAAGATTCTGAAGGGCCGTTTCATCAACGATACCGACATCTCTGCCAACCGCAAGGTGTGCCTCTTGGGAAAGAAAGTGTATGAAACCATGTTTGAGCGAGGCGAAGACCCATTGGGTAAGATGGTCAAGGTCAACGGGATATATTTTCAAGTGGTGGGGGTGATACGTTCCTACACGGACAATGTCAACATCAATGGCTCCATCGACGAGTCGGTCATCCTGCCGTACACGACCATGCAGCAGGTGTATGCCTTAGGTGACAAGATTCGTTTCTTTGCCATCGTTGCTGATGACGACACGCCCATCACGAGCTTTGAAGAAGACCTGAAACAGCTCATCAAGCAGCGGCACGACATTGCGCCCACCGATGAGGATGCCATCAATTCATTCAACGTGTCGGAGATTTTCAAAGCCTTCAAAGGCATGTTTTTCGGCATCCACATCCTCATCTGGATTGTGGGCTTGGGCACGTTGATGTCGGGCATCATCGGGGTAAGCAACATTATGCTCGTAACGGTGAAAGAACGCACCCGTGAGATCGGTGTAAGGCGTGCTATCGGGGCCAAGCCCAAGGACATCATCGGCCAAGTGCTGTCGGAGAGCCTGTTGCTCACCACTTTGGCGGGCTTGGTCGGTTTGTGTATCGGTGTAGGCATTATGGCTATCGTGGGGATGATTACTTCCAACATGCCGAGCGACAACATGATGTTCCAAGAGCCTTACATGAGTTTCAAGGCGGCGGTTGCGGCCACGATTATAGTCATCTTATCAGGCCTTTTGGCGGGCGTATTGCCTGCTTTGAGGGCCATTCAAATCAAAGCGATTGATGCAATTAGGGAGGAGTGATTAGTTGAGAGTTGAGAGTTGATAGTTGATAGTTATTGAGGTATGAAGTGGGAGGTGTGAAGTAGGAGGTATGAAGTGGGAGGTATGAGTTATGAGGTGTGAGTTGCCGCTTTGCGTCATTGCGAGGAACGAAGCAATCCAGGGGTTGAGTTGTGAGGTATGAAGTATGAGGTTTGAGGTATGAAGTGTGAGGGGTGATTAATGGGTTTGGGGATGTAGGGCTGACACATCGTGGCAGCCGATACAGTGCGGTTAAATCTTTAAATCTTTGAATTTTGAATATTAAATCTTGAATTTTGAATCTCGAAATTAGAAATCTTGAAATAAGAAATTTGAAATCTTACCGCTATGAAGAAATTCTTTAAAATCTTGTTTTTCATCTTGTTAGGAGTTGGAGTCATCTGGACTTTCGTGTATCTCTACAAGAAATCAAGGCCGAAGGAGGTCGTTTATGCAATCGAGACGGCCAAAATCGACACCATCCAGAAATCGACGGTGGTGACGGGACAAATCGACCCGCGCGATGAGGTGGCCATGAAGCCGCAAGTGTCGGGTATCATCTCCGAAATCCTGAAAGAGCCTGGTCAGCAGGTGCAGGAGGGTGAGGTCATCGCTGTGGTGAAGGTCATCCCCGACGTGAGCAACCTCTCTGCTGCCGAGTCGCAGGTGCGCGTGGCCAAAATGAACTTGGACAACGTGGAAAAGACCTATCAACGCCAGCAAAACCTGAAGGCTAAAGGATTGATTTCCACCGAGGAATTCGAGAAGTCGCAGCTCGAATACCAGCAGGCTAAGGAAAACTACAGCAATGCCCAAGACCAGCTGAACATCATCAAGGAGGGCATCTCGAAGAACGCGACGGGCTACAGCAACACGAAAATCAAGGCCACCATCTCGGGCATGATCCTCGACATCCCCGTGAAGGTCGGCAACTCGGTCATCAATTCCAACACCTTCAACGACGGCACCACCATTGCGACCATCGCCAACATGAAGGACATGATTTTCAAGGGAAAACTCGACGAAACCGAGGTGGGCAAAATCCACGAGGGAATGCCCATGACCTTGACCATCGGAGCCATGAACGACCGCAAGTTTGATGCCGTGTTGGAATACATCGCGCCCAAGGGCACACAGGAAAGCGGTGCCGTGTTCTTCGAGATGAAAGCCCGCGCCATCCTGCCTGACGACATCTTCGTCCGCGCCGGCTACTCCGCCAACGCCGAAATCATCCTTGACAGGGAGGAAGGCGCCGTGACCGTGCCCGAAAGCTGTATCAGCTACGAGAACGGCGAAACCTACGTTTATCGCTGCACCAAGGAAGACGCTCCGCAACAATTTGGGAAGCAAGCTGTTAAAGTCGGCCTTTCCGATGGCGTGAACATCGTCGTCAAGGAAGGGCTGCAGGTAGGCGACAAAATCCGTGGAATCGAAAAAACCGAAGAAAAATGAAACGCACATTTCTAATAACGCTATTGATAGCGACCATGCTCAGTGTCCAAGCCCAAAAGGTGTGGACCCTTGACCAGTGCATCGACTATGCCCTTGAGCATAACCTCGACATTCGCAAAAGCCAATTGGCGCAGCAACAGGCTGAATACCAATATAAAGCCAGTAAAAGTGCTTGGCTTCCCACCTTGAATGCGAATGCAGGCGAATACTTTGGCTTCGGCCAATCGCCTTCCTATACAGGTGTTTATGTGTCCGACAATTCGTCTTCGTCGTCCTTCGGGGCCAACCTGTCATTGCCGCTGTTTCAAGGTTTGAACCTCTACAACACCACCCAAGCCAATGCCTTGAACCTGCAAGCCTCGGAGAAAGACTATGATGCGGCCAAACTCAACCTGAAAGTCAGCGTGATGGGCTTTTACATGCAGGTGCTTTATGGCAAGGAGCAGGTCGAAATTGCGCGTCGACAAACGGAACTCTCTGCCGAGCAGTTGCAAAAGACCCAACAACTCTATGAAAACGGTCGCATAGCCGAAGCCGACGTCTACGAAAGCCAAGCCCAACTTGCCTTAGACCAAGCTACACTCACCCAAGCCGAAACCGATTTATCGCTGCGTTTGCTCACCTTGATGCAAGCCCTTGAGATTGAAGACAGTGTTGCTTTTGAGATAAGCTCGCCCGAAGTCTTTTTCGCGAATCAGGAACAAGAAATCGGGACACCACAGGCCACCATTGCTACTGCTTTGATGAACCAACCCGCCATGGAAGCCGCCCGCTTGCGCTTGCAAAAGAGCCATTACGACCTTAAAGCCAGCAAGTCGGCATGGTTTCCCTCGTTGGATTTTTACGCCGGCTATTCCAACGGACTTTACCATTATTTCGGCGAAAACTACCCCAACACGCCCACCAACGAGCAATTGAAACGCAATAGCAGGGCGCAACTCGGTTTGTCGCTCAACATCCCGATTTTCAGCGGAATGAAAACCAAATACCGGGTGAAGATGACTGAATTGTCCATTGACGACCAGCAACTTAACCTTGAAAACACCGAGAAATCCTTGCGGAAGGAAATTCGGCAAGCCTACGGTAACGCCCAGGCCGCAAAGCAAAAAATGGAAGCTATGGAAAACAGTTTGGAGGCTTCGCGCGTCGCCTACGAATACGCCAATGCAGGTTTCGAGATGGGGAAAAAGACCCTTTTGGAGCTGAACGAGAGCAAAATCAGATATTACAAAGCGGAATCCGATTTGCTGCAAGCGCGTTATGAGTACATGTACCGCTGCAAAATTATCGAGTTTTATAGAAATGAATAATCCTAATTTCTAAAAATTGCCCGTAGGAGCTTTCTTTTAATAAGTAACTGTTCAAAATTAAACTGCATTATTATAAGCTTTATAGCTGTAAGCCATCAGCCGTCAGCTATCAGCTAGGTAGCACCAAGGCTGACTGCTGATGGCTGACTGCTGACGGCCAAATTCTCCTGCCTTTAAGTAAACTAATTCTGCTCATCTACTTAACAAAGTACAATAATTCAACAAGTTGTACTCCGTAGGAGTTTTCTTTTGCTTGATTTTTAGAAGTCCCTAAATTTTGATTTCTAAAGTTTCCTTGTAATATTTCCCTACCTTTGTTGTCTAACATGATGAACGTTGCAACGAAAAAAGCATTATGAACAACGACAAAGAACATCAGTTTGAACTTTTGGTGCGGCAGCACAAGCGGACCATCTACACGGTGTGCTATATGTTCTCGCGCAACAAGGCCGAAATCGACGACCTGTTTCAGGAAATCCTCATCAGGCTTTGGAACGGCTTCGACAACTACGAAGGACGCAGCACCGCCCAGACTTGGATTTATCGCGTGGCACTCAACACGGCCATCAATCAGGACAAGAAGGAACGCCGCCGCATAGAGACGGTGCCATTGACCGTCGACATCGACCCTTACGAGGCCGACGACCCGTCCACGCATCAAATCCGTGAGCTCTACGACCGCATCTCGCGCCTCGACCTCATCGACCGAAGCCTCATCCTGCTTTGGCTCGAAGGCATCAGCTACGACGAAATCGGGGCCATCATCGGCATCACACCGAACAATGTAGGCGTCAGATTAGGGCGCATCAAGGAAAAACTGGTGAAAATGTCAAAAAACGAATGAAAGGGAATCATCATGGAAAATCAAGAAAACAACAATCTCTCCGAACTGGACCAACTGAAGGCCCAATACGAAACGCTGAAACAGCAGTTCGACCAACAGGAAATCGTCAATGACAGGCTGATGAAGTCGTCTATCAAACGCAACGTGGATTTCTACATGCGCTACCGCTGGAAACAATTCATACTTTATCCGCTGGCAATTCTCGCTGGGCTGCTGATTACTAAATGGGAATTTGGCAACAACCTCTCGTTGAGGCTGTTTTGGATAGCCTACTGTTTGGTGAGCTTTGCCGTAGAGATGTGGATGCTGAGAAAATTGCACGTCAAAACCATAGAGAACAACGACTTACTGACGCTTTCCAACCAAGCCCGAAGATTCAAGAAACTCTTCACATTATTTACGATCCTAAGCGCTGTTCCCATGTTAATCCTAAGTGTGGGCTTGTTTGCTCATACTGGATACGATCACTTTCCGAGCTTTGGCAGATTCCTCGCTGTGCTTTGTTTTACGCTTGTGTTTTTTGTGGGAATTGGGGTGATTGGGTTTCGCCATGTAACACGACCTTGTGACGATATTATCCAAAAGATAGAGGCCTCAGAAAACCCAACGGACAAGAGAACGGGATTCGGCAGTAGGCAAAAGTGGTTCTGTGTCGCCATGTTTGTCACGTTCCTTGGCCTTGATGTTTGGGCTTATATGATTGTTGCTTCGCATCTGAAACTGCCCCCAATTTGGCATAACATGAAATATGTGCGACCAGCGGATGACTTGTCATCGGAAGGCACATTGGAGTTTTGGGAAGTTTATGCCGATACACTTGTGGCTGAGGAGGATGTGCCAATTGTGACGGAAAACTGGCAACAAGGTGATTCTCTTGTTGTTATGAGAAGTGATTGTCAGCCAGATCCAGTAGAGACGCGTCAAGGCACATCTCTATTGTACGCCCTAAAGAAGACTACGCCAGAAGGTCCAGCCATCAGCTCGGCAGTTATGCACGGCAAACCCTTGGTGGCATATGTGGCATGTGCCCATCCACGTAGAAATCCCAACGATGAACCCGTGCAGTTGTTCGTGTTTTTGACTTCTGAGGCACGCCAACTTTGGTATCAATTTACCACTAAGATCGCAGGGCATCGGACGGCGATTGTCATGGATGGTGTCGTGATTCAGGATTGGCAGGTGATGTGTGGCATCGAAAACGGCAAGTTCATGATCATGAGAGAATGGTCATCGAAAGAAGAAATAGACACATTCTGTAATCGCTTGATTAAACAATGATTACAAACTTTTTGTAAAATAATTCATTTTTTCCTTGACAGTATTGAAAAAAGCCGTACTTTTGCAGTGTTCTATTAAACTAATACACTAATGTTATATAGTACAATATACGGGTTGCCAAGCAAAAAAGGGGAGAGGGATTTATTTTCGTCAAGACGTAACAAAAACGGGCTTTCTCCGTATTGTCTATGGCAAATGTGTTGTTCAAATACACCTAATTAATATGTAAGGCGATGATTCGGTTAGAGAAAATAAACAAGACCTACTTCGGTGCCCAGCCCCTGCATGTGCTGAAAGGCATCGACTTGGAGGTCACGGAAGGCGAGATGGTCAGCATCATGGGGGCCTCGGGCTCGGGGAAATCGACCTTGCTCAACATCTTGGGCATCCTCGACAACTACGACTCGGGAGATTATTACCTCAACGGAAAATTGGTGAAAGACCTCAGCGAAAACGAAGCTGCCGACATGCGCAACCGCACCATCGGCTTCATCTTCCAGTCGTTCAACCTCATCCCTTTCAAAACCGCGATGGAGAATGTGGCACTGCCTTTGTATTATCAGAACGTGAGCCGTAAGAAACGTAACGAGTTGGCGATGGAATACCTCGAACGCTTTGGCTTGAAGGAATGGGCCGACCACTATCCCAACGAGCTCTCTGGCGGACAAAAACAGCGTGTCTCGATGGCCCGCGCCTTGGTAACCCAGCCCAAGGTCATCCTTGCCGATGAACCTACGGGTGCCTTGGACAGCAAAACTTCCGCCGAGGTAATGCAAATTCTCCGCGAGGTGAACCAAAGCGGCATCACTATGGTCATCGTCACGCACGAAAAAGGCATTGCCTTGCGCACCAACAAAATCATCCACCTGAAGGACGGCGTCATCGAAAACATCGAAATCAACAACCCCGACAGCATCGACTTCAGTAAAGAGATAAAGTAAATGAGTAAGTTTAGTTTATATGGACGCGAGACAGTGTTTGGCTTTAAGCAATCAGCTATAAGCTATAAGCTTAGATGTAACCGAGCTTATAGCTTACTGCTTATAGCTTACTGCCGCCAATGGCACGCGTCTAACCTTAAAACATATTTCAAACTAATTTAAACCGTTCACTAATGGACTTCTGGCGCGAAATATTCATGGCCTTGAGCCGCAACAAGTTGAGGACTTTCCTCACGGGATTCGCCATCTCATGGGGTATCTTTATCCTCATCGTGCTGCTCGCAGCCGGCAACGGCATCATGAATGGGATCAAGGCGGATTTCAGCAGCCGTTCGCAAAACGTCTATTCACTTTATGGCGGCGAAACCTCCAAACCTTTCAAAGGACATGGCATCAACCGCTCCATCTGGTTCACCGACAAGGATATACGCTACTTGGAAACCGAAGTCAGGAATGTGGACGAAGTTTCTCCTTTTATCTACCTCAACGGCTTTGCCAACTTCGGCGATAAGTCAAGCAGCATATACGTGTCAGGCGCGAAACCCATTATCAGGAAAATCTTCAACGTCAAGTTGCTTGAAGGGCGTTTCATCAACGAACGCGACGAGAAAAACAGCGAAAAGTTCATCGTCATTGATGAGAACTTGCGCGACAAACTCTTTGATGAAGGGGTCTCCCCTCTTGGGCAATTTGTCATCATCAACAACATTGCTTTCAAAATCATTGGTGTCTATGAAGGTGAAGGCCGCTCCGATGGCGGTAGCAGTTATGTACCCTTCTCCACCTTGAAGATGATCAAAAGCCAGAATCAGTATTGGGCGTTACATTTTACCACAACGGGTTTGGAAACCAAAGAGGACAACGAGGCTTACATTGAGTATCTGAGAACCCATCTGGCACGCTTGCATGAGTTCGACCCCGACGACCAAGCTGCTGTCTATATCAGTAGCACCCAAGAGAATTACCGTCAGGCCATGAAGATTTTCAACACTATTGAGCTCTTCATCTGGATTATCGGCTTTGCCATGCTGGCCTCCGGCATTGTGGGCGTGAGCAACATCATGCGCATCACTGTGAAGGAACGCACCAACGAAATCGGCATTCGCAAGGCCCTCGGCGCCAAGTCGCGGTCAATCCTCGCTTCCATCGTCACCGAGTCGTTGATTATCACCACAATCTTCGGCTATATTGGGATGTGGCTCGGCATGGTGGCGGCAGAGGTCGGCGGCAACATACTGGAAAAGGTTCAGGAAGGCAAGGAAATCTCCCTGAACATCGTCCCCAGCATCGACATTCGAATCGTACTGATGGCCACGGCCCTGCTCATCGTCTGCGGTGTGCTGGCTGGTTTCTTCCCTGCCCGCAACGCAGTGAAAATCAAACCTATTGAAGCAATGAATTATAGATAAACCTTGTGACCATGTTTGACTTCGACGGATTCAACGAGATTTGGCAGACCATCACGCGCAACAAGACCCGCAGCTTGCTGACAGCCTTCGGCGTGTTTTGGGGCATCTTCCTGCTCATTGTCCTGTCCTCTACGGGCAATGGCTTTGAGAACGGCCTAATGAAGCAGGTGGAAGGTGTGACACCCAACACGGCATTCTTTTTCGTCGGTGAAACCAGCGAGCCCTATAAAGGCTATCAAAAAGGCCGAAAATGGTCAATGCAACTGGCTGATTTGGAATCTATTAAAGAGGCTTTTTCGTGTATCAAGGCCATCTCTCCCGAAGCCAAAGTGTGGTCGAGCGAGGACAAGAATGTGATATACAGCAGTCGTGGTGGTAGTTTTACGGTAGAAGGTGTGATGCCAGAATATAAGGAGATTGAGAAGTCGAAGATTTTGAAGGGACGATTTATCAATGATACCGATATCGCTGCCCAACGCAAGGTGTGCCTTTTGGGAAAGAAAGTGTATGAAACACTCTTCGAGAAGGGTGAAGACCCCCTTGGCAAGATGGTGAAGGTCAATGGAGTTTATTTCCAAGTAGTAGGTGTACTTCGCTCCTATAATGGTATTATATCGATTAGTGATGTTGACGAGTCGGTTATCCTGCCCTTTACTACCATGCAGCAAGTGTTTGCCATAGGAGACAAAATCGATTCCTTTGCTCTTGCAGCCGACGACGACACGCCTATTTCAGACATCGAAGAGGATATCAAGCGTTTCATCAAGGAACGGCACGACATCGCACCTACCGACGACGACGCTTTCAACTCCTTTAATCTCTCGGAGATTTTCAAGGCATTCAAAGGCTTGTTCTTCGGCATCCACATCCTCATTTGGATTGTCGGTTTGGGAACGTTGATGTCGGGCATCATTGG